>Ga0182024_10004330_pt1 | contig 32809 bp, 29 predicted proteins | sample P32metaG_FD_120480 | JGI IMG/M metagenome (GOLD analysis project Ga0182024, IMG submission 120480) | Permafrost microbial communities from Stordalen Mire, Sweden - P3-2 metaG (Illumina Assembly) | ecosystem: Environmental > Terrestrial > Soil > Wetlands > Permafrost | place: Sweden: Stordalen...
CAGGAGCCGTCTGCACGCCTGGTAAGTTCGCCAGCCTGATAAGAGTCGTTCTCGCCGGTTACAGCATTTTGCTTGTCTGCTTGCGACCGTGAGTCTGTGTGCGATTCAGTCTCTCCGGTGCTGATCGTGCTCTGCTCGGTTGCCTGGAAAGGAACATGATCGCCAGTCGCGATATCTTTTTCGTCGATTTTGGCTGGTCTAGCCTCAGGTGTCTGATATGGAACGTTATCGCCCGTGCTGGCATCGTCCCAGTCTTCAATGACGCCCCATTTATGGGACTCGACGGATGTGGGCGTTTCGTCCCAGTCACCGAATTGGTCGTCTGATATATCTGTAGAAACTTCGGCTGCCGCTGCTGTTTCATCTGTACCTGACTTGGTTTCGCTCGGTTCCTCGTAAGGAGGATGGTCGCCGGTCGAAACGTCGGAAAGGTTTCTCCAGCCCTGCGCTGTGGACCTGTCAGCCGGGTTCGTCGCTTCGTCTTCGTCGGCATTTCCTGCTCCTGCCAGTTCGGCAGCGGTCTCAAGCGGTGATTCGGCTGGGTCTGTATCGGTGGGTTCGAATTCCGAGTCTGCCAGTTCATCGACGGACGGCTTGCTCCCGGCAGCGAAATCCTGATGAGGGGAGCTGCCGCCAGCCTGTCGCTTACCCGATTTTCCTTTGTTTTCCTTACTTTTGTCCGACCCGCCCATGAAAGCCTCGATTTCCTGACGTCAATCCTCGTAAACGCTGCCTCCTATTGCCTGGCGTCAGATCGAAGACCCCAAGGCGCGCATAACTGGAAGGCCCCTTAAAAGTAATCTTCCAAGTAACCCCAAAGGGTAAACCGTCCTGGCAATATCCGGGACAGCGACCAGCCTGCGATTGTCCCGCCGCCGCCGTCATGGCTGCTCACTATTTTGCCCTTTGATGTGGATGGGCTTCCAGTGATGTTCACAGCCCATGCTTCCGGTAAACTGATGTATCGGTTAATGCGGAGCGTTGCCAATGGCACAGATTAAAAATACCGGGGACTGCCAACTTTTGTCGGATAACTGCCGTTTTATCCAGCAGATTCATATGACCCCGCTGGTCCCTGTTGAATTGTCGGAAGGCGCCGGTACTATTTGGTGCAAACTGGAGTTCCTCAATCCAAGCGGTTCGACGAAGGACCGCATCGCCAGATACATTTTGGAGAAGCAGTGGCGCTTGGGGAGATTGCGTCGAGGCGACGCCGTAGTCGAGGCATCTAGCGGCTCGACCAGCATTGCCCTGGCTCTCGCTTGTGCCCAGATGGGTTTGAAATTTACCGCCGTTATGTCTGAAGGCGTCAGCAACGAGCGTGTCTTGATTATCCGCAGTTACGGTGGCGAGATCATCCTTGTCCCCAAAGCAGATGGCATTGTCGGCGCCATCAGCCGCGCGGCTGAAGAGGCTGAGAAAAATGGCGCGTTCCTGCCGCGGCAATTCGAAAATCCCGACAATGCCGAGGCGCACCGAGTTTCGACCGGGCAAGAGATACTCAGCCAGGTCCCTGGCGGGGTCGTACACGGCGTCGTCAGCGGTGTCGGCACGGGTGGAACGATCGTTGGACTCTACAATGCATTTTCTCAGGCAGGTTGCCCGGTCACACCGTTTTTAGCCCGACCGATTGAGGGGTTGCATCACTATGATGTTGAATGTTGCAGCTTTAGCTCGCGCGTCCCGGGAGTTGCTGACGGTCTGTCGAAGCTTTTTTCCACCGCAACTTTGCCTGGGTTGATTGAGGTCGACGTGGACAGTGACGATGCGATCAATACGACAAGACGGCTTATCCGACGTGGCTTTCCGGTCGGCCCCAGTTCCGGTCTCAACTATGCGGCAGCCTTGCAGGCGCTGCAGAAGCTTGGTCCGGATGCAAATGTAGTCACTGTTTTCCCTGACCGAATGGAACGGTATTTCTCAACCGAGCTGTTCACTGGGTGGCAGAGCGCATTCAGTCGACAAGAAGATGTGCGCGCGGCTCAACTTGCGTAAACTTTGCCTCTTTGCTGCCAACGACTTCGATTTAAATGACGGGGATGATAATCTTTCCTGGACGAAACTTATTGCGAGATTGCTAAATGACGTTCAACATTAGGATTGCGGCGTTCGCCATGTCGGTGCTGGTTTTGACTCTGCTGCCTGTGCAAGCTGCGCCACGGAGTTCAAGCGGAGTTCTGGATTCAAAGTTCACTTATCCACAAGCGGAAACAGGCGACACTGCCGATCTCTACAACGGCGTCTCTGTTCGCGATCCTTTTCGCTGGCTGGAAGACACCGATTCGCCGAAAACTCATGATTGGGTGCTGCAAGAAAATGCGCTGACGCGGTCGTCTCTTGATAAAGTGCCGGCGCGCACAGCGATCGCAAGTCGGCTGACGGAGCTGTGGAACTACGAGCGGTGCGGCGTTCCTTTTAAAGAAGGAGGTCGGTTGTTTTTTACAAAAAACAACGGGTTACAAAACCAGAACGTACTGTACGTTCAAGATACAGCTAAAGCGACACCACGAGTCCTTCTTGATCCGAACAAGCTTTCCAAGGACGGCACTGTCGCACTGGCGCAGTATGATACCACTACTGATGGCAAGCTCATGGCCTATGGATTGAGCAGCTCTGGCTCTGATTGGGAAGACTGGCATGTAAAGGACGTCGCTACTGGCAAAGATCTCAGCGACCAGCTCAAGTGGCTTAAGAATGCATCTGTGGCCTGGACGGGCGATGGCACCGGTTTCTACTATCCTCGTTTCGACGAACCGAAGAGTGGAAAAGTACTCCAGGAAGCGAACTATTTTCAGAAGGTATTTTTTCACAAGGTTGGCACTCCACAGTCCGAAGATAAGCTGGTATACGAGAGGAAAGATCAAAAGGAATGGGGCTTTTCTCCGGTTGTTACCGATGACGGCAAATACCTGATCGTCATTGTGGAACACGGCACGTCTCCTAAGAATGGAATCCTCTTGCAGGATTTGACCGACCCGTCAAGCAAGCTTGTCGAGCTGTTTGCGCCGGGAGTGGCAACCTATAGTCCGGTTGGAAACGAAGGAGGCACCTTCTGGTTTCTTAGCGATGAAAATGCACCGAAAGGAAAGTTGATCACTGTCCAGACGAAGTTTTCCAATGATGCTGTGGACGGCATCAGGTCCGATTTGATCAAGAGTGGTGACGACACGCTTGAACAGGTATCATTTATCAACGGCAAATTTATTTGCAAATACATGCGCAAAGCATGCAGCGCCGTGCAGGTTTACGACAAGAGCGGCAGCCTGCAGCAGCAAATTGACTTGCCTGGGCTTGGTACCGCCGATGGTTTTAATGGTCGTCAAAACGACAATGAAACGTATTTCTCGTATTCCAGTTTTACGACACCACAGACGGTGTATCACCTGAATCTGACGAACAACGCTCAAAACGTTTTCTTCAAACCTCACTGCAAGTTCAACCCTGATGACTATACGACCGAGCAAATCATCTACCGAAGCAAAGACGGTACAGAGGCGCCGATGTTTGTCAGCTATAAAAAAGGCATAAATTTGGATGGATCGAATCCGACATATTTGTATGGATATGGTGGTTTCAAAATCTCCATCCTGCCAACTTTCTCTTCCTCAAATCTTTTGTGGATGGAACGCGGCGGTGTTTATGCAGTTGCCACCTTGCGTGGGGGCGGTGAGTTTGGGGAAACCTGGCACCAGGCGGGCATGAAGCTGAACAAACAAAAGGTCTTTGATGATTTTATAGGCGCGGCGGAAACCCTGATTGCCCGGGGCTACACAAAGAGTGCCAAGCTGGCCATCGGTGGTGGCAGCAACGGCGGGCTGCTCGTGGGAGCCTGCATCACCCAGAAACCGACACTCTATGGCGCCGCGGTAGCAGCAGTTGGTGTGATGGACATGTTGCGCTTCAACAAATTTACCGTCGGCTGGGAGTGGGAACAAGAATATGGCTCGCCGCAAAATGCCGACGAGTTCAAAGTTCTCTATGGATACTCGCCTTTGCATAACATCAAAAAAGGCATATGTTATCCAGCTACCTTGATCACCACCGCCGATCACGATGATCGAGTCGTTCCAGGCCACAGCTTCAAATTTGCAGCCGCGTTGCAGGCAGCACAAGCTTGCGACAAACCGGCACTAATCCGCATCGACTCCAAGGCCGGACACGGACATGGAAAATCAACGAAAAAGCTAATCGACGAAGCAACCGACAAATGGACGTTCCTAACCAAAGAACTCAACGTCACCGACCGCCAGGGCTCACGCGATTAGTGCAATGCAGGCGTCGTTTCCCTGGGAGCGCCGGCTTCCAGCCGGCATCGATACAGAATCAATTGTGTCAAATGCCGCCAGGACGGCGGCGCTCCCAGGAATCCTCAAGCAATTACCTTGAACTGCTCGTCGACGGGGATCTGGTACCCGTTCGCCAGTCGATTTGTCTGATTGGCCAGACCGACTACCGCCTGAAGTTCTGCGAACATCTCGTCGGTCATTCCTTTGGCCCGCGCGGCAGCCGTATGAGAATGGATGCAGTACTCGCAGTTATTTGTCACACTAACCGCAACGTAGATCATTTCCTTGGTCAGTGGATCGAGTTTGCCTGGTGCCATGACCTCTTTAACGGATGACCAAATACGTTTCAGCGTTGGAGGATAGCTCGCCAGCACCTTCCAGAAGTTGTTGATCCAGTCAGTTTTTCGAGTGGTCATGATGTCATCGTATACCTCCTTCACTTCGGCAGAGGCACTGTTGTATTCGACCAACTTGACCATAACCATAATTCGTTTCTCCAAACTTCAGTCAACATGTCGCGGACACTAATAATGATATAGGCAAATCGCGTATTGAGAATTACAGGGACAAAGCAAACGACAGCAGCGTGGTGCTGCTGTCGTGCTGCTGTTTTAGTCGCTCGCAATTGCGGGCGCGCTATATGGTTTGAAGCCTACTTGGAGAAGGTAGTGACCGGGAAGCTCTCCGAGCCTTCTTTCTTGACAGTGACTTTGAAGCCGAAACTCTTAGCCAGTCTTTGGGTGCTTTGTTCAAACACTTTTTCCAGTTTTTCGCCGAGTTCGGGAGTGAATTTGCCATCGCGCATTGCAACGTTGTAGCAGCCGCAAGATTCATAAGAATAGGTAGCGCTGTTTTCGTCACCGGAATAATCGATGACGCTTCCGAATACGTTGGTTTCGAATTCGGCGATTGCCTTGACGAGGTCGAGAGGTGTCTTCACGTTGTGCTTTTTGATATTTTCGACCTTGTTATTAGTCCATTGCTCTTCGTATTTGACAAGGCCATCTTTGTCCAACACCGTCAGTGCTGATACCATTCCATTCACTGCAACCGCGGCGGCGCCTTCACGTACCTTGGCGATATCCCATGTGGGTTGAACCTTTGTCTTTTGAACTACAGCTGTCATTGCATTTCCTCCCTGCCATAAAAACCTATCTGATTGTAGGTACGTAGTTCGTCGAGACTTGTATATCTAAGCGTCCCTTAAGAATTGAACTTTGCATTGCTTTGTGAACAATGGATAGTAGAACGCAGCAACACAGAACATAGTAGACTCGTGTACTCAAAAACAGTCGGGATTAAGGAGAGGCGCCCCATGGCTCGAATTGTTCGTTTTCATGAATTCGGCGGACCAGACGTGTTAAAGCTGGAAGAGCTGTCCGAAAAATCACCGGCTAAAGCTGAGGTGCGCATCAAAGTGTCAGCAATAGGTTTAAACCGTGCTGAAGTGGTGTTCAGAGAAGGAAGATATCTTGAGCGTCCGGAAAAGCTGCCATCACAAATAGGTTACGAAGCATCGGGAACTATCGATGCTGTTGGGGACGGAGTAACCACATTCAAGATCGGTGACAAAGTAGGCACCATTCCTGCGTTCTCAATGAGCCAATATGGCGTTTATGGTGAGAGCGCAATTGTTCCCGTGACAGCTGTGTCTCACTTTCCCGACAGTTTGTCTTTCGAGGAAGGCGCCTCGATCTGGATGCAATATCTCACCGCATATGGTGCATTGATTGGATACTCGAAGATTAAGCCCGGTGATTTTGTCGTTGTTACTGCAGCAAGCAGCAGCGTCGGGTACGCTGCAATTGAGCTGATCAATGCTGCCGGTGCTACCGCCATCGCCACCACCCGGACGAAGGCGAAGAAACAGAATCTTCTGGATGCAGGCGCCAGTGACGTCGTAGTTACAGATGACGAGGACCTCGTCGAACGGGTAGCGGCGATTACTGGTGGTCGCGGTGCCAATGTGATCTTTGACCCCATTGCCGGACCGATTGTGAAAAAATTGGCGGAGATAGCCGCACCAGGAGCGGTGATATACGAATATGGTGCGCTGAGTGGAGCGGAGACTCCATTTCCTCTGTTTCAAGCGCTGCGTAAGGGTCTCAGCGTGCGCGGCTATTCGCTGTTTGAGCTAACTGGAGATCCGGCGAAGTTGGAGCTTGCAAGAAGCTATGTGTTCAATGCATTGAAGGATCGAAAGCTGAAACCATTGATCGATAAGACGTTCAAGTTGGACGAAATCGCAGATGCGCATCGTTATATGGAATCGAATCAACAAAACGGCAAAATTGTCGTTACTGTCTGAGCGGTTCTTGATCGACTAGAGGTGCGGATTCCAGAGTTCCATCTCGCAGCATAAGTGGTGGAAGCCAGCTGCGCCTGTCGTCGCGCCACCACCAGTCTCCACTGGCGCTCCGCTTTGCGTCGTCGGTGAAATGATAGTTATAGACCAGAGTGCGGATATACCTAGGGGGCTGATTCGGGAACGGATTGTGTGCGAAGAATCCCATTACCGCCGGTGAGTTTGTCAGCATTTTTTCAATCAGCGGCAAAACCCAGGGGCTGGATGCGGGCGGTCCCATGCCTGAAAACCACAACCTCCAGCTCAGTCGGGGCATGTGTGGTGCCACCCAGGGTGGTGCGCAGTCAAGATCGCCAGGTTTGTTCTGTAATTCATAGGGGAGCCATGTTTTACCGTCGTTGCTGCCTTCGAAAATGATCTCTGGGCGAGTAGTGGTCATGACAGCAAACACGCCGTAGCGGTCGGCTAAATGAAACGGCGATACCAGATCCATTAAGCCGCTGACTAGTCCGTCTGCTCTGGTGAATGTTGTAACAAGGGCGCTGATCGCCAAGACGAACATCGGCGCTGCAAGAACATATAAAATCTTTCTGCGTAACCCAGCTGCTTTTCCCGATTGCTCCTCAACTGATTGCACTATCTTTTGGCATAAACGTTCAGGCAGCCAACGTGTGAAGAAGCCGTCGTCAAGCATAGAGACGGCAAGAACGATCGTCAGGTAATTCAAGAACGTGTAATTGCCGGTGATAATTATTCCTATCTGCAGAGCGCAAATCAGCGCGGCGCCAATGTATCGCACCAGGCTCGTTCCGAAGACAAGCCAGGGAGCGATTAGCTCGCTCATGTACATACCGAGCACCATACCCTTAAGCAACCATTTAGGCAGGTGGGCCACGTACCAGGCGACGGGAGTCGGCAGTGGTTGCGTCTCGAAGTGATATTGCAGTGCGGTCAAATTGGCCCATGTCGGGTCATGACTTTGGATTTTTACAGCGCCGGAGGCGAACATGAATCTGAAGATCATCAGGCGCAGGAGCCAGATACCAACTTGCGAGGGTGGAGATTGTCGTCGCCATGTCTTTGGTACCGGCCACGGTGGCTCGAACAACGTCCATGGCACGACAAACAGCGATAGCAGGGTCGCTTCCACGAGCATTCCATCAGACTGGAACTGGGTGAATTCGCCTCCTCCAGTAATCAATGAAAGCCATAGCACCATGCAGAGCACCAATGCCGGACCGGTGCAAATTCCCAGTATCACCATGATCGAAAGTAGAACGCCGACGTTGGCCATGCCCTGAATAAAGGCGTCGCTGGAATTCAGCCACGCCAAAGTCGGCAGCAAAAAGTAGCGTTCTGGCCCAGTACCTAGCTGTTCGCTTATATTTGTCAGGAATTCGCTGGTTGGCAGAACGCCGTGCGAGCCGTTCAGCCCTAAAATCTGAGTAGCGAAAGAGCCGAATGCCATCAAATGAACAATGCCGAGCAATCTCAGAAAGACCCAGCGGCTAACCACCCATGGTTCTGATTTTTTCGTTCTGTCTTCTTTTTGTTGGGCCACTGTCCTGATACCTGCTGTATTGCTTAGATTTGTGCAGCGACCATGGGCCAGGATTGGTGGTACAAAATGCGGGTCGTCCGCATAAAAGTGGCTCAGGTTCCGAGTGATGAAAGACTGTACTAGTGGTGCTGCGATCGTAGATCACAAACAGAGTAACTTCAGCCGCCCACCTGGGCGATCCGACAACAGGAGGCGGTGTCAGACAGCAAGTGAAACGCGGAATCGCATGCACGTCGCTAGTTCGAATTACGAGTCGGTCCAGCCTATTGTATGGGTTGTTGAGGCGGTTTGCTATTTTGGGTTATGTTACGCTTGCCTGTAGGGTATTCTGGGTAGGGGAGTATCAGACCGACCCAATGGACAATGCCTTGTGACAACGTCCTCGTTTCTTAAGCTTTCTGGCAATATTCGTATCGGCGAGCTTCTGGTTCAAGCCGGAATGTTGACGCAGGCTCAATTGCAGGAGGCAACCAGGCATGCTGGAGCAAAGCGGCTGCAAATCGGCCAGATTTTGGTTATGTACGGTTACCTTACAGCCAAGGACCTGCAATCTGCTCTCGCTGCTCAATCCATGGTCCGAGACCGGTCGCTCGATTTGAATCAGGCACTGCGCTCGCTGAAGATTGCATATAAGACAGCCAGTCGTTTCGAAGATGTTGTTAGCAACCAATCGTTTGCTGGAAGTCTCAAACTGCCGACCGGCAAACTGGGCGAGCTGCTATTGGATGCCGGCGTTATTAACTCCGATCAGTTTTTCAAAGCGATGGACAAGAGCATGACAACAGGTGTGCCACTTGGGCGAACGCTTGTTTTCGAAAAACTGATTTCTGACGAACTTCTCAGTGCTGCGCTGGACGCGCAAGTACGGCTGCGCGATCAAATGCTGACGCGAGAGGAGAGCATTCAATCAGTACAAATCGCAGCTGGCATACCGTTGAGTGAAGGGTCTCGTAGTGCATCTCAACCGGCCGTCACACCAGTTGGTAGGCTTGGTGAGTTGCTGGTGATGGCTAACGTCTTGACTGCCACCACCGTATTAGATTCTCTCGAATGGGCGTTGGTCAACCAACAACCCATTGGGCAAGTGTTTCTATCGCAAGGATTGGTCAATCAAGAATTGCTTGATACCGCCCTCGTGTTGCAACGCATGGTTCGCGAAACCTCAGTTACCGTCTTGCAGGCGGCCGAAGCAATCAAAGCCGTACATCAGGGCGGTGCCGATGCCCAGCAGGTTATCGATGACCTCAAAGCGCAGACCGTCGCCTCCAAGCCCACGATCGATTACATGAAGTTGCTCACACTGGCCAGAGTCGTCACGCATGACGATATCGGCACTGCCATTGAGGCTGGGCTAAACAAACCTGAAGTGCTTGGCAAACTGCTAGTGATGACCGGTTTTATGAGCGAACCATCGATGGAAGCGACTCTGCGTTGTTTGGCAATGCTTTCTAGCGGTGAACTCAATCAAGACGATGCTGTTGTCTCGCTTGATTATTGTTTGCATCACAGGCAAGAACGTGAGGTCAGTTTTGATGATGCGCTCAAAGATTTGGGATGGCAGCCTCAAAAAACCGAAGAAAAGGTCCAAGAAGCCAAAGCCGAAGAAGCCCAAGCACCTTCTGGAGCTGAAGCAGCAGCGCCAAGCAATGTCGAATCCGACGTCATCGATATCTCCGACCTGATCATTGACATTGACGATGTCGAACCCAGTGGCGATCCGCAATCAGTCACTGGTGATCTGACTGGCAACTTGTCACCTCCACCGGGTCAAAGCAAGGGCAGAAAGTTCGTTGAGACTATTGCTCCAGAAGATCCACGCGCGCGCGAGTTGGCTACTTTGATCGGTCTTCAGAACAAGAGCGATGGCATTCTGGAGAAAACCGCTAAAGGAGAGTTGAACAGCGTAGTCTTCGATTCCTACGCGCGGTTGGCCGAAAGCTACATTGAAAATGGAAACAACGCAGAAGCTCAAGTTGTCTATGAAAGAATTCTTGTGCTCAGGCTCCAGGAGCTTGGTCCCAATCATCCCAATCTGGTTGGTGATTTCCGCAATCTGGCAGCGGTGCTTTGCACTCAAGAGAAATTCGATCGTGCAGAACCGTTCCTCCGGCGTGCCATCAGCATATTGGAAACAGGTGCCTCGCAGCCTCTGATGCTAGCTGATTTTGTCTCGTTCCTCGCCAACATCTATTTGCGCCAGAGCAAGTTTAGTGAAACTGAGCCGCTGTTGAATCAAGCTCTGGAAATTCGGCGTAAACATCTGGGACCAGAACACTTGGAAATTTCAGATTCGCTGTTCGATCTCGCCCGACTGTACCGCAAGACCAATCGAACAGAAGAATCGGAGCAACTGTATTCGCGTGCCAAAGACATTCTCGCGAAGAATCACGCGCAGGATCAATTCTCTGATTAGCTTGCGATTCTCTGAATGTTTCTCTGAATGGCTTGCGTTTCTTTGAATAGCCTGCGTTGGCCATGCGTGCGTCAAGACCGACTTCCCTACTAAGCCGCTGACAGTGCTGTTGCCGGCTCAGTTCAATGATTCGGTTCGCCCTGTTATTTAGCTGCTGGCTGGATTTCTGTTTCAGCGCCTTTGTCATTAGCCGGTTGCTGTTGGGCTTGGGCTGGATTAGTGGCTGGAACAACAGGCACTGGCACTGGCTGCGCCTGCACTGGCACTGGCTGCGCCTGCACCGGCACTTCTGTCTTTGGCGCAGCACTAGATGATTGTTCGTCGCCTGCAAAAGCAGCGTTGCCCAGAGAAATAAGCAGCACTGAAGCCAAAAGTAAACGTTTCATATGGTTTGTACCTCCATTTGGATATGCCATGGCGGAGCATTCTAAGCAGGCTCCGACACCAAGTCGAACTGCCCATTGACCGGCGTTTTCTAATATTGGAACTAAATGGCGGAGCCCCCGTCATAAACCGCCTTTATTTTTCAAGTCAAGAGTCTGCCGATATCTGAAACGTCGTCACCTGCTACTGATTGCGCATTTTTCAGTCAAGCCTATTGCTGTCTTCGAATGACTCATAAATGATGCTTTTTGGAGAAAAATTCTCTAATTTGAATTTGTTCAAGATTGGCTCATGTCCGCAATTGTGATACCGTTCTGGCGTCACCGACTCAACTAGAAAATCAGCTCATGATCAAATTTCCACCGATGATTTCATATGACGCTCTCTTAAAAGAACTAGCTTGTAGACTGCTTGCCGGCAAGCAACCAGAAGATAGTGACTACTTTGCTGATCTCATTTTCAATCTTGATGCCAACCGGTGCAGTTTGGAACGCCGCATTTTTGAGCAACAAAACGGGCTCACCAAGCCAAACTTCTGTCCTCACAAAAGATACGCTAAATAGGATTCAGATCAGCACTGCTACAAACCCGGAGCTGTGAAGCTGTACAGAACTCCCACCGCAATAAGCAATGTCGACGTAGCTAGAGCGACACATTGTTTCCTGGAAAGCGAAATTCCCCCAATGTGTGCTGCATTTCCAATCGCGTACGTGATTGGGATGCTGATCAGAAAGCCACTAAATATCCGCCCGAACAAATTGTTTTCCCAAAATAGCCCCAGAGACAATAGTGCAAAGGCTGCGGCGACGGTTTGTACGCTCGGTGCAGCCCGGCGTCTTGCGCCGCAGGTGCGAACGACCGCCTCCTGTAGTGCAAAGTCATTTTTTGTTTGAAAATTAGTCGTCGTCTTCTCTCTCATCATCATGCTCTCATCCTCCTGTTTTTTCACAGGCTATAGGTGTTGGATGCAAACTATCCGCACCGCAACGAGGAAGATTCTAAATTTTGCCTGTTGACTACTGCGGCTGCAATCAGGATCACGTTATAGGTTTGGTTGTCACGTCAATCACGCCATTTTTCCAACTTTGCGGCAAAATACTCGTAGACAAACACCGTGCGTGAAGCCACTGATGAAGCCCAAATTTCTCACTCTTGTTTGTATCGGCATCGTTCTAGTTGCGCCGCTTGGCGGCGGTCAACGTGCCCATGCAGATTCAGGCGCAGGCGCGCCGGCACTCGAACCTGAATTTATAGCCTCTCGAGACCAGCAGGCAGTGGAACCTGAATTTCGAGGCTGCTACGACCAGCCGCCAGTACAAACCGAATTCACAGCCGCCCGCGATGGGGACGGACTGACATCTTTGCATCAAGCTGCAGGCAGGGGCGACACTACCGAAGTCAGACGTTTGTTGGATGCTGGCTCCGATCTATGGACGCTGGATTCCAAAATGGGCGTCTCGGTCTTGCACAAAGCTGTCTATTCCGGGCATGCAGACACGGTTGAGTTGCTGCTAGAACGAGGGGCGCTCGTGGACCTTCAATCTCCGTCAAACGGCGACACACCCTTACATGATGCGATTTATTTTCAGCCCGGCGATGACAAGCGGGTGATCGAGGTCTTGTTAAAACACAATGCTTCGCTTTCTACGAAGAATCGCGCTGGTCTGACGCCGACCGAGTCGGCTCGAATACTACACAAAGACGACATAGTGGCGTTGTTCGAGAAAACCGCGATGCAGCGGCAATCAATCGGCAGCCGAGAGTTGATGGAGGCAGTCAAGGACAATAACGAAGCGAAAGTCAAACAGATTCTCAGTACCAAGAAAGTTGATCTGAAGCAATGCGACGAACAGGGTTTCACACCACTTTTGTGGGCTGCGCGACAGGGATATTGCGGCATTGTCAACATTTTGCTGCAACACGGCGCCGATCCCAATCAAGAAGATCACTGGATGCGAGCCAATGCCGGACACAAAGCCGCGTTCTGGGGCCACGCCGATGTTATGCAGTTGCTCGCCGATAGTGGATTGAACCTCGACACCCGCGGTGGCTACAACGGCTACACTGCACTGCATGACGCAGTTTCTCAAAACCATGCCGACGTGGTGCGGGTGATTCTTGCGCATGGAGCAAACATCAGCGTCAAAGGTCACGATGGAAAAACTGCCCTCGATATTGCTCTGGCGAATAAAAATGCTTCGATCATTAAGATGCTGGAGGAGGTTGGCACCCAGCCGAAATAATCATGGCAAATTAAATCCGCAGTCGAATCTCCAAGGCAGATCCCTGCATCCATCCGTCCAGCCATGCGTGCTGGCTGAGGCTACAGGTTGAGAACACTGGCCACCGCAGCGCTCATGCTTTATCACTCAGCCGTTGCGAATCGGCGCAACTAAGGCAAATTGCACGGTGAGCCGCTATGATATGCGTCCGCGTTTGGGGATGGATATCAAGCAAGTCGCAGGGATCAGCATGGACATGAGAATTTCTCGCAGGCGATTCCACCAGCTTGTGATTGCAAACACGGCGCTGGCATTAATGTGGAGGTTCCCTGAAAAGGTTATGGCCGACCCAATTGCTGCAGGCGCATCTCCACAGTTGGATGCAAATTTGCACGGCGAATTAGTCGAGATCGCTCTGACAATCAATAAAAAGAACCACAAGCTTAGCGTTGATTCTCGAACGACTTTGTTGGACCTATTACGCGAACGCCTGTCGCTGACAGGCAGCAAAAAGGGCTGCGATCAAGGGCAGTGTGGTGCCTGTACCGTGCTTGTCAATGGCAGGCGCGTCTATTCCTGTTTGACCTTCGCCGTGATGCATGATGGCGATCAGATTACGACAATTGAAGGGCTTGCTGCCGACAATCTTCATCCCATGCAGGCGGCGTTTATCGAGCATGACGGGTTTCAGTGTGGCTATTGCACCTCCGGTCAAATCATGTCGGCTGTGGGATTGTTGGGCGAATCGTGTGGACTGAGCGACGCTGATGTACGCGAATGCATGAGCGGCAACCTCTGCCGTTGCGGCGCCTACGCCAATATCATTGCGGCAATACAAGATGTTCGCAACGGGGTAAAGTAAGATGCGTCAGTTTAGTTACAGCCGCCCCGCCGACGAAAAGTCTGCAATAGAAGAGGTTTCGCATAGAAAGACTACGCAGTTTTTGGCCGGCGGAACGCTGCTCATTGATCTGATGAAGCTTGATGTGGCGAGACCGGAACGGCTCGTAGACATCAACAAGCTTCCGTTTGCCGAAGTCAAAACACACGGGGGAGGCGTTTTCATCGGCACGCTTGTGCGCAACTCTGATCTCGCTAACAACCAACTGATTCGCCAGCGATATCCCGTTTTGTCGCAAGCAATTCTTTCCGGTGCATCTGCCCAGATTCGCAACGTCGCGACGACTGGGGGCAATATTTTGCAGAGAACTCGCTGCCCATACTTTCGCGATACGACCATGGCATGCAACAAGCGCGAACCGGGATCAGGTTGCCCAGCCATCGATGGGTACAGCAGGATGCATGCGATCTTTGGTGGCAGCGATGATTGCGTCGCCGTGCATCCTTCAGATATGTGCATAGCACTGCTTGCCCTCGACGCCATTGTTCATACTAGCGGTGATGATGGCGAAAGAAAAATTCCCTTCGAAGAGTTCCATCTGGTGCCTGGCCGAACTCCTCAGTATGAAACAGTTCTGCGACCAGGAGAGTTGATCGTCGGAGTTGAGCTGCCGCCTTCGAAATTTGCCGCACATGCGCACTACTTGAAAGTGCGCGATCGCAATTCTTTTTCTTTTGCGCTTGTGTCAGTGGCAGCATGCCTGCAGCTGGACGGAAAGACTATTGGCGATGCCCGCATCACCCTTGGTGGCGTGGCCACTAAACCCTGGCGCCTGCGTGATTGCGAGAAAGCACTGATTGGTAAGTCTGTCGGCAAGGAAACGTTTGCTGCCGCCGCCTCTGCCGGGATTAAGAGCGCCAAGCCGCTCAAGTACAACAAATTCAAAGTCGAGCTGACGAGGCGAAGCATCGCCAGGGCACTGGAGATTGCAGCAGCGGGTGGTGTGTCATGAGCGGCGATCGCGACAAGACCGCAGTGGTTGGCAAACCGTTGGATCGTGTCGACGGATTGGCCAAGGTTACAGGAACTGCACGCTATGCGGCTGAATACGCAATTGAAAATGTCGCCTATGGTGTTGTGATAGAAAGCTCGATTCCGCGCGGAAAAATTAAGCAGGTCGACAGCAGCGCCGCGGAAAAATTACCCGGTGTGATCGCGATTTTTAGTTACGCCAACAAGCCCATGGTTGTGCCAGATTCGGGCGCAAAGGATGCCGAGCATTTATTCCTTCTCCAGGACAATACGGTCCGCTATTCAGGACAAATCATCGGTCTGATCGTCGCCGACAGTCTGGAAGCGGCTAAACATGCGGCGTCGCTAGTCGTTGTTGCTTACGATAAAAAGCCGTTCGATACTAATTTTTCAACGAGCTTGTCGCGCAAGCAGGTGCCGAAGTCAGATAAGGACTATCAACGCGGGAATGTTTCCACGGCATTGTCTAAGGCTGCCGTTAAGCTGATCAACACCTACACGACGCCCATGGAAACTCACAATCCGATGGAGCCTTTCGCCACTATCGCTGAGTGGAAAGGGGATAGCTTGACTCTGTACGATTCGACTCAGGCAGTTTTTGGCACCAGATCTACTGTGGCGAAGATTCTCGGCATGCCACCAGATAAGGTGCGCGTCGTCTCACACTTTGTCGGTGGCGGTTTCGGCTGCAAGCTAAGCGTATGGCCGCATGTTGTGCTGGCGGCGATGTCCGCCCGCAAGCTCGGTCGTCCAGTCAAGGTTGTCCTCGATCGCCATCAAATGTACGGTCCGGTCGGCTTCAGACCTGCCACGACCCAGGAAGTGTCATTAGGTGCAGACAAAGACGGCAAGCTGCTGGCCATTCGACACGATGCGATTTCAGAAACCTGCGGTTTCTATGAGTTTCTCGAAAAGGCTGCCGACCCATCAAAGATGGCGTATGCATGCCCCAACGTTCAGACCAGTCACCGCATGGTGGAGTTGGATATAGGGCAGCCGACGTGGATGAGAGCCCCAGGGCATGCGACTGGCAGCTTCGCCCTGGAATGCGCGCTTGATGAGCTCGCCCACGCTTTAAAGATCGATCCAATCGAGCTGCGCATGCGCAACTATGCGGACACAGACCCGGAGTCAGGGTTGCCGTGGTCCAGCAATTCGCTGCGCCAATGCTACGAGGTCGGTGCCGATCGCTTTGGTTGGCACAAAAGAAATCCAAAGACCGGATCTATGCGTGACGGACGCTTGCTCGTCGGCATGGGCACGGCAACCGCCTTGCACTCAGTTTGGCGCAACCCGGCCTCCGCCCGTGTGCAAATGTTCGACGACGGAACAGCGCTGGTCCAGAGCGGTTCCCAGGACATCGGCACAGGCACGTACACGATCATGACTCAGATTGCCGCGCAGACTCTATGCCTACCGGTAAATCGGTTGCTTTTTGAATTAGGCGATAGCAATCTGCCGATCGCGCCGATGTCCGGCGGCTCGACCACTTCCGGGAGCGTCGGCAATGCTGTAGCCCAGACGTGCACTGCGGCAATCAGCAAGCTTATAAATATTGCTGTCGCCGATAAACAGTCACCTCTGTTCGGCGCCAAAGTCAGTGATGTAGAGGCTGTCGATGGCGTTCTCCGCATTCAAGGCGCCGGCGGCGAAAAAAGTTTCGACAAGTACGGAGATATTATTTCGCGAACTGGCGCCAAAGCGGTGGAAACCAAACTTGACGCCAAGGTCGGCTACGAGGAATCGAAGTATTCGATGTGCGCGTTTGGTGCTCAGTTCGCAGAAGTGAAGATCGATCCAGAGATTGGCATGATGCATGTGAGCAAGGTCGTCGGCGCATATGGAGCCGGTCAAATTCTCAATGCGAAGACGGCACGCAGTCAGATACTTGGTGGTATCACTTTCGGTATCGGCATGGCACTGACCGAGCATACTGTAATCGATCACAACCTTGGCAGAATAGTGAACTCTGATTTTGCCGAATATCATATTCCCGTGCATGCAGACATTGGCGACATAGATGTGACTTTCGTCAAAGAAGAAGATCTGCACGTCAACGTGATGGGCTCGAAGGGTATCGGTGAACTTGGTATCACAGGAATAGCTGCGGCTATCGCAAACGCTGTCTATCACGCTACCGGCAAGCGCGTGCGCGACTTGCCGATTACTTTGGACAAGTTGATCTGAACCGGAGAAGAGATGAGCGCAAAGAAAATCTTGATGATCGTGGGTGATTACGTAGAAGATTACGAAGTCATGGTGCCGTTTCAAATGTTGACGATGGTGGGCCATACAGTTGACGCCGTTTGCCCGGGGAAGAAGTCGGGTGAAACCGTTGCCACTGCCGTTCATGATTTTGAAGGGCAGCAGACATACAGCGAGAAACGCGGGCACAATTTCCGAATCAATAAGAGTTTCGACGAAGTTAAAGCTGAGGCATACGATGCTCTGGTGATTCCGGGCGGCCGCGCTCCGGAGTATCTGCGGCTCGATGAAAAGGTACTGGACATCGTCCGGCACTTCTTCTCCGCTAACAAACCATGTGCGTCAATCTGTCACGGTGCCCAAATGTTGGTGGCGGCCGGAGTGATCGCTAACAAGGTTTGTAGCGCTTATCCGGCGATCAAGCCTGATGTCCTGATGGCAGGCGGGAAATGGGGAGAAGTTTCCCAGGATTTTGCCAATTGCCATGTTGACGGCAATCTGGTCACCGCCGCAGCGTGGCCCGCACATCCGAGTTGGATGCGCGAATTCCTCAAAGTTCTCGGCAGCAAAATTGAGCCGTAAGTCGGGAGGAACATGGCTGATCTCGTATCGATGCTGACTGCATATCGTCAGGCGAAACGCTCCGGTCTCAAGGTAGCACTGGCCACGGTTGTGCGGGTAGTTGGCAGCGCCTATCGACATGCCGGTGCGCGAATGCTGATTATGGCCGATGGGCGCACCGTCGGATCGATTAGCGGTGGGTGCCTGGAAAGAGATGTTGCCATCCGCACCCAAGCGTTGATTCAATCGAACACGACAGCCATTCTTCATTACAGCACCATGGGTAGTGACGACGACATCATCTTCGGTCTGGGAGTGGGATGCAACGGCAGCGTAGAAATCTTGGTGGAGCCGGTCAGTGTACCGGATCAAATTGATACTCTGGAATTTTTGAACAACTGCTATATAGATCGACAACCTGCGGTGTTGGGCACTATTATTGGTGGCGCCGGCATCGACGATACGGAACTCGGATCGGTCATCGCTGTTCGACCTGACTTCAACTTAATTGCCGATCGGGTGAAACCAGCGATTCTCCAAGAAGCAATCGAGGGCGCTCGCCGTGTCCTTGATCTCAGATGTTCCGAGATTGTCTCGATCTGCTCTGATGCGCAGCAAATCAGTTTGTTTCTTGAATTTATACAGCCGCCAATTAAACTTTTGATTTGTGGTGCCGGAGCAGATGCGGTGCCAGTTTCGACAATGGCTAAGCAGTTGGGATGGAACGTAGTGATTGCCGACCCCCGTCCCGAGTATGCCCGAGCGGAACATTTTCCTCTGGCTGACAGAGTAGTGTGCGGCGACGCCGCATCAGTCGCAAAGGAAATAGCAAGCTCAGAGCGAACCGCAGTTCTGATAATGACACATAACTATTCGCACGACTTGGATTATCTGAGACGATCAATGATATCGGATGCGGCGTATATCGGATTGCTGGGACCAAAACAACGAACCATCAGGCTTTTGCAGGAGTTAAAAACGGACGGCATATCTCCTACACCCGAGCAATTCGAGCGACTTCATGCTCCAGTCGGATTGGATATTGGCGCTGAAACCGAAGAGGAAATCGCACTATCTGCGGTATCGGAGGTTCAAGCTGCAATGTCGTCAAGGGCAGCAGGTTTTCTTCGCGACAAGAAGGGCTCGATCCATGCAGATCGGCACTTGATTGAAATTGTCTCCACAGATGTTCACGGTGGACAGCAATCCAAATCATGGAGTGCGCAGAAGTGTCCATTGGACTAGCAATTCTGGCAGCCGGTGGCTCTTCTCGAATGGGTGAGCCGAAACAGTTGCTTCGTTATGCAGGTAAGACTCTGATCGAACACATCATTGCTGCCGCGGCAAGGTCAGTTTGCAGCCCAATAGTAATTGTTTTGGGAGCTCATGCTGACCGCATTGAACAGGAGATCGAAATCCCTTCGTCCGTGCAGGTTGTGTTCAACAAGGATTGGCAAGAAGGATTGTCATCTTCGCTAAGATCTGGCGTACAGGCGGTGCGGAGGATAGATGGTGATTCCGAGGGCATAGTTACAGTTCTTTGCGATCAACCTTTTGTCACTTCTGAGGTGATCGACAACATCGTCCAGCAGTTCCATACCTCAGGCAAGCTGATCGTCGCTTCCCAATACTCCGATGTATTTGGGCCGCCCGCGCTGTTTCACAGTTGTCTATTTGATGAGCTGCTCCAGATTTCAGGCGACAAAGGCGCAAGAAGTGTGGTGGATAGACACTCTTCTGAGGCAACATCCGTGCAGTTTCCCAATGGCGCAGTTGACGTCGATACGTTAGATGACTATCTAGCGCTCTGTCCGGAAGCACAGGCGCGATCTTGATTCGCGCCCGATGGTGATTGATGCCGTCCGTTAGTGAGCGCTTGGTATTTTCATTTCCTTATAGTCCGGTGGAACAGCCGTCAAGTTGCCTGTCGGCGCCTTGGCAGAGTAAGACTTAAGTTCCATCACAACTTTTCCGCTCGGCATCGTTGTTTCCGATCGCACTAGATTATGTATGTCGTCGCCGATCCATGACTGGCATGTGGCGGTGCCGGTTTTGCTTTCCCAACCGTGGCACGGATGTCCGCTGACGGTCTTAGTGCCGAGCGATTTGGCATTCGCTTTCTTTGCCGACTGTTCGTCAGTAATACTGTTTTCTATTTTCATTGGACCCTTCATGTACATCCTCTGAGCTTCCATGATGGTAATCTGCACTTTATTGGGATAGTCCTGAATTGAAACGGTCTTGGTTCCCCTGGTCACAGACTCGATTCTCACATGTCCCTTACCGTCTGACATCTGGTGTGATGTCGATAGACCGATTCCTGGGATGGTCATTTCGTATGTCGCTTCATAGGCAGGTGGGTAGGCGTCGGCAGCGAATGCCTGCCCGACCGTGAAAGAGCCTGCTAATGCCAAAAGAAGGGCCGTCGCTTTCATTGATTTCTCCTAAGTAATCGAATTTTCGTCATTGATTATGCGGAAAGGAAGGATACCATGCCGGCGCACGCTAACTAGAAAGGCAAGAGCCAGCGATACCTCGGGCAATTCAAGTGCACGATATCATCTTCTCTCGTGCACGACATCATCGCATCCATTTAGATCGAGATTATCGAGTTCGGCCGCCCAACTCTGTCTCTATCTCACTCCACTCAATGCCCTCGTCAACGGCAAGAACGCTGAGAAAATAGAGGAGATCGGCAATTTCCCAGCGCAGATTCTGCTTGTCAGTAAAGCTAGCAACTTCATGAGCTTCTTCCATTATTTTCTTGAACAATTTGCGCCGATCCTTAAAGAGCGTTGCCGAATACGAGCCCTCAGGCAGGTTTTCCTTGCGGTTCTTAAGAGTTTCAAAAAGCGCCTCGAGTGAAAAATTGCGCGCCGATGTTGCTTGCCCGAAACAACTATAAGTATTGTTATGGCAGGCAGCATTTGTCTGCTCGACGGTGAAGAGCAGGCAGTCCCGATCGCAATCAACCCGGCATGAGATTAGTTTCTGGGTGCTTCCGGAGGTGAGACCCTTAGCCCATATTTCCTGGCGGGAACGGCTGAAATAGGTGCCTTGCCCAGTTTTCAGCGCTGAACGCAGAGACTCCGGTGAGCTGTAGGCCATCATCAACGTTTGACCGGCTGGGTCTTGTACGATCGTTGGCACCAAGTTGTTCTGATCGAAAGCAATGCTGCCGATGACTGACTCGACTGCATCGACCAATCCTTTATATAAGGCCATGCCTACTTGCACATCCAGACCCAACTTGGAAATGGCGACGATTTCATCAGTCGTCGCTATGCCACCAGCCACGGTGATCGGCTTTTTCAACTTCTCGCGCATGCCGGCAACTCTTTCTTCCGGCAAGCCTTTGAGCCCACCCTCGGCCTCGACGAAAGTGATCAGATAGCTGCCGCAATAGGCGGAGAGCCGGGCTGCACGATCCCACACGGTTTCACCGGTTCCCTTTTGCCAGCCGTGGTCGACGACTTCTCCGTTGCGATGATCGAGTGCCACCATCACGCGGTCGAGTGGAAACTGACTGAGCAACTCGGGATTGGCCGCGGTGCCGAAGATAAGAGTTTTTGCGCCGGCCTTGAGCAAGTTGCGTCCTGTTTCAACATCGCGGATGCCACCACCAACTCGGGCGTCAGCGACCTTGCAGATTTCTCGGATCAGCTCGCGATTGTTTCCCTTTCCCATGGCAGCGTCGAGATCGATGACAGCCACTTCGCCATATCGATTGAATTCCCTCGCCAGGTCGATCGGATCGCGCTCGCTTTCCAGAACCAACTCCTTGCCTTGCTTGAGTTGGACCGCTTTGCCATTCATAATATCTATACTGCAAACTAACATAGCCTGACTGCAACTCCTGCTTTATTTAGCTCATTTTTGATCGCGCCGATTGTCCATTGTGCATCGTGGAATATGCTGGCAGCCAATGCCGCATCAGCCTTGCCTTGTGTGAAAACATCGATGAAACTGCCGGCGTCTCTGGCGCCACCGGAGGCGATCACCGGCACGCTCAGCAACTCTGAGAATGTGCGCACCATTTCCAGATCGAATCCCTCGAGGGTTCCATCTTTGTCCCATGAAGTGAGGAGGATTTCGCCTGCACCGCGTTCGACGCATTCAATCGCCCATTGCAAAGCATCACGGCCGGTGCTGACACTTCCTCCCTTGACGAGAACTTCCCAGTTGGGACCGTTGCCGGTGCTGGTTGATATTTTGCGCGCGTCAATCGCTACCACGCAGCACTGCGAACCACATGCGGTTGCGATTTCCTCGATCAAAGCCGGCCGACTGACTGCAGAAGTGTTGATGGAAACTTTGTCCGCGCCGCTTGCCAAAATTTGCTTTACGTCGTCGAGGGAGCCTACGCCACCACCAACGGTGAAGGGAATGGACAGAACGTGGGCGACTTCCTGGACGAGTTTGACCAATGTTGCTCGCTCATCTCTCGACGCCGATATGTCAAGGAAGGTTAGCTCGTCAGCCCCTTGTTGCTCATAGAGAACGGCTAGTTCGACGGGATCTCCGATCTTGCGGAGATTGCCGAATTTGACACCTTTAACGGTGACGCCGTTATCGACGTCAAGGCAGGGAATAATTCGTTTACAAAGTTGGCTAGACAATCTGGAGCCACCTTTCAAGCAGCTGTTGCCCGAATTGCCCACTCTTTTCCGGGTGGAATTGGAACGCTGTTATATTGTCACATTTTATCGCAGCGCAAAATGGAGCACCATAGTCAGATTGGTAGAGCATGACTGCATCGTCAACCGGTTGAGGATAATAGGAGTTGACAAAGTAGACATATCCTGGCTCCCATGCTGGATCTTTGGACGAAATGAGGTTCCACCCGATTTGTGGCACCTTCGGTGCATTGAATCGCACAACCTTGCCCTGAACCAGCGATAGCCCCGGCACGCCGGGTGACTCATCACTGCTATCGAATAGGATTTGCATGCCGATGCAAATACCCAAATATGGAGTACCGGCGCGGACAAGCTGGCAAATAATTTGATCGAATTGAATGGTGCGAAGATGGTTCATAACAGCACCGAATGCGCCTACTCCGGGTACGACCAGAGGGCGTGAACCATCAGGCGGGTTCTCCACTGCGACGTTGCGAAATGGCACTTCTAGACGCTGTAAACAGCGGCGTACACTGCCGATGTTTCCACCGCCGATATCAACAAGATCAATTTCCGTTGTCGTTGCCAATGTTCCTCACGTCCTCTACCTGTCTCTGTACTTAACCGATCAGATTTTTATTCGATCCGTCGACATCCCGTCGCCTACTCCTCTCTGCCACCGCTTCGGCTGCGACTTCTTTTCATTCAATTCGTTTCATAGCGCAGTCGAGTGGGGTTGAACCGGCGTATTTTGTTGTGTGACAAAGTCCAATGCTTCGTTAACGACTGGATAGACTTTGGAGGCGAATTTTGACAATGCCTGGCATTTGGCTGTGTCCGTGGCAATGCCCAGACAGTTGAGAGTGACTGAGTAGCCTTGCGTGCGAAGCTTGTCAGCGACAGCACACATAGGCATGATGCCGGATATGGTGTCTTCGAAAACATTGATATTCAGGTGACTCTGTTTGAAAGGTCCAAGAATGGTGCGGTCGAGTGAACCTTGGTCGAGTTTGCCCAGGTTGTACGCTTGCTCGAGCACTGCCTGGTCGAGTGACCCGTTAATGGCTCCCAGTAATGCAGCGAAGGCCTGCGTCTTGTGAGGTTTGACCAAATCTTCAGGTGGCTGGTCATAGTTTTTAGCGAGCCAGTCCATAGTGCCCATGCCGATTAGAGGGAATCCACTGATTGCCGCTATGTCCAACGCCATCTCCGCCTCAGGTGAATAACCGATGTGTGATTGGCCAGTAAACGCTGGTGGCCAGCTTGGTCGAGCGGTATAAATAGCTATCTTCCAATCACTAAGACCTTGAAGAGATTTCAATTTTGCTACCGACGCGTCGCTCAGCAACGTTCGATCCTCTGTTTCAAGTATTGAAACTCCGCCGCAATCACTGGCAAGATCGTACGTTGATTGAAAAACCTCAGCACCAAGCAAGAAATCTTGGAACAGACGTGTGACATAACTTTTGTACACGGAGCGGCTTCCGTTCAAGCATTCAGCCATCATTGCAATCCATCTCTGGGCATTGGCCTCACCCAATTGTCGGCGCAAATCGTCCGATAATAATGCCAATGCGACCGACGGCGGATGCAGCAACTTTCCTTGTACGTCCATGCGTTCGACGAATGCTTTGAAGTCGGGTTTGGTCAGGTCCGCACGAGCGCCGACTACGCAGCTCGCAGAAAGAAACTGACAGAATACGATATTGGTGACATCCCATACGTCGTGAATGCCATTTGCTTCGAAGAAGGACATTTCCTCCCCTGTAGGCAGCAATCGATCGCAATCGGCCACTGCCATCGTGCGCAATAGCAAGTTTAGCGTGCTTCTTGCGGCCTCTCGGTAAGAACGGGGATCAATGATTACCCCGTCGATATCGAACAATAATATGTTGACCGTTTCCATAATTATCAATTCACGCTGAATAAGTCGTCGATGATGGCATTGATTGCGTTATTACCCTTGTGTGTAGATGCACCAAATTCAATTGCCATTGATAGTCCCAGAAGTTTGATTGCCAGCGGATACCGTTCGGCTAATGTGCCGTTCGCTACCGGTTTTGCTAAAAGATTGACGGTCAAGAATGGACAACAGAACAGGGCCGCGCGCAACTGCTCCTGCCAGTTTTGAGGCAGCATTCCTTCGCGCTTCAAGTGGTCGATGATTGGAACAAGCAATTGCCGCTTTCGAGAAGCGAGAAACTTTAGCCTTAAATCGCTTGGTTGATATGTGTGCTCGATGATGATCCGATCACCGATGATTTTGTAGGCAATTTCGAATTGATCAACAACTTGCTCAGGATAATACATCCAGCGAGCGAAGACATTGTGGAAGATCGGCTTTGTCATATCCAAAATAGGCGAGTGCACGCCTGCAAAAGCAGGATCGAAAAAGTAAAACCTCAGTTCCTGCCCAGTGTCTTCCACAAACACATTGCCGTTGTGGGCATCACCATGCCCAACAATAGCAGGCCCTGCGCCAGGTTGCAGCAGATGCTGGCTGCGCTCGATTATCTGTGCGAGAGACTGGTCGTATTGTGCACCATTAATGGTCCAACCGAGTTGCGACAACTGTTCGAATGAAAACTTTCCCTGCGGTAGTTCCAAATGATTGCCCCGATAAAACAGACCGAGCCGTCCATCTTCCTGCAATCTGTGGTGGAAAAGCTGGTGTATCGCCGCTGCAGCTTGTTCCTTTTCCGATCTGGAGGTCAGCGTCTCCTGGTATATCTTGCACACTTTAGTATCGAGCTCAGTCTGAGCCTTCACTAATCGTTGCCACTTGGTGCCCTGCGTCTGGGCACCGTTAGCAGTGCCTTCCTCCCCAGATGTGCGCAGCAGATCTTCTTGTTCCTCCACCTGATCGAACAGCGTTGGAAACGTGAGAATCTCATAGAGGACAATCTGTTCGCCGGGTTCGTGCGCCACCTGACGGGCAGAAATTACAGGATAGCCGGCTTCTGCGAGGATCGAAGAGTTGTAGTATTGCGACACATGCTCATTTTCTTCCGTGTGCGCTTTGAAGAAATATCTTTCGCCATTCTCAAATGTGACAAACCCATTGATCGAATTCAGCGATTCCGGTTTCGGCGTCAGTTCCACATACTTCACTGACGAACCGTGATAGGGTTTGATCATACTGAGCGCGGCTTGTTCAGCGCGGTGTTTATCGCTGAACTGCAGTTTCTGTATTTCGCTGAGCGTGAGCGTATCAGGCATGTTGTAATTTCGTGTCAAAGCGGATATCGACGCTGCGCTTGTGCGCATCCAATCCTTCAACAGTAGCTATTGCGGCGACGATCGGACGCAACCGTGCCAATCCCTCTTTGGTCAGCGACGAGAACTGCACACGTTTCATGAAAGTCCATACACCAACGGCAGAGGTTTGGCGAGCCCAGCCACAAGAGGGCAGCACATGATTGATACCTGTAGCATAGTCTCCAGTTGCTACCGGATTGTAATACCCGAGAAATGCTGAGCCGGCGTTCTCAATTTTTTCGAAAGTAGCATCCGGATTGTCGGTGAGAATCTCCAAATGCTCGGGTGCGTACTTATTGGTCAGATCGATAGCTTCCTGCATCGAAGATGTGACGAAAATAGCACTGTATCCGGCCAACGCTTTCTCGACGTATTCCTGACGAGAAAGGAGTTTGAACTGACGCGCAATTTCAATCTTCGTCAGCTCAGCAAGTTGCATGGAATCGGTGACCAAAACTCCGGCCGAATCAGGTCCGTGTTCTGCGCGAGCGAGAATGTCGGCAGCGCAATATCGCGCCTTAGTCTCTAGATCAAATTCCGGCGGAGTCGTTTCGTCAGCAAGTATTATCGCTTCGCTTGGCCCGGCAGGCATGTCGATTGCTACCTTCGCCTGGCACAGAATCTTCGCGCATGTGACATACGGACTTCCTGGTCCTGCCACCAGTGAAACCGGAGCGATGGACTCAGTGCCATAAGCAAGGGCGGCGATCGCCTGAGCACCGCCCAGGCGATAGATCTCCTTGACTCCGCATTCATGAGCTGCAATGAGAACCTCATATCCCTTCCCGCGAGGAGAAATGCATGAAACTATGCGCCTGCAGCCTGCGGTTTTGGCTGCCACCGCCAGGATTTGCTGAACGGTGGGAAACGGATTTTTGCCACCAGGTACATAAAGGCCAACTTCGTCAATCGGTGTCCACTTTTCGCCGACGTGAATGCCGTTTTCTATTTCTTTGCTCCAGGGTGCGATATGCGTCCGCTGGGCTTCATGAAACTGCCTAGACAGTGCGATCTGTTCTTTGATCTTTTCAATGATCGCTTTGTCAGTTTGGCGATATGCCTGATCGATATCATCGGCGGTGACACGGAGCCGCGAAAGCTCGAAATCTGGATCGTCCCACTGTTTTGTAAATCGCACCAGCGCTTGATCGCCTTCAGCTCTTACTGACTGAATAATCTTCTCAACCGCGGGCTTGATCTGATCGATATCCTCATGCGCGCGTTTCATCAGCTTTTGCAGAGTGGGCTTGGGCATTTCGTTGAGTCGATAGATCTCAATCATTTGGCAATCTCCGGTTAGAACAGTGTGGATAAATCGGGCAATAACTTCCAGCTGCAGCTAGCGCCTCGCTGGGACAGGATTGACACTGCGGAATTTGACAATTCGATCGAAAGCCTCGTGCAACTCCTCGTCGGTTGCGCCGAAGGACAGACGCAGATGAGCTTCACCTGTGGGACCGAAGGCGCTTCCCGGCACGGTAATAACTTTCGCTTCGTTGAGAAGGCGAATGGCAAAGTCTACCGATGACTCTTCAGAAGCGAATTTCGGGAAAACGTAATAGCCGCCCTTTGGTGTAGTGTATGTGAACATGTCGGCGAGGTCATCCAAACGCCGGCATACCAGATCTCTACGGCGTGCAAGTGCAGCCACCAGTTGGTTGACGAATTGATCTCCGGGTCCGTCTTTGCCGTTGGTGGCGCGCAACGCCGCTAGAGCTGCATACTGGGAAATTGTCGGAGCGCAGATCGCGAATGCATCATGCACCTTGAGCGCCTGTCGAATTACGGCTGGCGGCGCGTACATGAACCCTACTCGCCAACCGGTCATGCAGTACCGCTTGGAGAAACTGCATGCGCAGATAAGATTGTCTGCCAGCTCGCTGATGCTCATCGGGCTAAAGTACGGCGTGTCATCGTACAGTAAGAAGTCGTATGCCTCATCCATGATCAAATACAGATCATTTGCTAAAACAAGTTCTGCCACAGCCCGCAGGTCCGATTCCGGAAACACTGCCCCGGTCGGGTTGACAGGATTACACAAGATGATCGCTTTTGTCTTTTTTGTAATGGCTTTGGCAATTGCATCGACGTCCAACCGCCAACCTTCTTGCTCCAGCACGGGCACGAAACGCGGTTGTCCTTCAGCAAAAAGAATTTGCTCTATGTGCGACGCATAGGTGGGTGAAGGCAGTATGACCTCGTCGTCTCGTTCAACAATGCACGAGATTGCGGTGGCCAGTGCCTCCATGCCACCACAACTAATGAAGATTTGGCTCTCGGCGTCGATGTTGGCAATGTTCTTAGTGCGTGTGAGATCTTCGCCAATCGCCTGCTTTAGCTCAGGCAATCCAGGCTGCATTGAGTATTTGCCCAACGCATCATTGTCACGCAGCTCTGTAATAATCGCCTCGCGAATGAAATCGGGTGTATTGAAAGATGGTATGCCCTGACCGAGTGACACACATCCGCCTACCTGCCTCGCGAGGATAGGCATTTGCTTAATCGCAGAAACGGTAATTTGCGATACTCGTTTAGCAAACTGAAAGCCATCATCGTTGTTGTCAGCGATTACTGCTCTGTTTGTTTTTGGCGTCAAGCTTTCCATGCGCTCCATCCATCTCTCTGAATTGTCGATGCCAATGATCCGGGATCGTCCCACTGGGAAACAATTTTTTCCCGCCTGAGTCAACTGACGATTTTCTCTAACTTGTATTCGAGTATGTCACGGGCTCCAAGCGCTACCAGCTGCGGTATCAGTTGGGGCACATCTTTAACTGGAACAGCAATCTTTATCGCATAACCGTCGCCGTTATAAAGCTCCGAAATTGTTGGTGCCCGCATACAAGGCAGATTGACGACCAACCTATCGAAGTCTTCGCGGCTGACGTTCATCTCTAAGAGCACCTTCTCTTTAGCCCGCAAGGAACTTTTCATCAGCATCGTCAGCTCTTCTAATCGTCGCCGTTTGACCGGATTTTCGAGAACCTGGCGATTGCATATGAATCGAGTTGTCGAGCGCATCAGCGTTTCAACCTCGATAAGACGATTGGCAATCAGGGTCGTACCGGTCGATGTGTTGTCCACGATCATGTCGGCATCTTCCGGCGGAAGTGCTTCGGTAGCCCCGAATGTCTGAACGAATATGGCGGAGAGGTTTTTGCTCTTGAGGTATTCAGCAGTAAGTTTTCGGTATTCGGAAGCGACAATGATCGGTCGATTTAAATGCAAATATTTTTCGTCTTTCGCCAGTTGCTCGGGCACCGCTGCAACGATGCGTACTGGATCGTATTCCAGATCGAGCAGCTCAACCACATCAGCTTCTTGTTCGGTGATCCAATCGAAACCCGAGAAGCCACATTCGTGCCGCCCGAGCGCAATGAGGCTGGGAATATTTTGAGCCTTGAGAAGTTTGATTTCAATGCCGGAATCCGAGCAAGCAGGGCGGTAGGATCGACCATTGGCTGAGAGTTTGACGCCAACCCGCTCCAGAAGCGCCAATACTTTTTCCTGAATCCGACCGGTCGGAATCGTCAGTTTGAGGCGATCGCCTGCTTTCTCTGAATCGGTACACGAGGATTCTGCATTGCTTGTCGATGGATCTGTTGATGTGTTTTTTGAGACCATAATGAAACTTCCTGCTGAATGATGGCTTGATAATAGAAAAGCCCGCTGCTGAGCGGGCTTTAGACAGTTCTTTGCGCAAATATGCAGCTGTCTGTCAGTCCGCTCCAACCGGGCCGTGATGATGGTGATGGTGATGGTTGGTCTGTTGGGACCGAGCGCCGAACATAAATGGGACAGCTCCAGTGCGTTTAAGTAGCTGCAAAATACCACGGGCTCTTGCGTTGCGGCAAGTTATCTATACGAATCATTAAGCTGCGCTCCGAATTTGCTTGTCGCACCAACTTTATTGCTGCGACGGCCTACGAGATTGAATGGGGTAATCGCCGGGCAACCGCCTTGCACCTGAATTGGGCGATGCGCGGCATCGTCCCTACGCCAGATATCCAATTCGACTCAGGCTTTCTTGCAATCGTCGGCAGGTGGCGGCATCATCGGTTGCACGGCCAAGGGGCGATGCCATGCTCGCCCGGCACGAGATGGAACGGGGTGATCGCCGAGCCACCGCCTGCGCCTGAATCAGGGCGATGCCGCGCATCGCCCCTTGCAGATACCGAACATTTTTCCTGATTGGATCCGGATTTTTACGACCCTCCCGGTTTTACCCCATGTACTGCTGTGCATGCTGGAGAGACACTGACGATAACTGGTTTGAGGAGCGAGCAATGATAAAACAGCTGCTGGCAATTCTGTTCATCTATGTCTGTACATGCGCAGCCTGGGGCATTCTTGGTGCGACAGTACTTTCGCGCACGTATTCGTCTGATAGCAGCAACACACAGCGCGTTTATCAGTTGTGGGGAACGCCGCAGGTGCAGGCGGCGCCTTCGGTCTATTACGAGACGAAGAAACAGGTGAAACAGACAACGGTCAAAGACAAGAAAACTGTGACTGAGTTGGTGACCGTGACTGAATCGCATCCAATTCCTTTAGATCAGAGCAACGTCGACGCTAAGATCGATCTCGAGCACCGTCAAAAGGGCTTGCTCTGGTATTCGAGTTACAAAGTTCATTTCAATGGCACTTATCGCATTACGAATCCTACGACGGATGCGCGCAAGATCTTTGTCGAGTTTCCGCTGCCGGCGCAAATGGCCATCTACGATAACTTTCGCATGGCGATCGGTGATCAGACAATCAAAAATGTTTCTCCTTCTGCCAATGCCCTGATAGAAACTGCCGATATCGGACCGAGCGAAACGAAAGACTTTTCCGTTTCGTATGATTCGCAAGGACTCGATACGTGGGCGTACAAATTTGGCAATGACGTCAGTCAGGTGCGCAACTTTCAGCTGACCATGACGACGAACTTTGATGCCATCGATTTTCCTGAAGGCAGCATGTCGCCAACGGACAAGAAGAAATTGGATAAAGGTTGGGAGCTCACCTGGAACTACAAAAATCTGCTGACCGGTTACAGCGTCGGTGTATCTATGCCTGCGAAACTCAATCCTGGACCATGGGTGAGCAAGGTGACGTTCTTTGCTCCGGTGTCGCTGTTTTTGTTTTTCTTCTTGCTTTTCGTTTTCACAACGATCAAAGGCATACGCGTACACTCGATGAATTACTTCTTTATCGGCGCAGCCTTCTTCAGTTTCCACCTGCTCATGGATTATCTGGTCGATCACATCTCTGTCGATCTGGCATTTTTGATTAGCTCAATTGTGTCGATTTTCCTTGTCGTTTCATACATGCGGCTGGTTGTGTCCAACAAATTTGCCTTCTTCGAAGTAGGGCTTTCGCAGCTCGTGTATCTCGTCTTGTTTTCGTACACGTTCTTCTTTGAGCAATACACAGGATTGGTAATCACGATCATGAGCATCTTGACTCTGTTCATCATGATGCAATTCACGGGACGAATCGATTGGTCAGAAGTCTTTCGGCACGCTTCGACGAATAAAGGCAATACGGCCGTTGCCCCAATTCAGGCTGCTGAATAGGAACGGATGAATATTGCCCGATAGTGCCAAACCAAGACGGTTTGACGATTAAATTGTCGACTATAATTAGAGCCGTTGCAAGTCCAAAGTGCCGGTCTCTCTGCACAATGAATGCAGTCAGGCGATAAAACTTTTATAGTCCTGAGAAAAAGACGTATATTCGTGTCCTGTTCTCGAAATGCTGCCCTGGCGGAACCCTTATCATGTTTGGGTTTTGTGGAAGCCCTTTGTTGGAACATAGTCGATTTTCGATCTGAGCGCGCAAAAAGTCGGCGCCGCAAACGTTTGAGCAATCGCATCAGATGGCTTATCCTAGTAAATGTTATCGCTGGTGGTCCGACAATTGACAACAGATAAAGACGAGAAGACTCGGCTTGAGCGGCTCGTTGCTATAGAAGAACGCATTAGCAACAACCAATACCCCAACATGCGGGCTCTCTGCCAGGCCTTTGACGTCAAACCTAGAACTATTTACGCTGATATTCGCTTGCTGCGCGAGCGCTTCGGTATCGACATTCGCTTCGATCGTTTCCGCAATGGTTACTACAATGCCAGCCCTGGCAAGCGCATTCCTATTGGCGATCTGGTCGAAGATGACTACATTTTGATGATCGCCGGTTGCGCAATTCTCGGCGCGGTATTTGGTGGCAAGATGCAATCAGCGCTTCAGAGCGTCGTTTCCAATCTTGGCAAACGATTGTCTTTTGGCGTGAGCAATGAGACTGAGCAGTTAAATCACATAGTCGTGCGGTCTAAGACGCCGCGCACAGACCTCGATCCCAGGGTGATGATTCAGCTTGGCAGAGCGTTGCTGCAGAATCGGCCAATCGAGTTGCAAATCGAGGGTGGATCTTCTCATCTTTGCGCCCCCTGCGCTCTGATCGAGCAGCAGGATAACTGGTATCTGCTTGGCTATAATCTGAATAACTCGGCAGTTGAGCGGCACGACCTGTCGAAAATCGATCGTTGCGATATCCAGGAAAGTGGCGCGCCAATAGACCGCAAAGCAATGTTGGAAAAGTATTTTGTCGAACATAGTGTTTAAGGGACTTCGGTAGACGCACCAGATGTCACTGTTAATCGCCTTTTCATACCGCTTGGTATGAAAAGGCGATTAACACTTTCTGCTAACGCGACGCCCTGTCAAGCTGCATCCGAACTAAACCAATCATGGATCGCAAAATTGGGCCGGTTCGTCAAGTGAGCGCTCCGGATAGATGATTACCCGTCCTCATGAAGGATTACCCGATCCGGATAGATCATTACCCGGTCGGGTGATTGAAATTGAAATTGATCCTCAAAACTTCATTCACCCCGGAATATCATCGAGCTGGGGACGTGCCACCACGCATGGTGCCCAGTTAGCAGTCGATTATTTTTCCCTGAGCATCTTCAATTTGGCGCCAGGAAATTTTGCCCACACATTGGGTTTGACTGGGCGGATTATGCCTCTTTAGCTCCTAAGAACTCATCCTTTACTTGGCCAGAGAAATATTGCCATTTAGCCTGTTGTTGCTTACATCCGGTGCCCGTTACGGTTACGATATAGGATGGACCGTTA
>Ga0182024_10004331_pt1 | contig 32809 bp, 33 predicted proteins | sample P32metaG_FD_120480 | JGI IMG/M metagenome (GOLD analysis project Ga0182024, IMG submission 120480) | Permafrost microbial communities from Stordalen Mire, Sweden - P3-2 metaG (Illumina Assembly) | ecosystem: Environmental > Terrestrial > Soil > Wetlands > Permafrost | place: Sweden: Stordalen...
ACATGGAAAAGGGTCCACAGACCCTGGCGGATGTAACCAAAACTCTCGCCTTAGTCACAAAGATCGCCAACACTGGACAGCATTTCCAGCCGCACACGCGTTTTTCCGCAGCCTGCTAGACTGAGTGTTGCGCCAGTGACCTGGACCGCTCACCTATGAATGGAGGTTCTATGCGCCGGGCTACAATGTTATTCTGCCTGTTTACTTTTGTTTCTATCTCATTTTCTCCGCTGTTACTCGGGCAGGAGAATACGCCGCCAACCAAGTTCGTCTCCGGCAGCAGTCTTGTTCTCGTACCTGTCGTTGTCACCGATCAGCATGGCGATCACGTAGCCGGACTCACGAGGGATGATTTTGAACTGAAACAGGATGGTAAGGACCAGAAAATTGTCGGTTTCGAGGAGATAACCTCAGAATCAACACCAGTGCAATATGGCAACATCCCGCGGCGCGCCTTTACAAACCAAGCGGTCTCACAGCACCCGAAGAAACTCGAGATTGTAGTTCTGGATTTATTGAATACCCCGCTGCTTAAGCAGGCCCAGGCACGTACGGGCCTGATCGAATTCCTGTCAAAATCTGCCAGTGAGGACGCCCTGATAGCACTGGTGGTATTGCAGGGGAACGGTATTCACCTGATCCACAGCGACTGGCGCAATATTTCGCAAGTGTACCGGGGCGGAAGTCCACGATCCCATTGAGGCGAAGCACGAAACCATGAAGACCATCGCCGAAATGACGGGCGGACGCGAATACTACAACAACAACAATATCGGCGACCTCTTTCGCCGCGCGGCTAACGACTCGGGCAGGTACTACTTGCTTACGTATTACACCTCGAGTGCGGGTAGGACTGGATGGCACAAAATTGATGTGAAGGTTCGCAAGGAGAAGGTACAGGTCCGCAGCCGCGACGGATTTTTTCTGACCAAGGAGATGGCAGTCACGTCTGCCCTGACCTTCGCAACCCTACCCCTCAGTGGAGTGTGGCAGGATGTCGAGCCCGCCGGCGATAAACGCAAAGTACACTTCTCGTTGTTCATCCCCGCTGGCGCAACGGCCATCGACACGGACCACGACAATCACGTCAACGTGGACTTCCTCGTGGTAGCGCGAGATCTCAAGCGCAAAGATGTTACTACGTTCAGTCAGCAACTCAACGAGAAACTACCGTTTGCTGGCGTAAGCCGGATCGAAGAACACGGTCTGACCTACATCAACACTCTTACCGTCAGTTGTCGTCCGCGACAATCTGACCGGCAGGATCGGCAGTGTCGTTGCGCCGCTAAAAGTGGATTAAGCCAGACAAGAAAAAGCCACCATGAGCCGGGAAGGCAAGGTCAAGCGAACGGAGCCGTGTTCGTTGTTACTGTTGACCACTGGAACATTGCATTTACACTCCTTGATCCGATGCCGAGACGAACTGTAGCTTGCCGACATCGCATCGATTACCTCCAATGAGCCTTCCGTTATTCGACGCAACGAATAAGTATAGCCCCACAATCGTCCCGGCATGACGTACACTCGTCACGCAGATGCGTGATCCGGTCGAACTCGAAGTCTTCAAGAACCTCTATCACTCCATCGCAGAGGAAATGGGAGTCGCACTTCGCCGCACTTCCTTCTCGCCCAATATCAAGGAGCGCCGCGACTACTCCTGCGCCGTATTCGATTCCGAAGGACAGGTCATTGCCATGGGCGATCACATGCCGGTGCATCTGGGGTCAATGCCGATGTCTGTCGCAGCGGCGGTCAAGCAATGCGATCTGGAACCGGGCGACATGGTCATGCTCAACGATCCCTTTCGCGGCGGCACGCATCTCCCGGATATCACGCTGGTCATGCCGGTATACGTTTCCCAGGCAGGCAAAATCAAGCGCGGAGACGTAGTTAAGCCCCATCCGAGCGGGGCTAAGCCCCGCCACCACACAACATCCCACATATCACCCGACTTCTACGTCGCTTCGCGCGCTCATCACGCCGACGTCGGCGGGACTTACCCCGGCTCCATGGGTCCGTGCCGGGAGATCTACCAGGAAGGCCTGCGCATCCCACCCGTCAAAATCATACGTGGCGGAAAGCTTGTTGCCGATGTTCTGGCGCTGCTGCTCAACAACGTCCGCACACCGGAAGAGCGCGAAGGCGACCTTGGCGCTCAGATTGCCGCCTGCCAGACTGGCGCCCAACGGCTTCGCGAAATCTGCGAGCGCTATGGAATTGCCCGCGCCAAACAAGCCGCGGCCGATATGCTCGTCTATTCCGAAGAAATGATGCGAGCCTTCCTGCGCACCATACCACGGGGTCGCTACCAAGCCGAAGACTTTCTCGATGACGATGGGGTCGAAGACAAACCCGTGCGCATCGCCGTCACTATCCACGTCGCAGCTTCATCCGCCAAGAAGAGACCTGCTGTGGAGACGCGGCTTGCCGCGTCTCCCTCCGCGTCGAGTCGCCATCAGGCCGCACACGTCACCATCGACTTCACCGGCAGCGACCCGCAAGTCCAGGGCGCGATCAACGCGGTCGAGGCGATCACGTACTCCGCCTGCTTCTACGTCTTCCGCTGTCTCCTGCGCGACGACGTGCCTGCGACCTCCGGACTCATGCGCCCGATCCGTGTCATCGCGCCATCGGGAACTATGGTCAACGCGAGGCCTCCCGCCGCCGTCGCCGGTGGCAACGTGGAGACTTCGCAGCGCATTGTCGACGTGATGCTGAAAGCGCTGGCGCAGGCGATTCCCGACCGCATTCCCGCCGCCGCCTCCGGCACCATGAACAACCTCACAATCGGCGGCATCGATCCTCGCTCCGGCGAGCCTTTCGCTTATTACGAAACCATTGCTGGCGGCATGGGCGCGCGCTCTACTAAAGATGGCGTGTCGGGCGTTCATACGCACATGACTAACTCCCTCAATACTCCGGCCGAGGCGCTCGAATACGCCTGTCCGCTTCGTTTGCGGCAGTATTCTTTCCGCTCCAACAGCGGAGGCGCGGGCCTGCACGGGGGGGGCGACGGAATCATTCGTGAAATCGAAGTGTTGACCGACGCCCAGGTCACGCTGCTCGCCGACCGCCGTTCCCGCGGGCCTTATGGCCTCGCCGGAGGAAACGACGGCGCTCCCGGCCGCACCCTGATCGTTCGGCGAGACGGTTCCGAGGAAACGATTCCCGGCAAGACCAGCGTTCGGCTGCGGTCCGGGGAACGAGTCCGCATCGAATCTCCGGGCGGTGGCGGCTGGGGCAAGCGCTGAGAAGGAAATGCAGGGAAGGGGCGGTGCCTCTGCTGCGGGGCGAAGCCCCGCCACCACACAATCCACCACACAACTACTCCTGCAGGCTCTGCGCGCCTTCTGCGGTAAATCCCACTTTTTCGCTAGAATCAAATTGCAGGCTAACAGGGAATAACCACGATGAGATTCTTGCGCACTCTTATTTTCGCCATTGTTCTGGCCTCCGCCTTCTTCTACTTCACCACCTATCGCAACGGACGCCATTCCGCCGACTGGATCAGCCGTCCGCAGCGCGTCGAAATCACCGAAGCCGCCAGCAACGAGTCGCTCGATGCGGAAGAACAGAACAACATCGGCGTCTACCGCAAAAACATCGGATCCGTCGTTAACATCACCTCGCGGGTTATGACCTATGACTTCTTCTATGGCCTGGTGCCGCAAGAAGGCCAGGGCTCCGGTTTTGTCATCGACAAAGAAGGACACATCCTCACCAACTATCACGTCATCGCCGATGCGCGCCAGGTTGAAGTGACGCTCCACAACCGCAAGAAATATAAGGCCACCATCGTCGGCACCGACAAGTCTCACGACTTGGCGATAGTCCAGATTAAGGCTCCCGACTTGCAGCCGATTACGCTGGGCGATTCGACTAATCTGCAAGTCGGCCAGAAGGTCTATGCCATCGGCAATCCCTTCGGCCTCGCTGGGACGCTCACGCGGGGCATCGTCAGTTCCATCCGCCAGGTGCAGGAGCCCGACGGCCTGGTCATCGAGGAAGCCATTCAGACTGACGCCGCCATCAACCCAGGCAATTCCGGAGGTCCGCTGCTCAACTGGCACGGCGAGGTCATCGGCATCAATACGATGATCGCCTCGAGCGTGGGACAAAGCGCCGGCATCGGCTTTGCCATTCCCATCAACACGGCGAAAGCAGTGGTCAACGATCTGGTCACGCTCGGACGGGTGCGCCGTCCCGCGCTGGGCGTGCGCACCATCCCCATCGATTCCGAAATCGCCGACGAGCTGGGCCTTGCCGCGGACTACGGGCTGCTTATCGTGCAAGCCGTTCCCGGAGGCGCCGCCGACCGCGCCGGATTGCGCGGTGGCTCCGAACGCGCCTATCTCGGCAACATTCCCATTACGATTGGTGGAGATTTAATCGTTTCCATCGGCGGAGAAAAAGTCGAAAGCCAGCAGAACCTTGCTCAGATCATGAACAAGCACCGAGCGGGGGATACGGTGAAGGTGACCATCTTCCGGGGGAAGAAGCATCTGGAAGTGTCGGTAGTGCTGGGAGAAGCCAGGGATCAGGTGTAAGACGTGTGGCGCGGGCGCCCTTGCCCGGGCATAGTCCGGGCGTAGTTGGCGTCGGCCCAAGACGAAAATCTCCTTGCAACTCCGCATGATATATAGCATGATATATAGCAAGAGGGAGGCCCGATGGCCACGATCTCGAAAGCAAAAGTATTTTATAGCGGCCGGAGTCAAGCCGTTCGAATTCCAGCCGAGTTCCGATTCAAGACCGACGAAGTCTACGTCCGCCGCGATCCGCAGAGCGGTGACCTGATTCTTTCAGAGTCTCCGGTCAAAACCTGGGCTGATGTTTTTAAGGCTCTCGATGATGCCAAGTTTCCTGACGATTTCCTCGAAGATCGAGGTCAGAGACCGCCTCAAGAGCGCGACGATTTATGACGCGACTCTGGATGCTCGATACCAACACCGTGAGCTACATAGTCCGTGGGAAGTCGCCTGCGGCGCGAGCCCAACTGCACGGGCTTCAAAGCGATGAAGTCGGCTGTATTTCAGTGATTACCGAAGCCGAACTCCGTTACGGTACAGCCAAGCAGGCCCCAGGATCGGCGCGTCTCGCCGCGCTGAATGTCTTGTTCGATAAGCTGCGAATTCTACCCTGGGGCAGCGCGGAGGCTCTTGTTTATGGAGACCTGCGGGCCAAGCTGGAACGGGCCGGCAAAGTTCTGGGCAATCTGGATATGCTGATTGCGGCCCATGCCATCAGCGCAAACGCAACCATGGTTACCGGAGATAAGGCGTTTGCTCAGGTCGAGGACCTGCGTCCGCCGGTGAACTGGGCGGTCGATCTCTAAATCGTGTAGCGCGGGCGCCCTTGGCCGCGTGCACTTTCTTGGTTTCTGAACGCCGAGACCCCGCCGGTTCGAATCGCTTGTTTCGACTTACTAATCTGGACTACCATTCCGGACGATGGACATCGAAGACTTTTCCAAGATTTACCTCGCGAAAACTGACGAAGAACTTATTCAATTGGCTGGGGAGTCAGACGAACTGACAAGCGCGGCCTACACGGCTTTGTCGAGCGAAATGTCAAAGCGTCGAATTAACCTTGCCGAGCATTTCGAAGTTCTTCGTGACAAAGGAAACCAAACCGGAATTGAAGAGCAAGGCGATAATGGGACGACACCCCCGCATTACTCGTTCCGAGTCGGCCAATTTATAACAGACGTTCTCCATTTTTATCATAACCATTTTTTGTTTTTCGTTAAGCTCATGGCTCCCGCTGTTGTTGTCGGCTACGTCGCCATCGTCATGAGCGTCCACGAGGGGCGCGAGATCGCACGACAGATTCCACCGCTCGAAGCATTTGCGCGCCTGATCGAGATGCTCGAAATTTTCGTTGTAGACCAAATCGGATACCTCGTCAGCTGGATGGCATTTTGTTTTTCCTTTGGTGCGATTTGTTTTGCCGTGAGACAAATTGAGGGGGCATCATCCCATCGCCTCAAAATTCCTTCGCCGCGGTTCGCCAGCGGCTGGGCCCATTTTTGCGCCTTTCCCTGTCGCTGTACGTCTTGCTCGTTCTGGTACTAGTAGCGAGTGGTCTGCTGTGGGGCGGTATCTTTTGGGTAATAAGGCAGCGTCAAGTTCGCATGAGCTTTTTTACTATCGAACTGATTTTCGCTGCCTTCGTAGGCTTGGGGTTACTTGTTCTCTCCCGGTTCGGGCTTGCGATGCCTGCTCTCATTGTGGACAATTACCGAGTCGCCGCAGCGATGTTCCGTAGCGACGAACTAACCGAGAGAAAGTGGTTCACACTAGCCGTTCTTCTTTTCAAGTCGGTAGTTGGAGGATACCTTGCCGGAATGTGCCCATTTTGGCTAGCCTCTTGGACCCCAGCCAGCATTTCATTGCCGTCGTGGTTCCCTTGGTTCTTACGCATCGCTTCGGTTGCTGGAGTTGTCGTCGTTGAGCCTACGATGTTCATCGGCTTCGCAATGCTTTACCTGAGAATCTCTGAGAGCTCCAACGGAAATGTCGGACGTCAGAGTAGTGTCACCGAATTGCCGGTACCTCCTCTCTCATTCACGACATGATTATCCCTGCAACAACTGGCACGCTCCACTCGTTTTCCAGGCCGCGGCATGCAAACGAAACCGCTATCATCTTCGTATGCCCGACGTCGAATGGATCCGCAAACTGTGCCTCTCGTTCCCCGAGGTGACCGAGGATATACCTTGGGGCGACGACCTCTGCTTCAAAGTCCGCGGCAAAATCTTTACTGGCATGGTGCTCTCTGACGGCCGGTTCCCTCGCATCACCCTCAAGTGCGCGCCGGAGACATTCCACGAACTGCTCGAGATCGAAGGCATCTCGCCCGCACCCTATGTCGGACGCTACAGGTGGGTGATGCTCGCCAACTCCAATGTCCTGCCCTCCGGCGAACTGGAAGCCCTCATTCGCAGGTCATACGAACTGGTCGCAGTCAAAGCGCCCAAGGCAGTCAAAGCGCCCAAGAAAGCCACGGCGTCCGGGAAATCGAAGCGCCGATCTGCGAAACTGCGATCTACGAAACGACGGCCTGCGAAAGGACCAACTGCAAAATAGCGATCAACAAAATCCTGAGAGGGCTTTCTCGATCACGCTTTGGGCCCGGGCGGTGAAGGTTGGTTGACTCCCCGCAAGCCGGTGGACTAGCCTCGTAGCTTCGCTGCCACCATCACCATTCATGCGCATTCAACGTAATCTCGCGATCTTCTGCAGCTTTTGCGCTCTGCTTACGGCCACGGTTTCGGCCGCTCCCCTGCTTCCGGCGCACGCTCGGCACGCGATGGTCGTAAGCGTCCACGAGCTTGCGTCTCGCGCCGGCGTCGAGATGCTGCGCTCGGGAGGCAACGCCGTCGATGCCGCCGTTGCCACCGGGTTCGCGCTCGCTGTCGTCCACCCCCAGGCCGGAAATCTTGGCGGGGGTGGCTTCCTTCTACTCCGCAATGCCGACGGGAAAACTCACTTTATCGACTTCCGTGAAAAAGCGGCGGCGGCGGCCACCGAAAATATGTATCTAGACGCCCAGGGCAACGTCATCCCGGAATCCAGCAAAGAGTCCAGCATTGTCGGCTACAGATCCATCGGCGTTCCCGGCACGGTGGCCGGCCTCGTCTACGCAGAAAAGCAATACGGTAAGCTGTCGATAGAAAAGGTGATCGCTCCGGCCATCAAGCTTGCCCGCGATGGCTTCCCTCTCGCCTACGAAGACGCGCTAGATCTGAAGAAAGACGAGTACCTCGCCGAGTTTCCGGAATCCAAGCGCATTTTCCTGCGCAATGGCAATTACTACCAGCCCGGCGACCTCTTCAAGCAGCCTGAACTCGCCCATACGCTGGAACGGCTGGCCCGGGACCCCGATACGTTCTACCACGGCGCGATGGCACGCGAACTGGCTGCGGCCATTCACAAAGGCGGAGGCTTCATCACCGCCGCCGATCTCGCCGCCTACGAAGTGAAAGAGCGCGAGCCCGTTCGCGGCTCTTATCGCGGCTACGACATAATCAGCGCTCCGCCGCCATCTTCCGGCGGAATCGCGCTCATCGAAATCCTCAACATCCTCGAAGGCTTCGACCTGGCGAAATTCGGCAACCGCTCTAGCAATTCCATCCACCTTGGAGTTGAGGCGTTCCGGCGCGCCTTCTACGATCGCGCCGACTTTCTGGGCGATCCCGACTTCTCGAAAGTTCCGGTTGCGCAGCTCATCGACAAAAAGTATGCGGCGGCCTGGCGCGACTCGATCGATATCAACCACGCCAGTGTCAGCAAAGACTTGAAGCGGCCGTCCATCTTCAATGAGCTCGAACGCGTCGCCCAATCGCGGACCACAGCCATTCGCGAACCCGAAAACACCACTCATTATTCCGTCGTCGATGCCGAAGGCAACGCCGTTTCCGTAACCACCACGCTTAACGATTCCTTCGGCTCGCGCGTCACCGCCGAGGGCCTGGGCTTTCTCCTCAACGACGAAATGGACGATTTCGCCGCCAAACAGGGCGTCCCCAACGTCTATGGACTCATCCAGGGCCCGGCCAACGCCATCGGCCCGGGAAAGCGCCCGCTCTCCGCCATGACCCCGACCATCGTGCTTAAGGACGGCAAGCTTTTGCTGGTTCTCGGCTCGCCCGGCGGCCCCACTATCATCACCACGGTCGCTAATATCCTGATCGGTGTTATCGATTTTTCGCTCGATATCCAGGAGGCCGTCAATGCTCCGAGGTTTCACAATCAGTGGCTCCCCGATGAGATTCTGGTGGAAGACCGGCTCTCTCCCGATACAATGAGTATTCTGCGATCCAAAGGACACAAGCTGAAGATCGAGCATTTCTGGGGAGACGGCGAGTGCATCATGATTGACCCGAAAAGCGGCGAGCGCCTCGGCGCCAGCGACGGACGCAATAACGGGAAGGCGGTGGGTTACTGATGTTGAGGGCGGTATCGACGTACGTCTATGTTAAGGAGCGGCTCCATCCGGGCTTGTTGGACGAGCTCGTCAAGGCTGGGGCCCAGACGATTGAGATTTTCGCCGCCCGCCAGCACTTCGACTACGCAAATCGCAAGCAGCATGTCCACGAAATTGCCGACTGGTTCCGCACCACGGGCGTTCCACTCAATTCCGTGCATGCGCCGTTGTACTCCGACTATGAGTGGGGACGCACCGGTTCGCCGCCGGTCAACATCGCCTCCAATGACCGCGCCCACCGCATCGATGCCATGGACGAGATCAAGCGCGCGCTCGAAGTCGCCGAGCAAATCCCGTTCCGCTTTCTGGTGCAGCACATTGGCAATCCCAACGACGGCTTCGATGAAAAGAAATTCGAAGCGGCCATGACCTGCGTCGAGCACCTTCGCGCCTTCGCCAAACCGCTGGGTGTCAAACTGCTTGTTGAGAATATTCCCAACGAACTTTCCACGCCTGAACGTCTCGTCGAGTTCATCAAGACCATGCATTTTGATGACATCGGCGTCTGCTTCGATTGCGGCCACGCGCACATGATGGGCGGCATTCCCGAAAGCTTCGCTACCTTGAAGAACCACATCTGCTCGACCCACGTGCACGACAACAACACGGATAAAGACTCGCACCTCTGGCCGGGCAACGGATCGATCGACTGGAAACAGACTATGGAATTGCTGCGCACCGTACCGCAAAAGCCTCCTCTGCTGCTCGAGATCGAGGGCGAAGAGAAAAAAAGTCCCAGCGAAGAGGTGAGCGCAACGTTCCAAAAGCTGGAAAGCGAATAGAGCGAGGTCAAAGGTCAGAGGTTAGATTGCAGAGGTTAACCCCTAGCCGCCAGCCAAACGGTTTTACCTCTGCAATCTAACCTCTGACCTCTAACCTCTATGTCCATCAGCACCATCGTAGAAATAGGCGCCCATGAAGGGCAGTCCGTCACCATTCGCGGATGGCTTTATAACCTTCGCGAAAGCGGGAAGCTTCTTTTTCCGCAATTTCGCGATGGCTCCGGCGTCATCCAGGGAGTCGTCCCGAAGAACGCTGTTCCGGCCGAGGTTTTCGACGCCATCAAGGGGCTTACCCAGGAATCAAGCGTCGTCGTCGAAGGCAAAGTTCGCGCCGACAAGCGCGCCCCGGGCGGCTATGAACTCGATGTCACGAATGTCCAGGTCGTGCAGCGCGTCCCGGAAACCGATCCTTACCCCATCACTCCCAAAGATCACGGCGTCGATTTCTTAATGGAGCATCGCCATCTCTGGCTGCGCTCGCAGCGCCAGGCCTCCATTTTGCGCGTGCGCGCCGAAATTATTCGCGCCGCCCGCGATTTTTTCGACAGTAACGGATTCACTCTCACTGACCCACCCATCCTCACGCCCGCCGCCTGCGAGGGAACCTCTACCCTCTTTCCCGTGGACTACTTCGAAGAGCAGGCTTATCTCACGCAGTCCGGCCAGCTTTACATCGAAGCGACCGCAATGGCACTCGGCAAGGTTTATTCGTTCGGCCCCACCTTCCGCGCGGAAAAATCGAAGACCCGCCGCCACCTTACCGAATTCTGGATGGTGGAGCCTGAAATCGCCTATGGCACGCTCGACGACTTGATGGATCTCGCCGAAGGCCTACTAACCTTTTTGGTTAAGAAATGTCTCGAGCGCCGACGCGTCGATCTGCAGACCATCGGGCGCGACGTCACTAAGCTCGAAAAGATAGATGCGCCCTTCCCGCGCATCACTTACGACGAAGCCGTCACGAAATTGCAGGAAGGCCACGCGCAAGGAAAGCTGGAAAATAAATTCGAGTGGGGCGGAGACCTCGGCTCACCTGATGAAACCTATCTTTCGTCGCTCTACGACCGGCCCGTTATGGTCCATCGCTACCCGGCCAGCGTGAAGGCGTTCTACATGGAGCCCGATCCCCAGCGACCCGAGCTTGCTCTCTGCGTCGACGTGCTGGCCCCCGAAGGCTACGGCGAAATCATCGGCGGATCGCAGCGCATGGCTTCGCACGATTTGCTGGTCCAGCGCATTCACGAGCACAATCTGCCCGAAGCAGCCTTCAAGTGGTATCTTGATCTCCGCAAGTATGGCAGCGTCCCTCACTCCGGTTTCGGCATGGGGATTGAGCGAGCGGTGGCCTGGATCTGCGGATTGGAGCACGTGCGCGAGACCATTCCTTTCCCGCGCATGCTGCACCGGCTCTACCCATGAGCTTTTCGCTGCCAAGACGCGGAGCGACACCCCGGCGCTACACGGAGACTGAATGACCTGGATTCGTACCATTTCGCTTTCCGAAGCTGACGACGAGCTGCGAAAGGCGATGGAAGCGCAGAAGGAGCTTTATCCACGGGAGTACGCGGTTCCGATCCATCCGGCCGAAGGCGGCGGTTCGCAAATTGTGGCCTCGCATTCTTTAATTCCGCAGGCGCTGTACCATGCGTTTGCGACATTCGGGGCTCTCATGTCGCCGGACCTGCCGCTGCAGCGGCGTCATCACGAGATGATTGCCACCATGGTGTCGGTGACCAACCGGTGCGTGTATTGAATCGAGTCTCACGCAGAGTTTCTGCGTCGCGTCACCCTGGATAAGGAACTGGTCGAAGCGCTGGAACGCGATTACACCACCGCTCCCATCACGCCTCAGGAGCGCGTGATGGTCGACTATGTCGTCAAACTCACGAAAGATGCGACCAAAGTCTGGAAAGACGATCACGAGAAATTACGGGCGGCAGGCTTCGAAGATCGGGCCATCCTGCAGATTACGCTGATTGCTTCCTGGTTCAATTACATCAACCGCGTGGCCGACGCGCTCGGCGTGGGCCGGGAAGGGTAACTGCGCTCCGCATTCGCTTGCAGACTCGCGCCTGTGAAAATTAAGAAGAGTCGTTGTCTATGTCTCGATAACGGATAGGGGAGCGTGCCGTCCAACCCAGATGATTTACCTGACTCGAGTTCCGAAGGCGCCGCTCTCTTCGTTTGTGGAACTCCTCTGGTTTTACCAGGACCTCGAAACCGATCACACCAAAGAAAAACTCCTGCCCGACGCCTCGATGGAACTGATCATCGACCTCAGCGAAGGGCCCAAAAAACTTTACGACAATCGCGATCTGGAGTGTTACTCCGCCTATAACCGGTGCTGGGTGAGCGGAATGCAGCGGCAGTTCATCGTGCTGGGCATGGAACCAGGTTCGTCGATGATGGGGGCGCATTTCCGCACCGGGGGCGCCGCGCCGTTCTTTGGCTTTCCGCTGTCGGAGCTTTCGGGCAATGTAGTCGAGCTGGATTTGATTTGGAAGCGCGAAATCCTGGCATTGCGCGAACAGTTGCTGGAAACGCCATCTCCCGCGGGAAAGTTTGATTCGTTGGAGGCATACCTGCTCGCTAAAGCGCAGGCGCGTCTCGAACCCGATATGGCTGTTTCCGTAGCCTTGCGGACATTGCGCTCATGGCCCGTGCTTTCATTGCGTGAACTGGCGTCGCAATTGGGCTTGAGTCATAAGCAGATGCTCACCCGTTTCGACTGTCGTGTGGGATTGACCCCGAAGCTGACCTCACGAATTTTTCGCTTTCAAAAAGCTCTTGCTGCGGCAAATTCCGCCAGGACAACTCCTGATTGGTCAGACCTCGCGGTTGATTGCGGATACTACGACCAAGCTCACTTGATTCATGAGTTTCGGCAACTCGCGGGGCTGACGCCTTCTGAGTATCTTCGCAGCCGCACGGATTTTCCGCTGTACGTCGCCGTTGAATGAAGGAAATTTCTTACAATACGGTGCCCTGAGCCCTCCGGCATTCTGGCTGCGCAAGTAAATTCACGGAGGGCACAATGCCTCATTTGAACTGGCTGGCTGTGGTAGCTGCTGCAGTTTCCACTTTTCTGATTGGAGGACTCTGGTATTCACGCGTATTGTTTGGCCGTGCCTGGATGACAGCCAATAACTTCACGCAGGAAGATCTGAACCAGAGCAATATGGCTAAGATCTTCGGCCTGTCATTCGTTTTCGCGCTGTTGATGTCGGCAAATTTGGCGGCGTTCCTCGCCGATCCTAAAACCAACGCAACGTGGGGTGCGACGGCAGGTTTTCTTGCCGGCTTTGGCTGGGTGACGCTGGGACTTGGGACGATCGCGCTGTTCGAGCGGCGGTCGTGGAAATACATTCTGGTCAACGGCGGCTACATGACGGTCGCGTTTACGATCATGGGCCTCATCTTAGGGGCGTGGCGCTAGAACAACCTCACCCGAGTATCGCTTCCTCGCTCTATTCATTGCTCTATTCGTTGGCCCCGCGCCGGTGCGATTTCACTGCCAGGCAACGGGCGAAGATGGCCGAGACCTGCGGGATATCCTCTTCATTCAACCGCGTCGCACTGCCCAGTTTCTTCAATGCCGCATTCAGCGCGGCGGGATCAACTCCGGTCAGTTCCGTGAGTTGCTGCCACTCCCGCGCGACGGGAATGCGCTCGTCGGTTTCGGCGTCTTCGCAAAACTGATCGGCCGCCTCGGGGGGAGTTCCGTACTCATCGGCGACATCCTCGTGGAAATAGCCGCGCAGGAAGGTATGCAGCGCGGGAAAGTTGGCAGTAGTGATTTCCAGTTTCGAGTTGGTCGTCATTAGCGGCACTCCGGATAGGAAGTCAAAACGTAGTAGTTATCAGGCCGGGAGTATTTTAGTACGACTAGCGCGTGCGTGCACGGGCGCGACTGGTACTCGCCACGATTCATGGTGCGGCCAATCGGAGACTCGCTGTCGTAGTCGAGCACCAGGTTGGGATGTCCACCCGGGCGGTTGAGCCAGCGCTGGATCCGGCCCTGCGATTGCGCAATGGCCGCGCCTACAGCATGTTCAGCGGTCGAGCGGTCAGTGTAGGTCGATGCGCCGGTTATGCCGCTTTCATGTGCGAGACGTTCGCGCAGTTGCTCCTCGGTCTGCCCCACGTGCTTGCGCAGAATGTGTCCGCCGGCGGCCTCGTCCTGGCTGAGATCGCGCGCGGGGCCTCTGGTCGCGCCGGTCTCCGTCCGCGGAGCCATGGAACTCGACGACGCTGTGCCCGCGTCATTCGCGGCTGGGGGCCGGCACGCGATCAAAGCGCACATCCCAAATGCGACCAGGCTCCGAACCAGAACGCTCCGCTCTAGAACGATCCGAGTTCTGAAAAATCTTGTCATCCAACTCCAGACTGCGGCGCGGCGCGCAGCCATCCATGTAAAGTTCTGCGAATTGTGCTACTAAACAGGGTGTGCGGGCAAGTGTGCTGGACTCGCTGGACGATTTTGAGCGCTGGGGTGGCGATTGCGCCTACGTGTTTCCGCGCGGCTACCGCCATGAACGTTGGAGCTACCAGCGAGTTGCCGGAGTAGCGTATCAGTTTGCACGTGAGTTGGACGCGCGCGAGATCGCGAAGGGCGATGCGGTGCTGTTGTGGAGTCCGAACTGTGCCGAGTGGGTCGCGGCGTTCCTCGGATGCGCGCTTTCTGGCGTGGTTGCCGTTCCCGTCGACGATGCTGCCAGCCCCGATTTTGCTCGGCGCATCAGTGCGCAGGTGCGAACCAGGCTGGTGTTGTGTCCGCGCGAACGGGCGGCATTTTTTGAAAAGGCCGAAGGTGTCGTCGCGGGTGGCATAACCGAGAAGATCGCAACCATCGACCCCGCCGATCTGGCGGCCACAGTTGCCGAACGTTCGGCTGAACGCTTTCGCCCCGTGCCGATTCAGGCTTCCGATCCACTCGAAATTGTCTTCACCTCGGGCACCACGGCTGAGCCCAAGGGTGTGGTGCTTACCCACGCGAATGTGATCGGTAACTTGGTCCCGATCGAAACCGAAATCAAGAAATATCTGAAGTACGAGTGGCTGGTGCATCCGATTCGCTTTTTGAACCTGTTGCCGCTGAGCCACGTATTCGGACAATTCCTGGGAATTTTTCTTCCGCCGCTGCTCGGCGGTACGGTTGTGTTCGAGAACATATTCAATCCAACCGAAGTCATGGCGACCATCCGCCGCGAGCGCGTCTCGGTGCTGGTGGCCGTACCGCGCATGATCGACTCGCTGAAGCAGAAGATCGAACGCGATGTTGAGGACACCGGCGGCCGTGGGAATTTTACTTCACGCTACGCCGCCGCCGCGAGCCAGCACTTTCCGCGTCGCTGGTGGACCTTCCGCGACGTGCACCGCCAGTTCGGATGGAAGTTCTGGGCCATGATCAGCGGAGGTGCCGCTCTCGATCGTGAAACTGAAGAATTCTGGCACCGCCTGGGATACGCCATGGTCCAGGGTTATGGGCTGACGGAAACGACTTCGCTGATCAGCTTGAACCATCCTTTCCACACCAGTCGCGGCTCGATCGGCAAAGTTCTGCCGGGCCGCGAAATCAAGCTGGCGGACGATGGAGAGATTCTCGTGCGCGGGAGCGGCGTGGCCAGCGGCTATTGGAACGGGCGCGCATTGCAACCGGTAGTGCGTTCGGAAGATGAAGGCTGGTATCGCACCGGCGACCTGGGCGCGCTCGATGAGCAAGGCAATCTTTTTTTCAAGGGAAGAAAGAAGGAAGTAATTGTCACGACCGCGGGCATGAATATTTATCCCGAGGATCTCGAAGCTGCTTTGCGAGGGCAGAAAGAGGTTCGCGATTGCGTGGTTGTTGGGCTTGAGCAAGGCGGAAATGCTGAGCCGTGCGCGGTGCTGATTCTGCGCGACCGCTCGCCGGAAGCGTCGGCCACAGCCGCGCAGCACATTGACATCAATGCGAATGCACGGAGAATTGTCCAGCGCGCCAATGAAACCTTGGCTGAATATCAGCGCATGCGCAGCTGGTTCATCTGGCCCGAAGAAGATTTCCCCCGGAGTTCCACGCAGAAGCCGCGCCGCAGCGTGATCTGCGACGCGGTCGAGGCCGCGCTCCGTGGACAAGCGGTGGCGAGCGCTGCCAGTCCGCTGTCCGAACTGCTGGCGCGAATTACCGGCCGCAGCATCCGAAACATGCAAAACCTGGCGCCGGACGCTAACCTTGAAAGCGGTTTGGGACTGAGTTCATTGGAGCGTGTCGAACTGCTCAGCGCGCTTGAGGACCGATACCAGATCGACTTGAGCGAAACCGAGCTCGCGAACGCCGCCACCGTCGGCGATCTGGAGAAACTGTTGCAGGGTGAGCGAGGCGGGGGACGGGGCTATGACCCGTCCTCGCGGGGGCCTTCGGCTCCGCTCAGGACAGGCTCCGCCCCGCCACCACACGAGCATGATTCTGCGTCTCATGATTCTGGTTTTCAACGGCAGTTTCACTCGCCAGCCTTGCACTATCCGCTATGGACACTGCGCTGGCCGACCACGTGGCTGCGCCTGACGTCGCATTATCTACTGGGGCGCCCGGCGATGTTTGTTCTGGGATGGCCGCGCGTGACCGGGCGCGAAAACTTGCGCGGCGTTCGCGGGCCGCTGCTGGTCGTCTCGAACCATGTTGACGATGTCGATATCGCGTTCATTCAGGCGGTGCTTCCCGCGCGCATCCGCCACAAAATCGCGACCGCAACCGGCGGCGAGGCGCTGGAAGCGTTGCGTTCGCCCGCCTCGGATCGTGCATGGTTCTTGCGAATCTTTTTGCGAATATATGACCGCGTGAAGTGGACGCTTGCGGTTGCGCTGCTGAATCTGTTCCCGCTGCCGCGGCTGTCCGGTTTCCGCAAGAGCTTTGCCTTTGCCGGAGAGGCCGTCGATCGCGGCTACAGCGTGCTTGTCTTCCCGGAAGGCAAGCACACTATAGATGGCAAGATCCAGCCGTTTCGGACCGGTGTCGGCTTGCTCGCCAACAATCTGCGCATTCCGGTTCTTCCAATGCGCATCGATGGCCTGTTCGAAATAAAGAAGGCCGGACAGAAATTTGCGCCGCCCGGAAAGATTCGAGTGCGCATCGGCAAGCCCATCCAGTTTCCTCCGGGAACCGACGCCCAGGCAATCGCGCGGGCCCTGCACAGGGCGGTTGAGGAACTCTAGTGCTCGCATCGGGATGAGCGTCCGGCCCGGCTCCCCACTGGCGGCAACCTTTGCGCACCTGCCGTGTTAGAACTACTGGGAAGCTGTGTTTGTTATGAAAGCCACACTGATACGCTGCCTGCTCGCAATCTCTGTCTGCGCAAGCCCGGCGATGACCCAGCAACCGGCATCCGCGCCTGGCTCGGCCAAGGCTGCAGCGAGCTCCGCTCGCGCCACTCCGTCCAAGCGCGCAGCCGCGCCAGCTTCGAAGCTTACCGGCGAGCAGCGTGCCCTCCATGCCTTGAACCGCCTCACGTATGGCCCGCGTCCCGGCGATCTGCGGAAGGTCATGGACACCGATGTCGACGACTGGATCGAACAGCAACTGCATCCGGAAGAGATTAACGACAGCGTGCTCGACGGAAAACTTGGACCGTTTCGCACGCTTCGCATGTCGACGCGCGACCTCGTGCAAACTTTCCCCAACAACAATCTGATCAAGGCCGCGGCGGAGGGGAAAGTTCCTCTGCCTGCCGATCCCGTAAAACGGTCGATCTATGAGGTGCAGATCAACATCCTCGCCGAGCGCCAAAAGCAGGACCAATTAGCCCGCGACGGCAAGGCTCCCGACACCGATGCCAAGGCAAAAATCGAGAACCAAAATCAAGACACCGTTGCTACCCAGGCCGACGGCATCCTCGGGCTGCCGAAAGAAAAGCGGATGGAAGCGATCATCGCACTGCCGGTTGACGAGCGCCGCCTCTTCGTTACCTACATTCGCGGACCGCAACGTGACCGAGTGCTCGCCGATCTGCCGCCCGACCAGCGCGAAGGGTTCCTCGCCATGAGTTCACCGGTTGGCGTTGTGGTCAGCGAACTGCAGCAGGCGAAGCTGCTGCGCGCGCTCTACAGCGAGCGCCAGTTGCAGGAAGTAATGACGGATTTCTGGTTCAATCATTTCAATGTGTACCTCAATAAGGATGCCGACCAGTACCTGGTCACGGCCTATGATTGCGACGTCATCCGGGCGCATGCGTTTGGCAAGTTCAAAGATCTGTTGGTGGCGACGGCGCAGAGTCCGGCAATGCTCTTCTATCTGGATAACTGGCTGAGCGAGGGCCCGAAATCACCCGCGGCGCTAGCCGCCAACAAGGGCAAGCCTGGCCAGGCAGTCGCCGGACTGAATGAAAACTACGGCCGCGAACTAATGGAACTGCACACGGTCAGTGTCAACGGCGGGTACAGCCAGCACGATGTAACGGAACTGGCGCGTGTGCTCACGGGCTGGACCATCCAACCGCTCGAACAGGGGGCCGCGTTTCAGTTTGACCCGAAGAAACACGACCCGGGAGACAAGGTCGTCCTCGGCCAGGAGATTCCCGAAAATGGGATCAAAGAAGGCATGCAGGTTCTCGACCTGCTGGCGCACCATCCGAATACGGCGAAGTTCATTTCTAAGAAACTCGCCATGCGTTTCGTCGCCGACGATCCGCCGCCCGCGCTCGTCGACCGCTTGGCGCAGAAGTTTCTCTCGACGGACGGCGACATCCGCGAGGTTCTGCGCACCATGTTCAAGTCGCCGGAATTCTGGTCGACGAAAGCCTACCGTGCCAAGGTCAAGACGCCCTTCGAATTCGTCATCTCCTCGCTGCGCGCCACCGGCACCGACCTCAACAATCCAGGACCGCTGCTCGGCATTTTGAACGGGATGGGAATGCCGCTTTACATGATGGTGCCGCCGACCGGCTATTCCATGACCGAATCGACTTGGATGAGTTCGGAGGCGTTGCTCGACCGCATGAACTACGCACTGAAGCTCAGCAACGGCCAAGTCGGAGGAACGAATTTCGATGCCGGCCATCTGCTCGCGCTGGGCACGCTGAGCAGCCGGGGCTTTCCGCGGCCGAACCCTGGCGATTCCGATTCCGGCCGGGGACAAGAGACGGCGCTGCTCCTGCTGGAAAACGCGCTGTTGAACGGCGAGGTTTCCGCCTCCACGCAGAAGGCAATCCGGCGGCAGCTCGATGATCCGCAGGTTGCCGCTCACGCGCTCGAAGATCCCAAGCGCACGCTCGATACCATGACGGCGCTGGTGATTGGATCGCCGGAGTTTCAGCACCGTTAGGACCGGCAAAATTTCCAGTTGGAGTAAACTCCCGGTGTACGTCAACGACCGATGGACTGGTTATGACGCCTTCGCGCCCAAGACTTAATTTCGCGGGTATGTCCACCGCACTTCTCCTTTCAATTGTCTCTCTCCCCGTCTCTTTGATTGCCTTCGCAGTCTTGTATGCCGACAATGATTCGCTTTGGGCTACGTGTTGGTTGGGACTTGCGCTTCCCGTCATCTGGGTGGCTGCGACCGCGCTCGGCGTCAGAGATGCGTTCAAGCGACGTTCATGGCGGCAAGTAATTGGTGTCGTAGTGCTGCTCGCAGTGACGGTGGTTCTCGTCACAACCTCGCGGAGTTACCGTTTTTGGTCTCATCAACTCTTCACATTTCGGCCTCTCGAAATGACGCAGCCAATCAAACCTTTTGGATGGGGTCGGCAATTTGCGGTCTGCGCTCAAGGGGCGACTTGCGCGCCGCATGGCCTAGTGACTGAGACTCGAACTTTCAGACTCGAAAACGTGCCCCAAGGATGCTGCTCCATGTGGGTGACAAATGGTGCGAGAGGCAAACACATGGTGGAGCAATTTCGCGTCGTCTTGAACGGAAAGGAGGTCAAGCTGAAGGAAGACAAGCTGCGGACGGGCGCCGAAGTGCAGATTGCGACCGTGGAGTTGAGTACTGAAAATACAATCAGAGTCGAACTGAGCGGCGCCCCGGACGCTTACATTTTTGTCTTGGTGTCCTATCCTCACAAGCCGGGATCGCCAACTGCCTGACCTCGCTCTGCGCCCGATCCTGGAAAATACAAAAGGCCGGGCAATTGTGCCCGGCGCTTCTTGCTGAGAAACTGTCAATCGCTGAGTTGAGCTAGATCAGTTTCCCTCTAAACTCGTTCGAACCTTTATTTATTAAGCGTTTATTTATTAAGCGTTCGCGTTTACTCGGCGCGAAAACTTACATCACCAGCGCCAGTCCTTCCAGTTCGCGCTCCAGCACCGGCAGCGAACAGCCTGCCATTTCCACCCGTCCGGCGGCGTCGATCGCAGCGGTCTGCGAAACGCCGTAACCCCGCCCCGCCAAAAAAACCTGCAGCAGTTCCGCTGCTTCGCGGGAATCCACCATGCCACCCTGAATCAGGTCGTTTCGGAGGGCGCACAGCTCAGTCACCGTAAATCTTTCTTTCATTGCCATTCTCACCTTGCGACCTCCCCTCGTTGCTATTTAGATTCATCGGCAACCGGATTCGTTACATGCAATCGTAATGCCGTAACTTTGGTACACCGTCAAGGGCGGCTTCCCTACCGCTTAAGTTCTTAGAACCCAAGATTTTGCAAAAGGTTGTTAAGTAATTATCGGCAGACGAGCGGGAAACATAACAGCGGCAACCGTTGCGGAATGGACACGAAATTGACACTAAGTGTCGTTTTGGGTGTGGAAACTCAACCTGCCGGGGGCTGTGTCGGCTCCAGCTTCAGGTCCGGGTCATTCAGGCCGCGTTAACTCAGGTTGGGTCTATTCAGGTTGGATCTATGGTCGCGGCATCCACCAGCATGACCGGGATATCGTCCTGAATTGGGTAAACACGGTAGCACTGGCCGCATTTCAGGCTTTTCCCGTTCGCGTTCAGAACCACCGGCTTTATGCAGACGGGGCAAACGAGCGAGACAAGGAGATCCTGGGGAATCATGGAAATTTCATTGTAATGCTGCACGACGCTGAGTTCTAGGAGTGTTCGAAGCCAACTTCTTTGCCACGGGGACAGAGAGGCGCCCAGCAAACGGCGATGCGATAGAATCGCCTTTCAATTCAAGGCGCGACGAGGTGCGATGGCGGCCAGGATTCTCGACGGAACCAAGATAGCCGGTGAAATCCGCGCGGAAGTCACCGCCCAGGCGCGAGCGCTGGCATTGTCGGGTGTGCGGCCCGGTCTCGCCGTGGTGCTGGTCGGTCACAATCCCGCATCGGAGGTCTACGTTCGGGGCAAGGTCAAAGGCTCGCAGGAAGTCGGGCTCTACAGCGAACAGCACATGCCCTCTGAGAGCGTGTCCACCGAAGAGCTGCTCGCTCTGATCGCCGACCTGAACCGGCGCGATGAAATCGACGGCATTCTGGTCCAGTTGCCGCTGCCTTCGCACGTTGATTCGAAGAAAGTTCTGCTGGCGGTCGATCCCGCGAAAGACGTCGACGGATTCCATCCGATGAATGTGGGCTATCTTTCCACGCAGCGACCGGGCCTGGTGCCCTGCACGCCGGCCGGCGTCATGGAAATTCTGAAGCGGAGCGGGATTCCGGTAGCCGGGCAGGAAGCGGTGGTCGTCGGACGCAGCGACATTGTCGGCAAGCCGGTGGCCATGCTGCTGCTGAATCAGAACGCCACTGTCACCGTTTGCCACTCCAAGACGCGCGATCTGCCCGGGGTTTGCCGGCGCGCCGATATCCTGGTGGCAGCGATTGGGCGCGCCGGCATGGTCACTCGCGACTACGTGAAGCCCGGAGCGACCGTGATCGATGTCGGGATCAACCGGATCACGGACCGAACAGAGTTCGACCGGTTATTCGCGGGAAATAAGAAGCGTGAAGAAACATTTCTGGCTAAAGGTTCGACTCTGGCAGGCGACGTCCACCCCGAGGTGGCGGAAATTGCGGGCGCCATCACCCCGGTGCCGGGAGGCGTGGGACCGCTGACCATCGCCATGCTGATGGCCAACACGGTAAAGGCGGCCATGCTGCGGCGCGGGATTTCGCGGTAGAGACGGGGCTTGCCCCGTCTCCGACTGCGCCGATTTGCTTGCCGGATCGTTCGCTTGCCCGGTCGAAGGAGGCGCGGCAAGCCGCGTCTCTACGGGAGTTTTCATGGTGAGCATTCATTGCTAAAACTCGGCCTGACTGGCGCCATCGCGAGCGGCAAATCCGTCGTGGGGGAGATGTTTGTCAAACTCGGCGCGCAGCTGATCCAGTCGGACGCAGTTGCGCACGCGCTGATGCAGCCGGGCCTGGCGGTCTATGAGGAAGTCGTGCGCGTCTTTGGCCACGGAATCCTGAACGCCGACCGAAGCGTCAACCGTTCCCGGCTGGCCGCAGCCGCGTTCAGCACGCCCGGCGGGGCGCCTCCGCGCATTAAGGAACTGAACGAGATTGTCCACCCTGCCGTGATCGCGCACGAAAACGAGTGGATGGAAGAAATCGGCCGCCGCGATCCGAAGGCCATCGCCATCGTCGAAGCTGCCCTCATCCTGGAGGCCGGAGCCGCCGGCCGTTTCGACCGTTTAATTGTCGTGACCTGCCATCCGGAGCAACGCATTCAGCGTTTTGCCCGCCGCCTTGGAATTTCGGAAGATGCTGCCCGCGCCGAAGTGGCTCGCCGCATGGCAGCGCAGATTCCAGACGAAGAAAAAATCAAGGCTGCTGACTCTGTAATCGATAACTCTGGCTCGCTCGATGCTACTGAGCGGCAAGTGCAGCGGGTCTTCCATGAACTGCGTCCAGGAACGAAGACGCCTTCTTAGGGTTCTTTGCGGCTCGGCATGACCAGCCACTGCAATACCGAACTCACCAGGCTCAGCATGACGGCGCCGATGAGAGCGGAGACAAAGCTTCGTACGTAGAATCCATTCACTAGCGCCGCCGCCAACTCCAGCATTAGGGCGTTGATCACGAACCAGAACAGGCCGAGGGTTAGAATCGTCAACGGGAAGGTGAGGATCTTGAGCAGCAAGCCAAGGGTTGCGTTGATCAGGCCTATGACCAGGGCCGCAATCAAGGCAGCGGCCGGGCCGGTTACGTAAATGCCTGGCACGATGTGGGCAACGATCCACACCGCCAAGGCGCTTAGAACCCAATGGAGCAGAAGACGCATGATGAGCCTCCTCGACTGATGATTGGACACTATACACGTGAAACCGATTCAGAAAACGAATGCTTCACGGCTGCTTGATCGGATGGGAATCCATTACGAGTTGCGGGAGTACGAGGTCGATCCTAATGACCTGGCCGCGGAAACGGTTGCCGCCAAAATCGGTTTGCCGCCGGAACAGGTTTTCAAAACGCTGGTGGCGCGCGGCGACCGCAATGAAGTTGTTATGGCGGTGATCCCCGGCGATCGGGAACTGAACCTGAAGGCGCTGGCGGCTGCGGCGGGAGAAAGGAAAGTTCAGCTTGTCCCGGTGAAAGAGCTACAAGCGCTTACAGGCTACATTCGCGGCGGAGTGACCGCGCTGGCAGCCAAGCGTGACTTTCCGGTGTATGTGGACGAGTCCATCGAACTGTTCGATGTGGTTTCCATTTCGGCGGGCGTTCGGGGATCGCAGATTCTGATTGCGCCCGCCGACTACCTGCGTGCGATCAAGGGAATGATTGCGGCGCTTGGGCAGCCCAAGGACGGATAGCAAACAAGTCAAGGTAAACTATCATGCAGCCTGCTGTAGAGACGGGGGCTTGCCCCGTTTCAGACGGCTGAACAATTCCGGTTTCGCACGGTCGAGTTGTTGGCGCTGCCGAGACGCGGCGAGCCGCGTCTCTACAGATAAGCAATTGTGGTCCCAGAGATCAATCATTGCCCATTCGAGGTACTCCATGCCCACTGCCACGCGCACGAATCCACTTTCGTTCCTGACCGATCAACTCGACGAACTCAAGGCCAAGGGCACGCACTTCAAACTGCGCGTGCTTGAAGATGAGCAAGCGCCGGTCTGCACTTTCGATGGCAAGCGGGTCATCAATCTCGCCTCGAACAATTACCTCGGGTTCACGACGCATCCGAAACTGCGCGAGGCGGCGCTTGCCGCCACCCGCAAGTATGGCGTCGGATCGGGTGCTGTGCGCACCATCGCGGGGACAATGAAAATCCACATGGAGCTGGAAGAGAAGATCGCGCGCTTCAAGAACGTCGAGGCCTGCGTGGTGTTCCAGTCCGGATTCACGGCGAACGCAGGGACGGTATCGGCCCTTCTGGGCAAGGACGATTTTATTGTCTCGGACGAACTCAATCACGCGTCGATCATCGACGGCGCGCGGCTTTCGCGGGCCAAGATTCTAGTGTTTCGCCACAAGGACGTCGCCCATGCCGAAGAGCAACTCGCCAGCGTGAAAAATCAGCAGGGGAAGAAGCTGCTGATCTCCGACGGCGTGTTCTCGATGGATGGCGACATCGGCCCGCTGCCCGGACTGTGCGAAGCGGCCGAGAAATACGGCGCAATCATGATGATGGACGATGCGCACGCTTCCGGTGTGCTCGGCCGCCAGGGACGCGGCACGATCGATCATTTCGCGATGCACGGGCGCGTCGACATTCAAGTCGGAACCCTGTCGAAGGCGATCGGTGCTCTCGGGGGATATGTCTGCGGCACTCGCGATTTGATTGATTATCTTTATCATCGCGCGCGGCCGTTCTTGTTTTCGACTTCGCATCCGCCATCGGTTGCGGCGACCTGCATTGCGGCTTTCGATATTCTTGAAACCGAGCCGCAATGGATGGAGCAACTGTGGGCGAATACGCGCTTCTGGAAAAAGGAACTCGGGCTGCTCGGCTTCAACATCGGAGGCCAGACAACTCCCGCGAGCGAAACGCCGATCACGCCGATCATCATTGGCGACGGACGGCTGACCATGGATTTCTCCCGCGAACTGTTTAAAGAAGGCGTGCTTGGGACCGGCATCGCCTTTCCCACCGTCCCCGAAGGCAAAGCGCGGATACGGACAATCATGACTGCCACGCACACGAAGGAAGAATTGCAGCAGGCGCTCGAAGTGCTGGAGCGAGTCGGGAAGAGGATGGGAATTCTCGGATGAGTCGCCCAAGTTGCATTGTGCGATGCGGTCCGGCTAAATATGCTGGCTTACAGAAAGCACATTTCCGTCGGGGTCTTTAAACCAGGCGACTTTGTCGCCGGTGGGCGCGGTCCAGATTCCCCGCTCTTTGTCACTAACCCACGTGTATTTTTCAAAAGCCACTCCACGCTCCTGCAGCCAGGCTACCATTTCTTCGATATTGGATACTTCCCAACCGAGCACCGTATACGGCGCGGGGGTGAAATCCTTCGCTTTGGCAATGCGGATCATGGTGTCGCCAGCTCTCATGATCAGTGCGAACGGGTCATCGCTGACGAATTGAAATCCGAGTTTGCCTTCGTAAAAAGCTCTTGCCTTCGCGGAGTCTTTGGTCGGAACAAAGCCAATGATCTTGCTGGAAGCCAGCATTTGTAACCCCCCGGTAGTCTTTTCTGCACTGAGACAATGACATTTTCCTAGTTTCAATGAGGCAGGCCGCCTCTATCGTCCCGTCGGTGTATCTTCCACAATAGCTTTCACTAACTCATCAATCGCGTCAGTAACTCGCTTCGCCGGCAGATTAAAATTGTTGGAGAGAATTGAAAAGACGACCGCCTGGCCCGAGTCGGTGGTCGCGTATCCGGAGAGTGTCTTCACACCGCCCAGCGAGCCGGTCTTGGCCGTGACCCGCTTTTGCAGGTGTGGAGAGGTGAGGCGGTCAGTGAGTGAACCGTCTACTCCCGAAACTGGGAAGGTTGACTTATAATCGGCGCCCCAGGGCTGTAAGGCACAGTAGCGCAGTAAATCGACAATGGCGTGTGGAGTTACTAAGTTCTGGCGCGAGAGTCCCGACCCGTCGTAGAAAACGTACTGGTCATTCGGTATTCCTGCCTGGGTTAGAAATCCGCGGAGAACTTCGAGGCCGCCTTCAACGGTTCCGGCGTTTCCGCGCTCACGTCCCAGCAAGCGCAGCAGAATTTCGGCATGCAGATTCTGGCTCACTTTGTTGACTACGCGAACATCCTGCAACAGCGGCTTCGATTCGTAACTCGCGAGCGTCACGGGCCGATCGGTTTTCAGCGGACGCGACTGGTCATCGTCGTCTTTGTCGTTAATGCCGTCGTTAATGCTGCCTCCGCGCGATGGCGCAAGGGCGGTCACGCTGAAAGTTGATAGGGTAGCAAGTTCAGTGTGGTGAGTGCGCTGATGTCCGTAAATGATAATGCCGCGTCGCTCCAGTAATTGGCGGAAGAGTCCGGCGGCGAACTCGGCGGGATCTTCGATCGCAATGCCTTCGTTTGCGCCTGCGTCGTCGAGCGGCATGTTGCCCCAAAGCGTCAGAACGGTCGAGCCAGGTTCGCGGTTGACGAAGAACTTGCGTCCCGTGCCGGCAGGCGTGGTGATGATGCGATTGTCCAGGCGATAGTAATCCGCGAAGGGCTTGACGCTCACAAAGGCTTTTTCGCCGGGACGGTCGGCGGGAAGAATGTTGACGAATACCACGTTATCGTTGATGGTGAGGGCGGAGACGGGAGCGCCGTCACCCCAGACCAGGTCGTCCTGGCTCCAACCTTCGCCGTAGCGCTCGAAGGCGAAGTACGAGTCGTCGGCGACGATGTCGCCATCGATGAACTTCACACCTTTTTTTACGAGCGCGTCGGCGAGAGCTTCGAGGGCTTGAATGGGATCGTCGTTGCGCTGGGTGCGGAGATCGTACGGGAGTTCGCGCCCGGAGAGATTCGGATCGCCGCGCCCGACCAGGACGAGGTCCCCGTTCAGACGGCCGTAGCGGTCGAGCGTCCCCGTGGTTTCGACAGTGGTGCGGAATTTGTAGTCGGGACCGATCAGCGCAAGCGCCGCAGCGGTGGTGAAGAGCTTGGTATTGGAAGCGGGCGTGAAGAGCTTGTCGGCGTTTTGTGAGTACAACGTCTTGCCAGTCGTTTTGTCGGGCGTTTTGTCCAACGCTTTGTCGGACTCTTTTTCGGAAGACAGAGAAACGACTTCAATTCCCCAGAAGCCGCGGGCGAGATCGGGGGCGCTGAGCACAGCGGCAATGCGATCCCCCAACGGCTTTGTAGATGCGGCCAGCAGCGGAGCGACGAGGAGAAGGATGATGGGAACGAGACGCGCAACTGATCGCCGGCGAGGCATTTACTGGATTGTAACATCCGGAAAAAACGATCTCGTTCTCGTGCCTCGGCCGCGTGGTCGTGCTGTGGAGACGGCGAGACGCGCGTCGCTCCACTAGAATGGGTACGTTATGCGGGCGATTTTTCAGTGGAACTTGGGTTCTCGCGTCCTTGAGTTGGGGCGTCGCACGCTGATCATGGGCGTCGTGAATGTAACTCCCGACTCGTTTTCCGATGGGGGACTCTACTTCGATGCCGAGACTGCCGTGAGCCGAGCCGAGGAGTTACTGGAGGAAGGCGCGAGCATCATTGATGTGGGTGGGGAGTCGACGCGGCCGGGGAAATCGGAATCGGTGTCCGAAGAAGAAGAACGCCGGCGGGTGCTGCCGGTGATTCGGGATTTGAAGATGCGGCGTCCGGATGCGGTGGTGAGCGTCGATACTTACAAGGCGAGCGTGGCGCGGGCGGCGGTGGATGCCGGAGCGGAGATTGTAAACGACGTCAGCGGGTTCCGGTGGGATCCGAAGATGGCGAAAACGCTGGCGGAACTCAAAGTGGGCGCGGTGTTGATGCACACGCGCGGGCGGCCGGAGGAGTGGCGATCGTTGCCGCCGATCGGCGATCCTGTATTGATCGTGAAACGGGATTTGCGGCAGTGGGCGGAAGCGGCGACCCTGGCGGGAATCAAGAGAGATCATTTGGTTCTAGATCCCGGGTTCGGCTTCGGCAAGCGTTTCGAGGAGAATTATCCGCTGCTGGCGCACTTCGGCGAACTGCAGGGGATGGGCTTTCCGCTGCTGGCAGGAGTGTCGCGGAAATCATTCATCGGGCGGATGCTGGCGGTCGTTAACAAGCACGATGGCAAGCATGATGGCAACGATAAGGATAAAGACGCGGAGGTTGGCGAGCGGCTTTATGGGACGCTGGCGGCGGAAACTGCGTTGATCCTGAAAGGCGCTCACATCATCCGGACGCACGATGTGCGATTTGCGGTGCAAGCGGCGATGGTGGCGGATACGCTGGTGGCGAGCGGAGGGTAGTCTAAAGACGGGGCTCGCGTCGCGCCATCTCCCGCCGCGAAAGGAGACTCGGCAAGCCGCGTCTCTACGGAAATTGACGCTCAGGCGCGCGCGGCCTCAGTAAGGGGGGCGGCAGCTTTGAGCGCGGGGAGCCGGATCTCAAATACGGCTCCGCCCTGGGCGCGGTTGTAGCAGGTGATTTGTCCCTGGTGGTCCTGGATCACGCCGTAGGTAGCGCTGAGTCCGAGACCAGTGCCTTTGCCGATCGGTTTGGTGGTGTAGAAAGGATCGAAGACGCGCTCGGGATCGCGCAGGCCGGGGCCGGTGTCGGCGAACTGAACAATCACCTCGTCATCTTCCCGCAGCAGGCAGACCTCAAGACGCCCGTTGCCGATCTCCTGCAATGCTTCCACGGCGTTCTCGACGATTTGAAGAAAGGCCTGCAATAGCTGGTTGGGGTTGCCGAGGACGCGAGGCAGAGCATCCTTGCTCTCCACGGTTAATATGATCTTCTTGTTTTCCAGCTTGAATCCCTCCATTTGAATCGCGCGCTGCAAAAGAGGCTTGAGGTCGAGAGGGTTTTTCTTGCCCGTGGTCTGCTGGGCGAAGCTGAGCAAATCGTTGACCAGTTCCCGCGTGCGCCGAGCTTGCTGCCCGATTCTCTGGGCGTTGGAGAGTTGTTCGCGGTTGAGATTGCTGCTGGCGGCCATGCGTTCGGAGTTGCTCAGGATGGCCGATAGCGGGAAGTCCAGTTCGCCAGCCGCGAGCGCGACCAGTTCTCCGAGCGAAGCCAGCTTGGCTTGTTGAATCGCTCTTCCCTGCAAACGCTGCAGATTGTCGAAACTGCTATGCGACTGTTTGAGTAATTGCAGAAGCGTTTGGTCGAGCAGATGTTGTTTCAGGAAAACGACAAAAACGAGGAGGGCGACGCCGCCCATGGTCACCGCAAAACGGACCTGGCGCAAGTAAGGCTGATCGTGGCTGAGAAACAGCGCCCAATATCCCATGACGGGCAGCGAGAGCAGGGCAAGTTGTGCGAGGTGAGGGGCAACCGGGCGACTGGCGGCAGGGGTCGAAGGCATCGTAGGGACCTCGCGAAGGCAGCGCCGTCCGGTGATGGCGGCCCAGAGGAACAGCAGGGCAGATGCCAGGAGCGGAAGGTCGTAGAGTCCGCCTGTCTGGTAGGCGCCGCGCGCGATGGCGGCATTAATCTCTTCCGAAGAGAATGTGTAGAGTGCGGTGGCAAGAAAAATGTTGCGATACAGGTCGCGCCACGATCCGGAACTGGTTAGGAACGCGGTGGCGGACACGGCAATCAATATCAATCCTTCCGCTAGATACAGAAGATCCCAGCGCGGGGTGTACGCCGCGACGTTAGTGACAATGTATTCCTCGGGAAACACGAAGAAAGCGTAGACCACGATCCACCACAGCAGCAGGATGAGGACGTTGAGGGTGCTGGGCAGCATCCCCTCACGCTCATCGGCCTGATGAGGGCGGATGGCCACCGCTGCCATGATGGGGACGATGTGCAGAAACAGGACAATATCGCCCTGGAAGGGGTCGGGCAGCGGCTTGCGAATCACGACTTCGAACCACGCCCAGCATCCCTGATTGAAGGCCCACATCGCCATGCCCGCCGCTACCAAAGTCCAGAACAGGCGTGTGTGTCCACGGCTGTCGAAAGCGTTTCGAGCGGAGACCATAAAGGCAGCCACAATCACCAGCAATGGGACCAAGTCTCCCATGGCGACGCGAAATAAGGGGTTGGGGAATAGTGCCGGAGCCAGGGCAAAGGCCAGCAGCAGACCAACTCCGCCGAGGAGCGACGAGATGTGGAGCCGAGACACCACTTGAATCATATGATGTCCGCCAGGAGATGTTTAGATCACGGGCCGGTTACGCGAGGGTACTGAGGTAATGAATTCTCGGATAGGCCACGCTATAGAGAAGGTGGCTCCGCCTCCGGAGGCACGGCAGTCCGCGTCTCTACGCAGGATGGCGGCGTGATGCAGGTCACAATGGTCAGTGACCGAGTGCTTGGTCGCCGTTCCCGCTGTCCCTGCTAGAATTGCGAATTATGGCGTTCCCCGCTAACCGTCTGCGGCGTCTGCGGCGCACTGAAACATTGCGCGCCCTGGTCCGCGAGACCCGACTCACCCCCGAATCTCTGGTCTATCCACTGTTCATTTGCCCCGGAGCCGGGATCCGGAAAGAAGTGCGCTCGATGCCCGGCGTCTTCAACCTTTCGGTGGACGAGGCCGTGAAAGAAGTGCGCGCGACGCGTGCGCTGGGAGTGCTGTCCGTCATTCTGTTCGGCCTGCCGGAAAAAAAAGATGAAGTGGCTACGGGTGCCTGGGCGGAGGATGGCATCGTGCAGAGGGCGACGCGCGCCATCAAGAGCGAGGTGCGCGACGTAGTGGTGATGGGTGACGTTTGCCTGTGCGAGTACATGTCGCATGGGCATTGCGGCATAGTAAGCGCGAAGGAGGAAGCGGAGCCGCAATCGTTGGGTAAGCACTGGGGCGTGCATTCAGTTGGCGCACAGTCATTGGGCGCGGCGGCGGCGGCGCTACCGGCGGCGGCGGAATACGAGATTGTGAATGACGCGAGCCTCGAGTTGCTGGCGCGGACCTCAGTCTCGCTGGCGCGCTCAGGCGTCGACGTCATTGCGCCGTCCGACATGATGGATGGAAGGGTGGGAGCGATTCGCGCGGCGCTCGACGGCGCGGGCTTCGAAAATACGCCGATTCTTTCCTATGCGGCCAAGTTCGCTTCCGGTTTCTACGGACCGTTCCGCGAGGCGGCGGACTCCACGCCGCAGTTTGGGGACCGCCGTTCCTACCAGATGGACCCGGCGAACATGCGCGAGGCGATGCGCGAGATTGAGCTGGATATTGCCGAGGGCGCGGACATGATCATGGTGAAGCCCGCCATGCCGTATCTGGACGTGATTGCCGCCGCCCGGGACCGTTTCGACCTGCCGCTGGCGGCGTATCAAGTATCCGGCGAGTACGCCATGATCGAGGCCGCAGCCCGGAACCAGTGGATCGACCGGGAATGCGTGATGATGGAGTCGCTACTGTGTATTCGCCGCGCCGGGGCGGGTATCATCCTGACTTATTACGCCAAAGAAGCGGCGAGATTGCTGGCCTAAAAGCCATGTCCAGGCTGATAGCTCACCACGCGGAAAATTTCATTGTTGCCGTGGTCCCACGTGATAAGGATCGGGCAAGAGTCGTCCGCTCGGGACGTCGTACCTTACTCTTCCACCGGCTGCGCGTTCAGTTCCTGCGGAGGTTCGCCTCCGGCCAGGCCCTGGGCGATGATGAGGCGCCTGGCTTCGATGCGCAGTTCGGGCAGGGCTCGTCCGAACCAGATTGCACCGATTACGCACGCTACTCCTCCGATGGCAACCGTGATCGGCGCGCCGATGCGATGGGCCAGCGCTCCTCCGAAGAAGGCTCCGAAGGGGGCCATGCCCATGAACATCATCGAGTAAACGGACATGACTCGGCCGCGCAAGCGATCGGGGACCATGGTCTGGATGAGCGTATTCGAGCAGGCCATCTGCAACATCATCGAATAACCGGCGGGCAGCAGAAGCGCTACTGACAACCACAGGGAAGTCGAGAACGAAAAACAAAACAGGCTGATCCCCAAGCCCGCGCAGCTGAGAGATATCCACCGGCCAAGTCCTTTCACTCCGGTCTTAGCGGCGAGCGTCAAGGCGCCGAACAGAGCGCCTACGCCGGTGGCGCCCATCAGGATGCCGAGGCCACGCGCGCCGCCGTGCAGAATTCTGTCGGCGAAGATCGGCATCAGCACGGTGTAGGGCATGCCCACCAGGCTTACCAAGCCAATCAGCAAGAGCAGCGCGCGGATGATCCGCGTCTGGTTGACCCAGCGAAAGCCCTCGATGATGTCTTCAATCGGTGAGTGCTTGCTGGCGCGCGGAGGACTGTGCACACGCATCAGCGACAATCCGACGATTACGGCGATGTAGCTGATCGCGTTGGCGGCGAAGCACCAGCCTTCGCCGATTTTCGCTACCAGAATTCCGGCTACGGCTGGTCCGATGACGCGCGCGCCGTTGAACATCGAGGAATTCAACGCGATGGCATTCATCAGGTCTTCTTTGCCGACCATGTCGACGAGGAAGGCTTGCCGGCCCGGAATATCGAAAGCGTTCACCACTCCGAGCAGGCCCGCCAGCACGAAGATGTGCCACACACGGACGTGCCCGCTCAGCGTGAGCCAGGCCAGAATGCCTGCGAGGATCATGGAAGCGATCTGGGTCGCAATCACCAGTCGCTGACGATTCACGCGGTCGGCGGTAATCCCCCCGAAAGGGGCGAAGAGGAAGACAGGAAACTGGCTGGCAAAGCCGACACTGCCCAGCAACAATGGAGAGTTCGTCAGGCGGTAGACCAGCCAGGCCTGGGCCACGGTCTGCATCCATGTGCCGATGAGAGAGACCAGTTGTCCGCTGAAGAACAGTTGGAAATTGCGGTGGCGCAAGGCGCGCAGGGTGGTCGCCCATCTGGGCAGGGGCGCGGCCTTCACGTCGGTCGCTTCAGCGGTGGCGGAATTTGTCTCCGTGTTCTGTGCTTCGTTCGTCAACTCTTTATTCGTCACTCTCTAATCCGTCGCTCTTTATGAGTCACTCTAGAACTTTTTCACATCTTCCCCAGGACAGCAAGAGATGACGGCAACCGGTAGTGGCTCATTTTGAAGCGCAGATTCCCCCAGCGGCTAAACAGAGTGCTGAAAAACTCGCTCGCGTGGACGGTTGGGTCTCGCAAGCTGAGTTTTTCGGTTTGGTTGGGCCGCAGTGTTTAG
>Ga0182024_10004332_pt1 | contig 32809 bp, 29 predicted proteins | sample P32metaG_FD_120480 | JGI IMG/M metagenome (GOLD analysis project Ga0182024, IMG submission 120480) | Permafrost microbial communities from Stordalen Mire, Sweden - P3-2 metaG (Illumina Assembly) | ecosystem: Environmental > Terrestrial > Soil > Wetlands > Permafrost | place: Sweden: Stordalen...
GTCGGAGGCGAAGTCCTCCGGGGTGACCCGGTCCAGGAAGTCCTTGAACTTCTCCACGACCTCCTCGGTGTCCTCGACCTCGTGCTCGAACTCGATCGCGGACTCCGTGATCACCTCGTCGGCAGCGAAGATGGGGGCTCCGGAGCGGACGGCGAGGGCCAGCGCGTCGCTGGGACGCGAGTCGATCTCCAGGTCGCGGCTGCCGGCCCGCAGGGTTATCGAGGCGTAGAAGGTGTTCTCGCGCAGCTCGGTGACCGCGACCCGGGTGCACTCGACGTCGAGCTCGCCCAGCATGTCGGAGAGCAGGTCGTGCGTCATCGGGCGGGGCGTTGAGGCGCCCTGGAGCTTCATCAGGATGGCCGCCGCCTCGGGGTGACCGATCCAGATGGGCAGGAACTTGTTGCTCTCCACGGTCTTGAGCAGCACGATCGGCTGCTTGCCGACCATGTCGAAGCTCACGCCGTAGATCACCATTTCCTGCAACGCGGACGCTCCTCGTCGGGGTCGGGCAAGTATAGGCCCCGCCCACTCAGCGCCCCCCACTTTAACCGGCCCGGGACACCGGAGCGACCTTTATTCTAACCAGTCAACGCTTATGACCGGTGAGGCAACAGCGGCCGGAATCCAGCCGGGAGGACGGGCCCCCGCCCCGGGCGCGCTCGCCCTCGTCCAGGCGTTCATCAACACCCACTACGACCTCGACTACGAGCACGGGGCCGAGCTTCTGGCCTCGCCGGCGGCGCTCTCGGGCTGGCTGGCCCGAGCCGGATTGACCCCGGAGCAGGAGCCGGCCGACAGCTCCGACCTCGAGCGCGCGCTGATCGTGCGCGAGGGGCTGCGAGAGCTCGCTCGCGGGGGCCGTGGGACGCCCCGGGCGGCGGCGCGACTCGACCGGGCGACCCGGGGAGCGCCCGTCGAGGTGCGATTTGGCGAGGGGGACCCCCGGTTCGTCCCCGCTCCGGGGTCGGGCGTCTCGGGGGCGATCGGGGTGCTGGCCGCGGTGACCGCGCGCTCGTTGGCCGATGGGAGCTGGTCGCGCCTGAAGATCTGCCCGGGCGATCACTGCGGCTGGGCGTTCTATGACCATTCCCGCAACCGCTCGGGCCGGTGGTGTGCGATGTCGGTCTGCGGTGGCCGCGCCAAGGCGCGAAGCCACTACCGGCGCCTTCGGGATCGGGAGCGCTGACCCCTGAGCTCGCCCGCGGCCCCGCTGATCCTGGTCGCCGCTCGAGCGCGCCGGCGGCCGGCGCGCTGGCTGCTGCCCACCGTCGGGCTGGCGCTGGCCGCGGCCTTCTCCTGCGTGATCGGGGCCGAGGGCACGATCACCGGCGACCGCGCCGCGCGAGCGGTGCTGAGCTCGGCCCCGGCGGCGCAGCGAGCCGTCACCATCACCTGGCAGGGCCCGGTGTCGGGGGCCACCGACCGTCGGGCCCGAGGCCTGCTCGACGGGCTCGGCCTGCCTTCGGTGACCCGGGTCGCCCTGCTCGATCCCGTCCGGCTGAGCGGGGTGGTGGTCCACCTGGCGGCGATCGAGCCGCTCTCCCGGTGGGTCGGCGGGTCACCGGGACCCGAACTGACGCGCTGCCGGGCTCGCGACTGCCCGACGCTCCTGGTCTCCGGCCGGTTGCGCGCCACGCGGCTGGCAGCGGCCGGGGTGCGGATCGCTGTTGCCGGGCGCGCCGTTATGGGCTCCGCGGTACCGCTCGGCTTCTCGCCCGCGGCCACCTCCGGCCCGCCGGTGCTGATATCCGGCGATCCGGCCGGACTGGCAGCGGTCGCGGGACTGGACGGCGTCTATCGCACCCAGTCCTGGCTGGCCGTCCCCGCGCTCGGGCAGCTTCAAAGCTGGCAGCTGGAAGCGATCGGGCAACGCCTCCAGCGGGCGCAGGCCGGGCTGCTGCAGAGCGCCGGCCAGTTCACCATGAACGCGCCCTTCGACCTGCTCCAGCGTGCCCAGGGCCGCGCCGCGGCCGCCCCACGGCGACTGGCGCTCGCCGGTGGCGGCGCGCTCGCCGCGCTGGCCGTCTTCGTCGTGCTGGCGGCCTACGGCCTGCGCCGCGACCAGTTCGACGAGCTGGCGCGCCTGCGCGCCGCCGGCGCGACGGGCGGCCAGCTCACCGTCTTTGCGATCGCCGAGGCGGCGTGGCTGAGCGCAGCCGGGCTGGTCGTGGGAGCGGTGATCGGAGTCGGCGTCGCCGCTCTTCTGGCCGGCGGGGCAGGGCTTCCGGTCGCGGGCGTGCTCGCCCACAGCCTGCTGAGGCCGGCCGGGGCGCTCGGTCTCGCCGGGGGCTGGGTCGCCGCCACGGCCCTGATCTCAAGCGTGCTGCTGGCGCCCGGCGCCCGGATCGCCGACGTCCTCGGAATCGCCGCCGCAGCTGCGCTCGCTCTCGCCCTGTCCCGGGGCGCCACCGCCGGCGGGGGACTGGCCCTGGTCCTGGCCCCCCTGACCTGCGTGGCGGCGGGAGCCCTGATCTACCGCGTGGCCGGCGTCGTGCTGCGCGCCGGCGAGCGCGCGTCGCGTCGCGGGCCGGTGCCGATCCGGCTGGCCCTCGTGGGTCTGGCGCGCGCGCCGACCGCTCCGGCGCTGGCCGTGGCCTTCGTGGCGGTGAGCGTGGGGCTGGCCGGGTTCGCACTCGGATACCGGGCGACGCTCCAGCGCGCCGCCGCCGACCAGGCCGCGCAGGCCGTCCCCCTCGACGCCCGGATCGCCCCCAGCGCCAGCTTCGCGACGCCACTCGAGCTCGCGCCGCTCGCCCGCTGGCGGATGCTTTCGGGTGGGGGGACGGTGCTGCCTATCCGCCGGACCTACTCCACCTATGTCACCGGAGGGCAGACGGTCACCGAACCGGCGCTGGGCGTCCCCGCCGCCGGGCTGGCCATGATCCACCGGTGGCGCTCGGGTGATGGGTCGGCGCCGCTGGGGGTGCTGGCCCGACGGCTGACGCCCCGCGGACCCGTGCGCACCCCGGGCCCCCGTGTGGGCCGCCTGATGGCGGTGCGCATGTCGGCTCCGGGCGGCGTGCAGGTCACCGCTGACCTGCGCAGCCCCAGCGGAGCGGTCACCCAGGTCTCGCTCGGCGTGGCCACCGGCCGTCCCCGGACCAGGCGAATTCGCCTGCCCGCCGGCGAGCACGAGCTCGAGGCCTTCGAACTCGACGAGCCCCCCGGGCTGGAAGCCACCAACGGGCACCAAAACAGCGAGAACCAGGCGGCGGCCACCCAGTCGAGCACGGAGGTCCGGCTGGGACCGGTGCTGGTGAGCGGCGGGCCGGGCCGGCGGGTGGTTTCGCTGAGCGCCTGGCGAGGGGTGGGAAGCGCAAGCGGTGGCGGTCGGGGTGGCGGCGGGCTCAACCTGAGCGGTGGCGGCGGGGCGGCCGGCGGCGGCTCGGTGCGAATCCGGTTCGCCGACACCGGCGAGCCGGGGATCGTGCGTCCCCGCCAGCCCAGCGACGCCACGCCGGTGCCGGTGCTCACCGACCCGGCGACGGCGGCGGCGGCCACGTCCCGCGGCGGCCTGACCCTGACCGTCGACGGCCTGCCCGTGGCCGCTCGCGTCGTCGGCGTGCTGACGCGGTTTCCCACGGTCGGCTCCGACCAGGCGGGATTCGTCGTCGCCGACGAGCCGACGCTCGCGGGGGCGCTCGACGCATCGCTCCCCGGCCAGGGGCGTCCCGATGAGCTGTGGATCGCCACCGCCCATCCCGCGAGGCTGCGCTCAGCGCTGAGCTCGGGAGCGCTGAGCCGGCTGAGCGCTCAATTCCGCTCTGACGTGGAGCGATCGCTACGGGCAGACCCTGTGGCCGAGGGTGTGCTCGGCACGCTCGTGGGAGCCGCCGCGGTCTCGGCCGCGCTGGCCATCGTCGGGCTGCTGGCTTCGCTCGCGGGGGCGATGCGCGAGCCTGGAGCCGAGCGCGACCTCGAGATCCAGGGGCTCGGACCGCGGCAGCTTGCAGTGCAGCTCGGACTGCGGGTGCTGGCCGCGGGGGGGCTCGGGACCATCGGCGGACTGGTGCTGGCGGAGCTGCTCACCCGCCTGGCGGTGGCCACGGTGCGCGCCGCCGGAGCCGTAGCGGTGCCCGACCCGCCGTTGGTCGCGGTCGCCCCGCTCGCCCAGCTCGCGCTGCTCGGGGTGGGCGCTCTGGCCGCGTTCACGGTCGCCGGCTGGCTGGCCGCACATGCAACCGTAGGGCACGGGCGGGCGTGATCAGCGAGCTTGCCGCGGAGCACTGGAGGCGGCGATGAGCGGGTCTGCCGTGGAGCTGCGCGACGGGCCCGTCGTGGCCGCCGTGGAGCTGCGCGACGTGTTCTGCGTTCACCGCACCGACCAGGGGGACGCGGCGTCGCTGCAGGGACTCACCCTCGCCGTCTCGGCCGGCGAGCAGATCTGCGTGCTGGGGCCCAGCGGAGCGGGCAAGACGACCCTGCTGCGGGTGATCGCCGGCCTCCAGCCCCCCTCGGCGGGCACCGTGCGCGTGCTCGGCCGGGACGTGGGGCGGCTGTCGGCGCGGGCCCGAGCGGGCTGGCGTCACCGCCACGTGGGTTTCCTGCACCAGCATGCCGAGGTCGCGCTCTCACCTGACCTGCGGATCGCCGAGGCGGTGGCGCTCCCGCTGGCGCTGCGCGGCGTCGGGCGCCGGGAACGCGGCGCGCGGGCCCTGGAGCTGCTGGAGACCGCCGGGCTGAGCGATCGTCGTCACGCGCTGTCCGGGGAGCTCTCAGGCGGAGAGCGTCAGCGCGTCGCCGTGTGCGCGGCCCTGGCTCACTCCCCGACCCTGCTGCTCGCCGACGAGCCGACGGCGGAGGTGGACGCCCTCTCGGCGGCCGGTCTGTCGGGTCTGCTTCGCCACCTGGCGGCCACCGCCGGAACGACCCTGATCGTCGTCTCCCACGACGCCGTGGTGGCGGCCGCAGCCCAGCGCGTGGTGCGAATTCGAGACGGCCGCGTGGTCGAGGATCGCGGTTCCCTGGTCGTGGGCGCCGGGGGGTGGATGCGGCTTGATCCCGAGCTGCTCGCGGCCGGCGGGATCTCGCGACGGGCCCGCGCCTGCCCGGTGCCCGAGGGCCTGCTGCTGACCCGGGCGAGCGGGGGCTCGGAGAGCGACCGGGGTTCGGCAGGGTCGCCCGCAACCGAGGCGGCACCTGCGGTCCTCACCGCTGACGGGCCGCCGCGCACGCGCAGCTCCCCGGCCCGGCTGCGGCTGGAGGGGATCAGCCGTGCCCGGGGACAGGGGGCCGCCCGCCGCCAGGTGATCGAGGGCCTCACGCTGGAGTTCGCGCCGGGCGCCCTGACGCTGGTGGTCGGGCGCTCGGGAGCCGGCAAGACGACCCTGCTCGAGCTGGTGGGACTGCTCGAGGCCCCGAGCTGCGGCGAGCTGGTGCTCGACGGGCAGCGGCTCGGGATCCTCGATCCCGAGCGGCGGGCGGCGCTACGCCGAGCCCGGGTCGGCTACCTGCCCCAGGAGCCCGTTCCGGTCGGCTTCTTGAGCGCCGCCGAGAACATCGCCCTGGCGCTTCGGATTCGCGGCCGGCCGGTCGCCGAGGCGTCGGCGAGGGCGCGCGAGGCTCTGACCGCGGTGGGGCTCGACGACCTGCGCCGCCAGCGGGTGGCCCGCCTGTCGGCCGGCGAGGCTCAGCGCGTGGCCCTGGCCCGCGCCCTGGCCTGCGCCCGTGGCCTGCTGGTGGTCGACGAGCCGACGTCGCGCCTGGACGAGGGCAACGCGGTGGTGGTGGGACAGCTGCTGCGCCGAGCGGCCCAAGACCACGGTCAGACGGTGATCTGCGCCACCCATGATCCGGCGCTCGTACCCCTCGCCGATGCGATCGTGGAGCTGGCCCCGGACACGGCCGCGCCGCCCGGACCTCAGTCATCTACTGTTCGCAGCGTGAACGCACGGCCGTAGACCGAACGGCGCGGCGCACCAGCAGCGAGAAACGAAAGGGAGAGAGATGTCAACCGCGCAACTGGCCCGTCAGCAGCTGCTGATCGGCGGGCGCTGGACCGATGCCCAATCGGGCAAGAGCTACGAGCAGTCGTTCCCGTACACCGGTGCCGCCGTCGGCACGGCGGCCGCGGCCGGTCGCGAGGACGCCCACGCCGCCGCGGACGCGGCCCAGCGCGCGTTCGGAGAGTGGTCGACGAGCGCCCCGGGCGCCCGGCGCGAGATCCTGCTCAAGGCCGCCGACCTGCTGACCGAGCGCGGGGAGCAGATCGCCCAGCTGGTCACCGAGGAGACCGGCGGCGTGTTCGGCTGGGGGATGTTCAACGTCTCGCTGGCGGCCGCGATGATGCGCGAGGCGGCCGCCCAGACCTACGGGCTCGTGGGAGAGGTGATCCCCTCGGACGTTCCCGGAAAGCTGGCCATGGGCATGCGACAGCCGGCCGGGGTGGTCCTCGCCATCGCCCCCTGGAACGCCCCCGTGATCCTCTGCACGCGCTCGGTGGCCACCCCTCTGGCCTACGGCAATACGGTGGTCCTGAAGGCCTCAGAGCTCTGCCCGCGCACCCACGCCGCGGTCGCGCAGGCCCTGACCGATGCCGGGCTGCCCGACGGCGTCGTCAATGTGATCACCAACGACCCGGCCGACGCCGGCGACGTGGTCGACGAGCTGATCGCTCATCCCGGGGTGCGGCGGATCAACTTCACGGGCTCGACCAAGGTGGGCCGGATCATCGCCCAGAGCGCCGGAGGCCATCTCAAGCGGGTGCTGCTCGAGCTCGGGGGCAAGGCTCCATTGGTGGTGCTGCCCGACGCCGACCTCGACCGTGCGGCGGCGGCCGCCCACTTCGGGGCGTTCTTTCACCAGGGGCAGATCTGCATGTCCACGGATCGGATCGTGGCCGACCGCGCCGTGGCCGGGGATCTGGCCGGCCGGATCGCCGACCGCGCTCAGGCGCTGAGCATCGGCGATCCGCGCGACGCCGGGACCCAGATCGGACCGATGATCAACCGCGCGGCGCTGGAGCGCGTCGGAGGCCTGGTCGAGGACGCGGTCTCAAAGGGGGCCAAGACCCTGTGCGGGGGTGAGCCCGACGGCGCCTGCTACCCGCCGACCGTGCTGACGGGCATCACCGAGGACATGCGCCTGTACACCGAGGAGACCTTCGGACCGCTGGTGAGCGTGATCGAGGTCGACGGTCCAGACGATGCGGTCCGGGTGGCCAACGACACCGAGTACGGCCTCTCGGCCGCGGTGTTCAGCGAGAACGTGCCCGCGGCGCTCGAGCTCGCCCAGCGGATCGAGAGCGGTATCTGTCACATCAACGACACCACCGTCCAGGACGAGCCCCAGATGCCCTTCGGCGGGGTCAAGTCCAGCGGCTGGGGCCGGTTCGGAGGACGCGCGGCGCTCGAGGAGTTCACCGAGCTGCGCTGGATCACCGTCCAGGAGCTCCCCCGCCAGTACCCGATTTAGGCACCCGATCCAGGCACCGCAGTCGCCGGCCGGCGCCTCGCCGGACCGCGCTCAGGACGGGCGCATCCCCCCGTCGATCAGGATCGACTGGTTGGTCAGGTACCCGTTGGCCACGACGGCCGCGATCAGGTCGGCGACCTCCTCGGGCTGACCGAGCCGGCCGACCGGGATCCGCTTGGCGAGCTCCGCCTGGGCCTGGTCGTCGCTGGGCAGCATGTCGGTGGCGATCAGGGCGGGGGCGACCACGTTGACGGTCACCCCGCCGCCCGCGGTCATCTGCGAGAGCGAGTGGGCCAGCCCGTGCAGCCCGGCCTTGGAGGCCGCGTAATGGGGCCCGACGATCCCGCCCGTGTAGGCGGCGACCGAGGACAGGAGCACGATGCGCCCGAAGCCCCGGTCGAGCATCCCGCCGATCACCTCCCTGGTGACCAGGAACGGCGCCCGCAGGTTGATCGCCATGAAGCGATCCCAGTCCTCGACGCTGACCTTGCGCACGTCCTGCTGGGGCGGATCGTTGACGCCGGCGTTGGCGATCAGGATGTCCACCGGCCCGAGCTCGCCCTGCACCGCCGCCACCAGTGAGCGCGACGCCTCGATGTCCGCGAGATCGGCGGCGAACGTGGCGCTCCGGCGACCGTGCTCGCGCACGTCGGCGGCTACCCGCTCGGCGCCCTGAGCATCGGAGCGGTAGGCGACAGCCACGTCGTGCCCGCCGGCCGCCAGTCGCCGGGCGGTGGCGACACCGATGCGTCGCGACCCTCCGGTGATGAGCGCGACGCTCATCACCCGAACATAGCCCCGATCGGTTTTGTTCGAACCCGGGTTTGCGCTCCCGGTGTGGGTTCGGGATGCTGTGTCGGTCACCAAACCAAAGGATCAAGTTGAGCACTTCACAGACTTCGGGGCTGGTCACCGACATCGCCGGTCTCTCCGAGCTGGTCGGAAAGCACGCCGGCTACACGCAGTGGCGCGAGATGGAGCAGACTCGGGTCAACCAGTTCGCCGACGCCACCGACGACCACCAGTACATCCACGTCGATCCGGAGCGCGCCAAGGATTCCCCGTTCGGCGGCACCATCGCCCACGGGTATCTGACGCTTTCGCTGTTGGCGCCGGTCATCGGCGCGCTCGTCAAGGTCACCGACGCCAGCACGGGCATCAACTACGGCCTGGACCGCGTCCGCTTCCCCGCGCCCCTCCCGGTCGGCGCTCAGTGGCGAGGCGGGGCCGAGATCCTGGAGGTCGGAGAGATCCCGGGCGGCGTTCAGATGAAGATTCGCGCCACCATCGAGGTGAAGGGCACCGAGAAGCCCGCCCTGGTGGCCGACGCCCTGATCCGCCTCTACCACTGAGCGCGATGAGCGACCAGATCGAGCTGGAGCGGATCGTCGCCATCGATGTGCATGTCCACGCCGAGCGCAACGCCGGCGAGGCACCGGACCCGGTCTCCACCGAGTTGCTGGACGCGGCGGCGCGCTACTTCGGCGGAACCCCCCCGCAGCCGACCGCCCAGGAGGTCGCCGACTACTACCGGGAGCGCGACATGGTGGCGGTCGTCTTCAACGTCGACGATGAAGCCGGAATGGGGCGAAAGCGGCTGGGCAACGCTCAGGTGCTGGAGGCGGCGCGGGAGAACCCGGACGTCGTGATCCCGTTCGCGAGCGTGGACCCCCACAAGGGCAAGCTGGCGGTTCGCGAGGCCCGCGAGCTCATCGAGGCGGGCGCCCGGGGCTTCAAGTTCCACCCCAACATCCAGGCCTTCTGGCCCAACGACCGCGCCTGCTACCCCCTGTATGAGGTGATCGCCGAGGCCGGCCTGATCGCGCTCTTTCACTCGGGCACGACCGGCATCGGGGCCGGCATGCCCGGAGGCGGTGGCGTTCGCCTGAAGTATTCGAACCCGATGGCGGTCGACGACCTGGCCGTGGACTTCCCGGAGCTCGACATCATCCTCGCCCATCCGTCGTTTCCCTGGCAGGAGGAGGCGCTGGCCATCGCCGTGCACAAGCCCAACGTCTACATCGATCTCAGTGGCTGGTCGCCCAAGTACTTCCCGGAGATCCTGATCCAGTACACGAACACCAGGCTCAAGCACAAGATGCTGTTCGGCTCGGACTTCCCGCTGATCACCCCGGACCGGTGGCTGAGCGACTTTGCGAAGATCGGGATCCGCGACGAGGTCCGACCGCTGGTGCTCAAGGTGAACGCGGCTCGCCTGTTGGGACTGACGTCCTAGTCGTCGCCCGCCGGTTGCCGAAAGGGGGGTAAATGAGAGCGCCCCGGTACCGGCGGGATATGAGGCCGGACTCGGGGCGCGCTCGAGGGAGGAGAGGTACTGCGCTGCTCATGATGACACCGGCACCCTAGAAGTCCAAGACGTGTACTCGCGAGTACTTATAATCGCGGCTTATGGAACTTCGCCAGCTCCGGTATCTCGTCGCGCTCGCCGAGGAGCTCAACTTCACGCGAGCGGCGGCCAGCGAGCACATCGCCCAGCCCGCGCTCTCCCAGCAGATCCGGCGCCTCGAGGATGAGCTCGGCCTGGCGCTGGTGGAACGGACCACTCGCCACGTGTCCCTGACCGACGCCGGCGAGCTTCTGGTGGTGCGTGCCCGGCGGGTGCTGGCCGAGCTCGAGTCCGCCCAGACCGAGCTCGAGGCGCTGCGCGGCATGTACACGGGCCACGTCACCATCGGGGCGATGCACACCATGGGCCCGATCGACCTCTCGCTAGTCCTGGCCCGCTTCCACGAGCTTCATCCCGACGTCGGTCTCACCGTGCGTGAGAACTCCAGCGAGGAGCTGGCCGAGATGCTGCGCGTCGACGAGATCGACCTGGCCTTCCTGTCGGTGACCGAGCGCGTCGAGGCCCACGGCCTGGGCCTCTACCAGCTGGTCTCCGAAGAGCTGGTCGTGCTCCTGCCCCCCGACCACGCGCTCGCCGGCCGCCCCCAGGTGCGGATGGCCGAGCTCTCAGGGGAGCAGTTCATCAGCTTCCGCGAGGGCGCTCGGCTGCGCGAGCTCTTGCTGGCCGCCGCCCGCGATGCCCACTTCGAGCCCCGGGTGACCCTGGAATCCAACGAGAGCCAGCGGATCCGCCGGCTGGTCTCCCGGGGGCTGGGCGTGGCCATCCTCCCCCGCTCAGATGCGGTCGGCCCGGGCGCCGACGTGGCCATGGTCACCCTCGTGGACCCCTCGTTGCGCCGCGATATAACGCTGGCCTGGCGCGAGGGCCGCCGCCACGCCCCGGCCGCGCGGGCGTTCCTGGAGCTGGCCCGCGAGACCTTCGCGAACGTCGAAAACGACAGCGCAATCGAGAAACTCTACTTTTAGGTTGAAAACAAGGCACGTTGGGTAGGCTCGCGGCTTGAGTTTGTCGCGCAGGCACTTGAAGCGACCTCAGAGGAGCCACATGACCCGCCGTCTCGCCCGACTTGTCCGGTTGGCACTGGCCGCGGCGATCACTACCGCCGCCGCGGCCAGTCCGGCCCTCGCGCAGAGCCTCGCCGGCACCTCCGCCTGGCACGAGAGCAACGCCACCAGCATCGGACCTCTGGCCTCGCGGCCGATGTCACCGGGCTGGGCACGCCTGACATCGCCAAGCTGATCAGCGGCGCCTGAGCTCCCGCGGGGGCCCCGGAGTCACGGGCCCCTGAAACGAAACGCGCTGAAATGCGTATTTATTGCGAGGTGGGGAACCCTCTGATGAGGGGCACGGACGCCTGTGGCGCGGGTTTCTTAGAGCTCCGTAAGTAAAGTTCGATAACCATCGAACTTCTGGTATTATTATTGGCGGATAGAACCCATGCGAAACACGGAGATAGTTCTGAAACCTTTTGACTCAGAGGCCCGCGAGGTCCCGACCACGGGACACAGCGAGCGTCACGAAACCAATACACGTTCGCGGTCACGCGGCGAGCACGCCGCGTCTGCAGCGGCGCCCCGCCGGCGTCAGACCCGGCGTCGTGCGCCGCGCTCCGGCGAGCACCGTCCGGGCGCCAGTGAGGCGCGAGCGGCCGGCGCCTTCGCCGGCGGAATGACCGAGAACTCGCTTGACCTGTTCCTGCGGGCGGCCCGCGCGCACGCGCTGCTGACCGCCGAGGAGGAGATCGAGCTCGCCAAGCGCATCGAGCGCGGCGACCTGGCCGCCAAGGAGCGGATGATCAACGCCAACCTCCGGTTGGTGGTCTCGCAGGCCCGTCGTTACCAGGGCCATGGACTGCCCATGGAGGACCTCGTCCAGGAGGGGATGCTGGGCCTGATTCGCGCGGTCGAGAAGTTCGACTGGCGACGCGGCTTCAAGTTCTCCACCTACGGAACGCTGTGGATCCGCCAGGCTCTGCAGCGGGGCCTGCAGAATCACGGCCGGACGATCCGGCTACCGGTGCACGTGGCCCAGCGCCAGACCAAGGTTCGCAAGGTCGAGTCAGAGCTCTCGACCAAGCTGGGCCGTGAGCCCACCGACGAGGAGATCGCGGCCCAGGCCAAGATCGACGTCGAGGAGGTGGCTGAGCTGCGCGAGCTGACTCGCGGGCTGACCAGCCTCGACCAGCCGGTCGGCGAGGACGGCGAGACGTCGTTCGGCGACCTCCTGGCCAGCGACCGTCCGGAGCCCGAAGAGGAGGTCGAGGACGCCGAGCGCCAGGAGCTCATCAGCGGCGCAGTGTCACAGCTGCCCGAGGCCGAGCGCAACGTGATCCGTCTGCGTTTCGGACTCGCCGGAACCGAGCCCCTGAACCTCCGCCAGACCGGAATCGAGCTCGGCATCCCGCTCTCCAAGGCGCGTGAGCTCGAGCAGCAGGGCCTGAGCCGGCTGGCCACGAGCTCGAGCCTCGAAGAGCTCCGCCGAGCGGCCTAGAGGGACTTTTCCGCCGGTCGCGATCCTGGGCTTGGAGGCTCGGGATGCGGCAGGCGGCCTCTTTCTGAGTCCGCCGGCCCGCCGCTAGCTTGGTCGTCGGGCAGGACCGGGGGCCGGTCCAGGGACTGGATCGCGGCTGTCCCCGCGGCGCCCCCGGCGGGAGCGTCGGGATCCTCGCGCAAGCGAGCGGAGTAGATCGACTGCGCCCCGAAACGGCGGGCGATCACCGTCGCCTCAACGACCGCCAGCAACGTCGGCGCCATCAGGGAGTCGAAGTTGCGCGTCAGCTCGAGCACGAGCACCACGCCCGACAGCGGACCCTGCATCGCCGCGGCCAGGAACGCGCCGCCCCCGATCACCGCATAGCTGCCCAGCGGCGCGCCCGGCCAGATGTGGATCCAGATCGTGCCCAGCACGCCGGCCAGCAGAGCCCCGACGGTCAGGGTGGGCGTTAAGAGCCCCCCCGGAGAGCCGGCGCCCAGGCAGGCCGCCGTGGCCAACGGCTTCAGGACCAGCAACGCGCACAGCAGGCCGAAGGACAGGCTGCCCACGGCGGCCAGCTGGACCACGCCCTTGCCGTTGCCCAGCAGCTGCGGATACTGGGTGGAGACCAGCCCGAGGATCCCGAACACCACCACCGGCGCCACGAACCGCCCCCACCGGTGCGGCCGCCGCGCCCCGGCGAAGGCGATCAGGCGCACCCAGCCGATCGCGACCACCCCGATCACCGGCCCCGCCAGGACCGCCCAGATCATCTGATTGGGGTGCACGGCGTAATGGGGCAGGTGATAGACCGAGGCGGTGCCCAGGGTTATCCAGGCGATCGCGGTGGCGATCACCGCTGTGGCCAGGGCGGGCAGGACCAGCGGCAGCGCGAGCGTGCCCAGCAGCACCTCGAGCGCGAACAGCGCCCCCCCGAGGGGCACGTTGTAGACCGCCGCCAACCCCGCCCCGGCGCCCGAGGCCACCAGCAGGCGGCGCTGCCAGAGCGGTAGCCGCGCCCAATCGGACAGCCGGCTCGCGGTGGCGGCCCCGACGAGCTGGGGGGCGGCCTCGCGTCCCAGCGACACCCCGAGCCCGACGGTCACGATCGACAGCACCCCCCGCCCGATGCTGGCCACGAAGTCGAGCCGGGCGCCCTGCAGCCACAGCGCTTCGGAGACCTCGGCCCCGCCCGAGGTCGGGAGGCGACCCAGAACGACGGTTCCGGCGCCCACCACCACGGCCGCCACCAGCAGCGCCACCACGCGCCGCCACTTGGCGGCGGCGGCCACCCCGTCCAGGAACGGGCCCCGGCGGTAGCCGAAGGCGAGGTGCTCGACGAGATGCAGCAGCCCGACCAGGGCGCACGCCCCGACGCCGGTGGCGACCCCCAGGACGACCACGATCGCCCAGAAGCGCAGGGAGTAGGAGGCCACGATTCCGCGGCCGGGAACGTTGGGCTGGTGGGAGAACCACCTGGCCCGCCGCCCGTATGGAGCCGCGTCTTCGGGGGTCCCCTCGGTGCTCGCCGGGCTCACGGAGCGACGGTGTCTGGCCGATCCGGGCGCGCCAGGCGTTCCCAATCGCCGACGCCGCCGTCGACCACGTGGATCACCCGCCGGGCGCCGTGGCGGCGCAGCAGGCTGGCCGCGGTCGCGGCGCGCTGCCCGGAGGCGCACATCACCGCGACCGGCTGCTCGGGATCGAGCTCGGCCGGCACGGCGCCGATGTCGTGCCAGGGTTGAAAAACCGATCCGGGGATCCGCTCGGAGTCCCATTCACTGCGCTCGCGGACGTCGAGGATCTGGATCTCGGCGCCGCCGGCGATTCGCCGTGCCAGCTCGGTCACCGAAAGTCGCTGCAGGCGATCCACCGGGCGACCCTCCTGGCGCCAGCTGGTCATCCCTCCGTGCAGGAAGCCGGCGACGTTGGCGATCCCGACGGCCGCGGCCAGCCGTTGCGCGCGGGAGCCGTCTGAGTCATCGCGGCCGATGAACACCACCGGCTGCTCGGGGTCGGCCAGCCAGGCCAGCTTGGTGCCAAAGCCCGCGTGGGTGATCGCGATCGACACCGAGCGCGAGATGTGGGCCTCGTCGAACTGCTCGTCGGTGCGCACGTCGACGAGCAGCGCGGCGCCGTCGCGCCGGGCCTGGACCTGATGCGCGGTGAGCGGCGTGACCGGGCCGGCGTCGTCGACCAGAGCTCCCTGGTTGAGGGCCACGATCGTCTCGAGGTTGGGTGGCTGGGGGCCCAGGCCGGCCAGCGCCTGCTCTACGAAGTCCGCCTCGTCGAGGGTCAGCGCGGGGTTGTGGCGCCGTTCGAAGCCCACCGTGGAGGAGATCTTCATGTCCATTCCCGGGCCGCCGCACATGGAGCCGCCGAGGTGCCCGGGCCAGACTTCGACCTGGTCGTCGAGACACAGAAGCTGGCGGTGCAGCGAGCGGAATATGTCCCGAGCGCCGTCTGTCTTGTCGATCGCCAGATCCGGGCGCGCCACATCGCCCACGAACAGGGTATCGCCGGTCAGCACCGCCCAGGGCTCCGGACCGCGGGTGGTGTCGATCAGCAGAAAGGCGACGTGCTCGGGGCGGTGCCCGGGGGTGTGCAGGGCCCGGACGGTCAGCGCGCCGAGGCTCAGCTCATCGCCGTCGCGAAGCGGCTGGTGCTCGTACTCGGCCTCGGCGTCGGCGTGGACGTGGATCAGAGCGCCGGTGGCGGCCGCCAGCCGGCCGTGGCCCGAGACGTGATCGGCATGGTTGTGGGTCTCCAGGATGTGCTCGATCCGCACGCCCATGTAGCCGGCGAGATCAAGGTACTCCTCGACGTCCAGGCGCGGATCCACGACCGCCGCCACGCCGGCCTGGTCATCGCCGATCAGGTAGGACGCACACCCGAGGTCGTCATGCGTGACCTGGCGAAAGATCATCTGCGCAGCGTCTCCTGGTCGATCGGCGCGTCCCGGCTAAGCGTCGCAGGTTTGCCTGCGGGGGGCGTCGCAGTTTGCCTGCGGGGGGCGTCGCAGTTTGCCTGCGGGGGGCGTCGCAGTTTGCCTGGCGGGGGCCGGCGCGGACGCGTTCGCACCCGGCCACGGCTCCCGGGCGGGCGGGCGGCCATACGCTACGCTTGCCGCGTGTCCTCGCTTCGCTACCGCCGCGTGGTGGTCAAGCTCAGCGGACGTGCGTTTGCCGGCGCCGACGCCTTCGGCCTCGACTCTGCCGCGCTCGGCTACGTCGCCGATCAGTTGATCGCCGCTCGGGCGCTGGGCGTCGAAGAGGCCGTCGTGGTCGGGGGCGGAAACTTCTTTCGCGGCAACGTCGCCGACGAGTGGAACATCGAGCGGGCCGAGGCCGACAACATCGGCATGCTCGGGACGGTCATGAACGGCATCCTGCTGCGGGGCGTGCTCAAGCACCGCGGGCTCGAGGATGTGCGCCTGATGACGGCCCTGCCGATGCCCTCGATGGCCGAGCCCTTCATCCGGCTGCGCGCCCTCTCGCATCTCGAGCGCGACCGCATGGTGCTGCTCGGCTGCGGGATCGGCCAGCCCTACGTGACCACCGATTACCCGGCGGTCCAGCGCGCGATCGAGCTGCGCGCCGACGCGATCCTGCTGGCCAAGCACGGCACCGACGGGATCTACGATCGCGATCCGCGCAACGACCCCGCGGCGCAGCGCTACGACTCGCTGGGCTACAGCGACGTGCTCGAGCGCGACCTGCGGGTGATGGACCAGGCGGCGATCGTGCTCGCGCGTGACTACGACCTGCCCCTGCACGTGTTCGACTTCGACGAGCGCGACGCGATCTCGGCCATCTGCCTCGGCGAGAACCGCGGCACCTACATCTCGCCTTCGACGACGCTCGTCAAGTCCGTCCCGACGCCCGTCGGCTGAGCCGCCGGCATAGCCGTGGACGCACGGTCCGCCCGGACCCGCAGCTTCCCGCTGCTCCTCTCCGTCGGGGTGGTGCTGGTCGCCATCAACCTGCGCCCGGCGGCCGCCAGCGTCGGCCCGCTGCTCGGGCGCATCCAGTCGGGCGCGGGACTCTCCTCGGGGTGGGCCGGCGTCCTGACCACGCTCCCCGTGCTGTGCTTCGGGCTGCTGGCGCCGCTGGCCCCGCCGCTGGCCCGGCGTTGGGGGGTTCGGAGGTCGATCGCGGGCGCGATGGTGGTGCTGCTCATCGGTCAGCTCGTCCGGCTGCTCCCCGGGGTCGGCTTCCTGTTCTTCGGGACGGCTCTGGCGGGGGCGGCGATCGCCACCGGCAACGTTCTGATGCCGGCGCTGATCCGGCGCGACTTCCTGGGGCGCGCGGGCACCGCCATGACCCTGTTCACGACCTCGCTGATCGGCTTCACGGCCCTGTGTACGGGGGTGACCGTGCCCTTGGCCAATGCTCTGGGGGGCGGCTGGCGACCCGGGCTGGCGATCTGGGCGATCCCGGCCGCGGTGTGCGCGCTGGCCTGGCTGCCGGCGCTGCGGTCGCGCGACGCCGCGTTTCAGACGGACTCCGCCGAGGACCGGCGAACGAGCTCGCGGGCGGCGTCGGAGACCATGCGGGCGCTGCTGCGAAGCCGGCTCGCCTGGCAGGTAACGCTGTTCTTCGCCCTTCAGTCGGGCAGCTTCTACGCCACCCTGTCCTGGCTGCCCAGCATCTTTCGTAGCCACGGGGCCAGCGACGCTCACGCCGGGCTGCTGCTCAGCCTCTCGATGGTGGTCGGCCTGTTGACGGCGGTGACCGTTCCCGGGCTGGCGGCGCGACTGCGAGACCAGCGCGCCCTGGTGGTCGCGACCTGTGTCCTGACCGCCGCCGGCCTCGGGGGCATCCTGCTGGCCCCGATGTCCGCCCCCTACCTGTGGACGGTGCTGCTCGGCCTCGGGCAGAACGCCGCCTTCCCGCTCGCCCTGATGATCATCGTGCTCCGCGGCGGGGACGTCGGGACCACCGAGAGCCTGTCCGCGATGGCCCAGTCGGTCGGCTATGTCCTGGCGGCCCTGGCGCCGCTGGCCGTGGGCGCTCTGCACGGCATGACGAGCTCCTGGACGCCGGCCCTGATCCTGTTGCTCGCGCTCGTCGGGCCCGAGCTGGTGATCGGACTGGCGGCGGGCCGCGATCGCCAGCTGTCGGGCCCCAGCCGGTCAGAGCGCTCCCCGCGGCGTGTCATGGCCGGCGACCGGGTATGAATGACGCCATCGAGTACGACCAGGCCAACCGGTTTCAGAGAGCTCTGCGCCGCTTCGCCTCCAGCGGGCCCGGGTCGTGGCTGTTCGCCCGCGTCCTGCACCACGTCGACCGTCCCGTCCATCGCCTGACCCGAGGGCGCTACACGCTCACCAGCCTGGTCTCGGGACTCCCGGTGGTGATGCTGACCACGACCGGCGCCCGGAGCGGGCAGCCGCGCACCGTGCCCGTCGTGGGGATCCCGGCCCCGGACGGGCTGGCCATCATCGCCTCGAACTTCGGTCAGCACCACCATCCGGCCTGGTATCACAACCTGCGCGCCCATCCCGACGCCGAGATCGTGGTCGACGGCGTCCGCCGCCGGGTGCGCGGAGTGCCGGTGCAAGGTCAGCGGCGAGCCGACATCTGGGAGCAGGGGCTTCGCGTCTACCCCGGCTTTCGCCAGTACGAGCGCCGGGCCTCGCGCCGGAGCATCTCGGTGTTCGTGCTCGAGCCCCGTGCATAGCCATGCTCGCACCCTCACCGTCTGACCGGACTCGCAGTCGACCAGCTAGCCCGTCCAGCTACCCAGCGCGTCCACCAGCTCCTGCAGGCCGGCGGCGAGCGTCCCGCCGCTGTCGATGATGAACGCCTGCACCTGGAGGTTCAGCGCGGCTCCCGCCTCCCCGTTGCGACGCAGATCGGAGCGCAGCCCGAAGCAGGCCAGCCCGAGGCCGGCCGCGAACCCGAGCTCGGAGACCGTCCCCGAGTCGGGCTCCTGTCCGTCCAGGTAGGCGGCCAGGAGGGCGCACGAGCGGATCGCCTCGGCGTTGCGCCGCCCGATGGTCACGGCGATCTCGCTCTGGCGGCCCTCGGCGACGGCAGCGCTCAGCTCCGCCTCGCTGGTCAGCGCCCACGGATCGACGGCATCCACGACCGTCGACAGCGCCGGCAGGTAGACGCGCCGGTAGTACTCGCGCCCCGCCTCGGTGAACCCGAAGGGACTCGCGACATAGCAGCGCGGGAGATCGGGCGGACGGGCGGCGGCGGGCATGGGCGCCAGACTATCCGCGCCCCCCGGATGGCGGAGGCCCGGGGACGAGCACGCGGACCGTGGCCATCGTCGAGTTGTTGGCCAGGGTCAGCTCCTGAGTTGCGGTGCCCACTACGGCTCGGTTGGTGAACCACTCTGAGCCGGGCATCGGAATCAGGCTGACCGTCAAGACGACCGAATCGTGCGCCTTCACGGTCCCGAGCTGGCACACGAGATGGGGGGTTCGCCGACAGCTGCCGACCGGAGCGCGCACGTCGACGATCACCGCATGACCGGATGGCTGATCGTCGACCACTACCCGCTCGGCGGGATCGGGCCCGTGGTTGGTGACAGTGATGCGATATGAGACGGCCTGCCCGCGGATCGCCACCGGCGTCAAGGCCTGCTTGGTCACCGCCAGATCGCTGAGCGCATAGGCCGGAGTTGCATCCCGCTTGGTCGGCGAGGGCGGGGTCGGAGGCACCGTCGGCTCCGGGGGCGGCGGCGGTGGGTTCGAGGTGCTGGCTCCGAGCGTGAACTTCCAGCCTGGAAGGGGCGAGCAGGCGTCCTGCGGTGAAAGATCCTCATAAGCCGGATCGACCAGCTGAGCGGGTTTCGTGTACTGGGTGTCGGGGCCCAGGTCCTCGAGGCTCTCGAGGATGTCGTTGCGCGCCTTGTTGGCGAAGATGTCCATATAGGACGGGCACGAACGAGCCACGAATGTCACGTAATAGCCCGATCCCTGAGCCAGGGCGGGCGCCGAGGCCGTTCCCAATGCCCCCAGACACAATGCCAGCGCCACGCCGAGTACAGCCATCCGGTGCCTCCTGCCACCGACGCCGCTCGTCGTACTAACCACTCTCAGCTCCTCCGCCGCGATACCGTCCCCGAAGCGTCCCAGGTGAGCTTATACCCACCCCCGCGGGGTGTTCGGAACGGCGGTGGGAATTGCACGAGATCCACTCCGAGCGCCGCGGGACGCGCCATCGGACGCGCGGTAAGCCAGACTATGCGGGCGTGAGCACCTCGCCGCCCGTCGCCCGACTCGCTCGCCTGGCTCGCCGGCGCCGTCGCCGGCGGCACCTGCAGGCCTGGATGCGGCGCAGCCTGATGCCGATCCCGTGCACCTACCTGCTGGGCGGGATCGTGCTCGGAATCCTGGCGCCGACGGTCGATCGCTCCCTGGATTCGAGCCTCGCCCCGGGGGTCGGGGTGGAGGCGGCGCGCGACATCCTGACCTCGACGGCGACCGGCATGATCGCCTTCACGGGCCTGGTGGTGTCAAGCGTGCTGGTCACGGTTCAGTTCGCGGCCGGTCAGTACTCGCCGCGCCTGGTGCTGTGGTTTCGCCGCGACCGGCTGGTCAAGAACGCGATCGGGTCGTTTCTGGCGGCGCCCGTGTTCGCGCTCGTGGCCCTGCGCCAGATCGAGGTCGGGCGCACCTCCTACCGCCAGGACGTGACCGTGGTGGTCGCCCTCGTGCTGCTGATCGCAGCCGGCATCCTGTTTCTCGCTCTCCTGCAGCGGGTGATCGACGGGCTCCGCCCCCGAGCCCTCTATGCCGCGGTCACGAGGGTCGGCCTGCGCTCGATTCGCGCCGTGTATCCGGACCGTCTCGGCGCGCACGGCGACGATCGTCCCGGTCCGTCGGTGATCGGCGAGCACGCCTCGCGTCCCGTCGCCCTGCGTGGGAAGCCGGGCGTGGTGACCTCGCTGGACCTGGACCTGATGCTTCAGTTCGCAGTTGAGGCCGACGCCGAGGTCGAGCTCGTGTGCGCGGTGGGCGAGTTCGTCGACCGGTGGCAGACCGTGCTCCGCCTGCACGGCGAGTTCGAAGACGACGCATATGACTCGGCGTTGCTGGCGGCGATCGACGTCTCCGACGAGCGCACGATCGACCAGGATCCCGAGCTCGCGATCCGGATCATCGTCGACACCGCCATCCGTGCCCTGTCTCCGGCCGCCAGCGATCCCGCCACGGCGGTGCACGCCATCGATGCGCTCGAGGAGCTCGTCCGAGAGCTCGGCCAGCGTGACCTGGAGACGACGTTCCGCTCCGACTCAGATGGCAAGCCCCGCCTGTGGTGGCCGTCGCCCGACTGGAGCGACCTGCTCGAGCTGGCATTCGACGAGCTGCGCTCCTACGGGGTCGGCTCCGTGCAAGTGTGTCGCCGCCTGCGAGCCGCCCTCGAGGACCTCCGGTCGACGACCCCGCCGATTCGCCACGCCCTGCTCGACGAGCACCTGCGCCGGCTGCGGGCCAGCATCGTGCTCGCCTTCCCGGAGGGCTCGCCTGATCTGGAGCTCGCCCTGGGCACCGACCGTCTCGGCCTGGGCCACTCCCGGCCGTCGGTCCGGGTGGGAGATTGACGGCTCGAGCACGCCTGATCGTGCTGCGTCCGGGGTCAGTAAGCGTGGCCGTGGGCGTGGGCTCGCTCGCACTGCGCGCGCACGGTTCGCAGCTCGCCTTCGACGACCGCCATCTGAGCATCGATCGCCGACTCCGGCGTCCCCTCAGGGAAGAACAGGGTGAACAGAAACTCGCTGCCGTCTTCGTTGGGGAGGACCCGGGTGAAGGCGCCGGACCGGGGATCGGCCGCGGACAGGAGATCGACGGTGCCCTGCTCGCGGTTGACGCACACGAGAATGCTGGTCTGGTCGGCGGCGATGGAGACGGCGCGGGTCCGTGAATGTGATGTGGTAGTAGGCATATATAGATAATATGCATCTGCTTATCGTCTGTCAAATCCTACAATCGAGTTCGTGGAGCGCGAAGACCTCGCGGCGTTGTTTTCGCGGATCACGGCCCGGCTGGTCGCCGCGGAGCGGCCGCTGCTCGCCGCCCACGGGCTCTCGATGTGGGGCTACATCGCCCTGTCAGAGCTCGCGCGGAGCCCCGCCGGGATGCAGGCCGACCTGGCCACGGCGATCGGCTATGACAAGACCCGGCTCATCGGCCTGCTCGACGAGCTCGAGCGCAACAAGCTGATCACCCGCGCTCCCGACCCCACCGACCGCCGAGCGCGGAGGGTGGGCCTGACACCCCGCGGGCGCGAACTCCACAGGCGTGCCCAGGCCGACATCCGAGCCATGGAGGCAGAGGAGCTCGCCGAGCTGGAGCCCGCCGATCGGAGCTCGCTGCTGGCGACCCTCCCCCGACTGGCGGATCGGCGGGGTCAGCGACCCGGCAGGTGATAGATCTCGACGACGCTCGTGCTCGAGCTGTCGTGGTAGTTGCCCGTGGGCAGGATGATCCGGCCGCCGACTACGATCGGGCTGTTCCAGTGGCCGTGGGCCACGGGCAGAGCGCGTAATTGCACCCCGCTCACAGGACTGCGGATCTCGAGTTGGCCGTTGCTCTCGTCATAGATGTAGAGCAGGCCGCCCGCGAGCACCGGGCTGGTCCCGCCCGTGCCGTTCTGCCACGCCACCTGAAGGCGCGGGTGGCCCGGGTCGACGACCCGGTAGGCGGCGCTGCCGGAGTCGGTGGCGACGAACACATAGACCGCGCCCGCATGACGCCAGACGGCAGGTGCGGTGAGGACCTCGCCGCCACCTGGCGCCGAGGTCTCGTCGAGCTCGCCGCCCAGACGCGGGCCCGCGCCCTGGGTGGTGCCGTCGAGGCGCGCCAGGTTGAGCAGGTGCAGCTTGCCGTCCTTGCCGCCCTGCACGGCCAGGCGGTAGCCGTGGTAGGTGGGAAGAATCGCCGGTGAGGTGCTGCCCACGTCGACGTCGCCGCTGTCGAGCTGGGCTTGGTTGGGTGGGGTCCAGTTGTGCAGCAGCCGACTGGCGTCGGGTGAGAGCTCCAGTGCGCTGCTGCCCCAGTTCGTGGATCCGTTGAACGGCCCGTTGCCGGTGGCGGTCAGGATCCGCCCACTGCCGGGCTCGATCACCGCGCCGGCCCGTCCCCACATGGCGTTGTCCCCGCGCGTGTTGGTGACCGAGCACGAGCTGGCCCGGATCAGCAGATGGCGATTCGAGCACTCGCTGTTCCACACGTGGACGATGCGCCCGGTGGTCCGCTCGATGGTGACCACGTGGCCGTCGTAGGGCGGGATGTCTCCTATGTAGCCGCCGGTCACGACCACGACCCAGGGTCCGCTGACGTTGAGCGCCGAGGCGATCTTCTCGTGGACGGGGTCGTAGGTCACGCTCCGTGACCACACCTGCCGTCCCGTGGCGACCGAGAGCTTGTAGATGTAGCCGTTGGGGCTCGCCGCGTATAGGTAGCGGCGGTCGGGGTCGACGACCGGGGTAGCCGTGGTGACCTGCGGGTTGCCCGGAGAGCTGTTGACCCCGGCGGGACGGAACTCCCACAGCGTGCGGCCGGTGCGAGCGTCGATCGCGATCGTCCTGCCGTAGCTGGTGGTCACGGTCAACAGATCGTGCCGGGCGCCGTGGACGAGAACTCCGTGCAGCTCGACGGCCGACGAGTCAGCGATCCCGTCGATCGTCACCTGGCGCAGCCTGAGGCTCCCGACATTGCCGGCGGTGATCCCGGTGGTCGACGGTCCCACGCCGGTGCGGGCGGGGTCGTAGTCGAAATTCGGCCAGTCGCCGTTGGGAATCGACCTGCTCGCCGTCGCCGCGGCCGGGGTCGCGGTCGTCGAGGCTCCGGCGGCGGACGTCGGGGTGCTCGGCGATGTCGCCGGGCTCGACGCGCTGGCCTGGCTGCCGCAGGCCACGACCACCAGGGCGCAGGTGGCCAGGAGCGCGCGGCGAATCGCCGGGGTGCAGTGTTCGAGCAGGGCCGAGCCCATGGCCACGTAATGCTAGAGAGGCCACTGGGTCGACGAGCTGCGGCGGCGCCAGCGACGCTCCGCTCCGCGCTCGCGGTGCTGGCGATTACCGAGCGTTCGACGAGATCCCTCGAGCGTCAGGTAAAGCCCGGGTTGTAGAGCGCGCGTTGGCGCTGCCGAGGGGGTGTGCTCTGGTACCCGTGTTTTCCGGGGGTTTGCGAGCATACCCAAGGATTCCGAGCCACGCGCGCTCTACAACCCGCGGTTTCTGGCTCGGAGCGGTCCCGAAAATGGCCGCCATGTCGCGCCGGCCGCAATCCAACGCATACGCCGCGGCTGTGCCTTCGTGAAGTTGTTGTATCCGTCCGGCGCATCGCCAAGTCCGATCACGCCGGCTCAGCTCGGTCGCCGGCGCCAGTCGGATTCAAGGTCCGGGCGCGAGATGCCGATGAACTACGTGTAGAACTCCTCCTCCTCAAGAAGCCCTCGCACAACGCCGTGCGGGGGCTTCGCCCCTTTAAGGGGTGGATGCGACGCGTTGCCAGACCGTGCACGCGTCGTAGTTCTTGCGCGGTCCGCGCACCCGCCAGCGCTCCTCCATGAGATCGTCGGCGCAGACGCGGAAGCCGATCTCGTACAAATCGTCACCGCACGGGTGCTCGGCCTGGCAGAAGCCGTGGCGCAGGTCCAGGGCGATGTAGCGCCGCCCGTCGCTGAAGTTGACCACCACGGCACCCGTGTCGGTCCGGAGGTAGTCAAGCGTGCGCCTGGCCGTCCCGTCATAGGACCCGCAGCGAAGCCGGCCCAGCTCCTGGTAGCGCGCCACGCAGTCGCGGCCGCACTCGGACGCCGGGGCCGCCGTTCGCAGCTCCCCGGTCCCGTGGAACCACCCAAAGTCACCGGACCGACCGGCGCTGAGCGTCCGGTCCAACGACCAGCGACCGAGCAGGAACTCGAAGGTGTCGGCGATCTCCATCAGGACCGCATTCTGCATGAGGCGAGGGCTGCGCCGGCGCCCATCGCGCGATCGAGATTGCTAGCGTGCCCAGCCCGGAGGTGACGGTCGACCTCCACAAGCCCCGGTTTCGTAGGGGTGGCCGGGTTGATCGGCGTGCCCTGGTTCGCGGGCCACGCCAGCGGCTACGTGGGCGCCTCGTTCGGATTCATCGTCGGGTTCATCCTGTGCGCGATCCTGTGCGGCGGCCTCGCCGAGCGCGGAGCCGACCGATCCCTGCTCGGCTCTGTCCCCGCGATGCTCGCCGGCGAGGTGGTGATGTACGCGGTGGGGGTCATCTGGCTTGCCGCCTACCTGGACGTGGGCGCCGCCAAGGCGATCTCCCTGGGTCTCACCCCGTTCCTACTCGCTGCCTGGACGCTCATACCAGCGACCGTCGCGACACTGACACCGGCGCTGCGCGGCAACCCACCCCGCCCGTTGCCGGCCACGCACCCTAGGCCAGCGGATCATCCGCTGGCCCCCAAGGTCTGACACAGGCGTACGTGTGTCAGGCAACTCGCATGGTTTCGCCAGCTCTTGGCTGGGAATAGTCTATTTTGCTGTCTTTCTTGGCGATCGGGATCGGGACTGGTGTCAGAGACAAGACGAGAGCGGCTGCTCGAACGTGAGGAAGAGCTGGATGTGCTCAGCGAGGTGTTCGCGGCGGCTGTCAGCGGCCACGGCTGCGCCGTCCTCATAGAGGGTCCGGCGGGAACCGGCAAGAGCTCCTTGGCGGATGCCGCGTACCTGCTTGCCCGAAGAGCCGGCTTGCGCGTCCTGCGCGCTCGCGGTTCCGAGCTCGAGCATGAGTTTCCGTTCGGGATCGTGCACCGACTGTTCGAGCCGGTCCTCGCCGCCGCCCAGCCCCCGGAGCGCGACCGGCTGCTGGATGGGGCGGCGCGAGCCGCCGAGTGGGTACTTGCGCCAGATCTCGCGTCGCCCCGCGACCGGGGCGCCGCTCGGTTCGCCGTCCTCAACGGGATCTATTGGCTGGCGGCCAACTTGTCGACGAAGCAGCCGCTGGCGTGCGTCCTCGATGACGTCCATTGGGCCGACGCCTCATCGCTGCGAGCCGTCAACTTCCTGGCCGCTCGCATCTCCGACCTGCCGATCGCGATCATCGCCGCCCTTCGATCTGCCGAACCAGGCGCGCCGTCGGAAGTACTGGACTCGCTCCGCACCCATCCCGGCGTGGTGCATCTCGGCCTCGGACCGTTGCGTCCGGACTCGGTCGAGCAAATCGTCCGCGAGCAGGTCCCATCAGCCACCGCTGAGATGTGCGCCGCGTTCTGCGAGATGAGCGCCGCCAACCCGCTTTACCTGCAGGAGCTCCTGCGCAGCCTCGCCGGGAATGGACTACTGCGCCACCCGAGACCAGAGGAGCTGATTCGCACCGCGTCCGTACCCTCGCTGGGCGACCGCGTCATCCGGCGGATCGCCCGCGTGGCCCCTGACGGGCCGGGGTTGGCGACCGCGATGGCGGTCCTGGGTGATGGCGCCCGGCTCGAGGCGGCGGCACAGCTCGCGGGCCTCGATCTCAGTGCCGCCGGCAAGATCGCGCAGCGCTTACGGCAAATCGAGGTCCTGGCTGCCGAGGACCCGTTCGCGTTCGTGCACCCGCTGGTTCGCCGCACGTTGTACGACCACCTGTCCGAACGTGAGCGCCAGGATCTGCACGCAGCGGCTGCCGAACTCCTCGGCGAGGACGGCCACCAGGTGGAGGCGGTCGCCGCGCATATAGCCGCCCTGCCGCCCAACCGCTCCGCAACTGCCGCGGCGACGCTCCTCGCCGCGGATCGCCAGCCCTCGCTCAGGCCGCCCCGGACGAGGCCGTCCAGTGGTTCCGGCGGGCGCTCGAGGAGGACGCCGCCGAGCCGCCGAGCCGCCGTGATCCTGGCGGAATTGGGGATGACCGAGGTGATACTCAGCGACCCGGCGGCCATCGGTCACCTCCAGGAAGCGCTGGCGCTGGCCAAGGACCGCGCGCTCGAGACGCGTATCTCCGTGACCCTGGCTGAGATTCTCGGTCAGCTCGGACAATGGCAGGCGGGGAGCCGGCGCCTGGGCGTCGGCGCAGCTGCTGGGGGCGCTGGTCTGCGTCGAGGCCTATGAGCGCGCCGAGGCGGCGATCGAGCTGGTCTTGCAAGCGAGCCAGCGCGACGGCACGGTCATCGGCTCGTTCACCGCGATGGGCTTCCGTGGGTGGGTGAACTCGATGCGCGGCGATCTCGCCGCCGCGGAGTTGGACCTGACAACAGCGTTCCACCAGGCCGAGGACGCCGGGCTGACGATGGCCGACGCCACCGGGCTCTTTTTCCTCCAGGACGCGATGCTCGAACGTCCGACCCTCGGGTGGGCGGCCGACCTCGCGGAGCGCACCGTGCTGGACCCGATCTTCGACCGCACATGGTCCGGGGGCATGGTCCGTCAGGCGCGGGCGCCCGTCCGCCTCGCGCGCCGCGATTTCGAAGGCGCGGTCACGGACCTCCGGGCGGTCGGCGAAGTCGCCAAAGCGCTGCGGATCGGCCCTTCGTTCTCACTCTGGCGCTCGGTCCTCGCCCTTGCTCTGCCGGCAGACCCGCGCGAAGAGGCTCGGCAGCTCGTCGCCGAGGAGCGCGAGTTGGCGCGAGCGGCGGGGCTGCGCAGGGCGACGGGCGGCGCGCTACGAGCAGCCGGAATACTCGAAGGCGGCGCGCGCGGCCCGGGTCGGCGAGTCTCACCGGGTGTGGAGCGAGCAGACAGGCCCCGCCGGGTCGTCGCAAGCTGCCCGGGTCAAGCCCGGCGTAGACCTCAAGCCCGGTGCGGGTGGTGGTCGCACCGATCAGGTTCACGATCGTCTCTAAGTCTGGGGTAACTTCGCCACTAATTCCGCCTCCTGGCACTGGAACTGGTTCGCCTGCAGTTCCAGGACGGCAGTGATCTCGTGCTCTATCAGTTCGTCACTCCCGCCGGCCGACCGGCGGGGGTGCAGAGCGACACCTTCGTCTCGTCGCACGGTGTGCGACGCATCCGCGGCGGTTCAAGGTCGTGCCACTCAGACCGGCCATCCGGCCAGGGGGCGCAACCGGTAGCTATCCCTCGCGCTGGCGTCTCGAGCCGGAACGCGCGCGAGCGGTGGTGGAGCGCCCTCGCCCGCCTCCTCGAGCTTTGCTGCGCGGTGGATGCGCGCGCTTAAGTGCGTGTCGTCGGCCTCGCCCTGATCTACGCTCTTCGCAGCGACGCGCGCCAGAACGGCATGCACCTCAAAGCTGGGATCGCATCCTTGGCTGCGCGACCGGCAGGGCGGTCTGCGTGCTCGGCCGCACAAGCGGCGGATGCTTGCCGAACAGATGGGCTTGCGAACGCGGCGTGTTGTGGATTGGATCCAGCAGCCGATCGAGGCACAGGCGCCGTCTACCCGAGACAGGGACGGTTACTTCTGGGTCATCTGGCGGATCGACGACATCGCTAACCTGTCGGGCGATCGGCTATCCACGGCCGTGGTCGAGTCGGCGGCGTCGCCCGGGGCCAAGGTCGCGAAGGCGGCTGTGATCGGCTGACGAGGACACGGAACCAGGCGATTTGCGCGCACATTACGCTGGAATGAGACGCTGGCGGCGTTGAGCACTGACGCACTCCCGCCCGGGTCTGTGAATGTGACCGCGCAGCCCCTGATGCGCGACGTGATTCTGGGCGATGGGTCGACGCTGCGCTTGCGAGCGCCGACGCCGGAGGATTACGAGGACATCAAGGCCTTTTATGACCGGCTATCCCCGGAGAGTCTCTATATGCGCTTTCACGCGACGGTGGGCACGGACGTGCCGTCGCGCTACATGGTTGAGGCCGGCGGGGTCGACCGGGTGGCGTTGATCTGCCGACACGGTGATCGTGTGGTCGCCACCGCGAGCTACGACCGACTGCTCGAGCCCGGCGTAGCCGAGGTTGCGTTCGCGGTGGCGGACGATTTCCGGCGTCGCTGGGCCGCGACGCGACTATTGGAGCAGCTGGCGGCGATCGGCGCGGAGCAGGGAATCCGCCAGTTCAACGCGGAGGTGCTGGCCGATAACCACGCGGCGCTCGGCGTGCTCAAGGAGGCGGGCTTCGGGATTCGGCGCAAGGGGGTTGGGGGCGAGGTCACGGTCGTGCTCGACATCACACCGACCGAGAGCGTGCAGGAGCGGATCGACGAGCGCGACCACCGCGGCGTGGTCGCGTCGCTACGACCGGTTCTCGCCCCAACTTCGATCGCGATCGTGGGCGCGTCGGATGCCCCGGATGATCCTGGCGGCGCGGTCCTCTCAAACGTGGTCGACGGCCATTTTCAAGGCGTGGCCACGCCGATCAACAGAGCAGGCGGTGTGATCCGCTCAATCCGCGCCGCGCATAGCATCGCTGGGCTTCAGGAGGTGCCCGAGCTGGTGGTGATCGCTGTCCCTCCGCAGGAGGTCGTCGATGTCGCCCGCGAGGCGGCTGAGAAGGGGTCCAAGGCGCTCGTCGTACTGGCGGGCGAAGTGGCCGACGAGGGCGATCAGGCGCGCGAGCGGGAGGAGCGCCTGCTCGAGGTTGTCCGCGGCGCCGGCATGCGGTTGGTCGGACCGGACTGCCTGGGGGTGCTCAACACCGATCCGCAGGTCAGCCTGAACGCGACCTTCGCCGGGTTCCGCGTGCTCGCCGGGCGCTTGGCGATCTGCTCGGAGTCGGGAGCGATCGGGATCGCTCTGCTCGGGCATGCCGCGGCTCGACGGCTCGGGGTTTCGAGCTTCGCTTCGCTCGGCCACCGTGCGGACGTCTCGACCAACGACCTGCTCGAGCTCTGGGAGGAGGACCCGCGCACGGCCGTAGTGATGCTGTACATAGAGACGGTCGGCAACCCGGAGCCGTTCGCGCGGATCGCGCGGCGGGTCGCGCGACGCAAGCCGATTCTCGCCGTCAAGGGACATCGTCGGCCTGAGGCGGCGCGGAGCGAGGCACGCACGCACACGAGCGCCGCGCTGCACGGGGACGCGGTCGTCGACGCGCTGCTGCATCGTGGCGGCGTTCAGCGGTTTCGAAGCGGGGAGGAGCTGTTCAACGCCGCCGAGTTCTTCGACCGCCAACCGCTGCCGTCCGGGCGCCAGATCGGGATCGTCGCCAACTCCGCCGGGGTCGCGACACTCGCGGCCGATGCCTGCGCGGCACGAGGCCTGATCGTCGCGGAGACGCGAGGACGGGTCCGAAACCCGCTCGTGATGCAGTTTCGCGCGGGTTCCCAGGATTACCTGAGGGGCGTCCGCGGGATTCTCCGAGATGCGGGCGTCGACGCGCTGATGGCTTTCTATGTTGACCCGCTGGGTGGCGATCCCGAGAGGGTTCTCGAGGTGATCTCGGTGGCCGCCGCCGGGCAGGGCAAGCCGGTCGTGGCCTGCGTCGTGACCGCCGAGGGTGGGCTGCCGATCGGTCAGCGCGCGGGGGTGCCGAACTTCCGCTTCCCGGAGTGCTGCGCGGACGTTCTCGCCCGCGGCGTGGAGCGCCGCGAATGGCTCTCGCGGCCGATCGGAGAGCCTGCCCAGTACGACGATCTCGATCCAGCAGCCGCCCGCGAGCTGATCAGCTCCCGTCTGGATCGGGAGCAGAGCGAGGGAACATGGCTGGCGAGGGCCGAAGCGGAGGCTCTGCTCGCAACGCACGGCGTGACCGTCGTGCCCTCTCATCAATGCGAGGGAATCGACAGCGCGGTAACCGCCGCCGAAGAGATCGGCGGGCCGATCGCCATGAAGGCCAATCGTCCGCCGCCGGCCTATGCGGGCGATATCGACGCGGTGCTGCTTGGTCTGGAAGGCGAAGCGGCGGTCCGAGCCGGCTGGCAGGAGCTCGAGCGACGCGTGCGGCAGTCCGGGTGGCCGTTCACAGGAGCGGTTCTGCAGCGTCTGATGCCACCGGGTGCCGATCTGCTCGTCGGCACGGTTGTCGATCCGGAGCTCGGGCGGGTGATGGCGGTCGGGCTCGGCGGGCGTCATGGCGGGCTCGCAGGCACCGCCGCCTTCCGGCTTCCGCCGAACACAGACATCGACGCGGACGAGCTGATCGACGCATTGAAAGCCGTGACCACGCAGCTCGACGGCTCCCGCGGCCTGCCCCATCTCGACCGGGGCGCGCTACGCGCGCTCGTGCTGCGCTTTGCGCTGCTGCTACGCGAAACACCGGAGATCGCCGAGGCCGATCTGAACCCGGTACGGTGCATGCTGAACGGCTGCGCGGTCCTCGACACCCGCCTGCGAGTGGAGCGCACGCGACCGATCGAGCGCGTCAAAACCTGGTGATCACGCGCGGCACAGGCCCCATCCGCACCCTCGATCGGGTCGTCCGCTGCTCCGCCGGCCTCCGGGCCGACGGGACTTGCGCTGCTCAGATCAGATCGATGTGAATGTCCACCAGCCCGGCGGCTGCCGGGGCGATCGTCGTCGCGCCGAGCCGGCTCAGCAGGCGGATGAACGTCAGGTTGCTAGCAAGACAGATCGCGGTTAGTTGCTCGATCCCAACGGACCGCGCCTTGGTCGCGACCCGCTCGAGCAGCATGCTCGCGATCCCCCGCGCCTGCCAATCGTCGGCCACCGCAACCGTGACCTCGGCGCTCCCGGGCTCGCCGACGCGCAGGCAGCGCGCAATTCCCACCGTCACCCCGTCAGGGGCGAACGCCATGATCACCTCATGGTCGGAGCGGCCGCCACGCACTAGCGCTGACTCAGGGCAAAGAGCGAGCCGCTGGAGCAACACGAACAGCCGCGCGTACAGCGTCTCCGGGCGAAGCCCAGCGAACCACCTGGTGAACCAGCTGGCGATCGCAGCTTCATCGTCCGCGGCCAGCATCCGAATCACAACGCTCGAACCATCGCGGAGAACCACCCGCTCTGTATCTGCCGACGATCCGCCCTCGCCAACACCATCGGAGATCCGCGCGACGCCGGTTTCTAAGCCCGTCAACATCAACTCCACTCCTCTCAGTAACGCAACGCTACTCCGCACCGCGCCGACCAGCAACCGTACAGAGCCGCGATCTCAGCCCGGCTTTCCTCGGTCGACTAGCTAGCTAGCTATAGCTAAGCGGATCGCCCGCCGGCCGCGTACATGCTCGAGTCCCTGCTGGATTCATCTGGTCGATCGCTTGGGAGCGACATGGAACACAGGTCCCCCGCTCAGTCGTTCGGGCTACCACGCGACCGCCCCGCCAGCCCGCAACTGCCCCAAGCCCACCGGCCGCGCGACGGTGACAGGCCACCCGCGCCTGGCATGCTCCTCCGCCCCAACAGCCACTGAGCCGCGAACGTACAAGCCGGTCGGTCGGGTTCGATACCCGAGGTGCGCGCTGCCAGCGCACGCAGCTGACATGGAGCCCGGTGTTCCCGCCGCAATGGATCGTCATCCGCTCACGAGCGACGCGTTCGGGATCCGTGACTATCCCGGAGGCCGCTCCACCCGACGCCGTAACGACGGTCTGGCCGCTCTCAACGGGAGCGCCCGGCCCGATGCTGCTCAGCTTGATCCGACTGCGACATTGCGCTCGTCCCGATTTGGCTGCGCTCGATCCAAACCTGACTTGCCGAATCGCCCAGAAGGAGAAGCCTCGAGCGGCGTGACCGACGGCTCAGCGAGTTCTGCAATGGAACGTCTGGACACTCTCGAGCACCCGCTCGCGACTCCTGGACTGATCGAGCTCAGACGCCTTCGAGCAGCGCGCCTATCGCGAGCTCGTCGACGCCTTCGCAAGGGGAGGCGAGTACGTCGCCAGAGTCGAGTGTGCGGAGCGTGCGGTAGCCGGCTGGGCTCGGGTCGGTGCGAACTTCGACGGCGCGGGCGGGAATATCAATCAGCCAGTAGGTCGGGATCCCGACGGCAGCGTACAGCTCGGTTTTACGGCCGCGGTCGATAGCGTGTGAGGAGGCGCTCACCTCCACGACGAGCAAGGCGCTGGTGGGGTGTTGGTCTGGTGCCGTGGGCTCGTCGACGAGCGCCAGGTCGGGCTCGGGCAGCGAGTCGGGGGCCACCTGCAGGGGCAGCTGCACCGATAGCGAGCCGGTCCTTGCACCGGCCAGGTGCTTGGTCAGCCGGCGGACGATCCTGGCGTGCGCGGAGCTGTGCGGGCTCATCTGGATGATGATGCCGTCGATCAACTCGACGCGCTGCTCGTCGAGCGCGCCTGAGTCGACGATGCGCCCGTACATCTCCGCGTCGAGGCGGTGGAGAGGGAACTCGGTGGAGAGGACGGCCACAAGGGGGATGTTAGAGCCCGAGTCCGAGCGCTTGGTCGCGTCCCTGCTCGCGGGTGAGTTTGCGCGACTGCTCGTGGGCGGGGAGTCGTCGCGCGTGGCGGTGGCGCTCGATCCGCTCAGCGAGCTGCTCCCACTCCTGCGCGAGCCGCACGCCGGACGCGGGGCGCTCGCCGATCAGCTCGAGCACGTGCGCCGGAGGCTGGATTACGGCGAGCTCCGCTTGGCGGCTGATCTCACGCTGGTGGCGTCGCGCAAGCTCGCCGGCGAATAGGAGGCACTTTCCGAGTGGGCGATCCAGGACTCGAACCTGGGACCTCTTCCTTATCAGAGAAGCGCTCTAACCGACTGAGCTAATCGCCCTTCGGGGCTCGATTCTAACGGCGCACCTGCACCGCGTCGGGTGTGA
>Ga0182024_10004334_pt1 | contig 32805 bp, 27 predicted proteins | sample P32metaG_FD_120480 | JGI IMG/M metagenome (GOLD analysis project Ga0182024, IMG submission 120480) | Permafrost microbial communities from Stordalen Mire, Sweden - P3-2 metaG (Illumina Assembly) | ecosystem: Environmental > Terrestrial > Soil > Wetlands > Permafrost | place: Sweden: Stordalen...
ATGGTCGCGGGCACCCCTCCCCAGAACTTCGCCAGCGAGCTGTCGCGCGGCCATTGGATCGCCACGCTCGACGATGATGACGAGTTCTCCCCGGATCACATAGAGCTCCTCTTGGGAGCGGCCAGGCGAGACCGCAACGAAATGGTGTACGGACGCCTTCGCCAGCTCCTCCCGGCGTCCTATCCCGTCCGGGATCGAGTCATCGGCACCTACCCGCCTGCGGACGGCCAGTTCAACTTCTCGGGAGCCATGTACCTGCGGGTGCTCCAGTTCTACGAGCACGACGCCCACGCCTGGGTGACCGGGGAGGTCGGCGACTGGCTCATGTGTCGGCGTATGTTGGACAGCGGGGTCCGGATCGGCTTCGTCGACGATGTGGTCGCGACCCTGCACGTGACCGGGCCACGGACCGACGGCGGCTGATCGCGGCGTCGTCCCCGGTGGCCCGTGCCCCTCTCCCCACCCCGTGGGGTCCACGGGTCCTCCACGTCGAGTCGGTGCCGAGGGGGCGCCGGCTACCGCCCCGTCGTTCTGGCGGGACGTTCGGCCCGCGGGGGCCGGTCGTCAGGGATCAACGGGGGCCGGCGTCAGTGCACCAACGAGGGCGCCCAGAACGTTCCGCCGTTCGTCGTCACCTGGGCCGCCGCCCCCCTCCCACCGTCGCCCACGACCACACAGGTGCCCGGCGCCCAACAGCCGACACCCAGGCCCTGGGCGAGGGGACTCGGCGTCACGAAGCCGGACGGGCCGGCCGGGGTGGCCCAGATCTGTCCGCCGTATGTCGTCTGGACGAAGAGATTCACGCCCGGCGTCGGACCGGAGATCCCGGCGACTCCGCACACGGCGGGGACGATGCAATCAATCTGCTGCGCACCGCCGGTCGAGACACCCATGACCGCGCCCTCGTTGGTCCATGTCTGCCCGTTGTCCTCGGTGATGACGAGCTCGCCGGGGCCGGACGGGCCGGTGCCGCCGAGTCCGATGGCCAAGCAGGTCAGGGTGCCGGGAATACAGCTGACGTTCGACAGGGCCGTCATTCCCCCGGCGACAGACGCGGTGGCCCAGGGCGGCGTGTCGGCGTTGTCGTAGGTGTAGACCCCTGTCCCGACCGCCGCGCAGACGGTCGAAGTGCACGAGACCCCGTCGGCCGAGCCGAGGACCGGGGGCGTCGTCGGGGCCCAGTTCACCCCGTCGAAGGTGGCGACGAACGAGCCCGTGTGTCCGGCGATGACGGCCGGGCCGACGGCGATGCACACGGCGCTCTGGGTCGGCCGGCAGGCCACGCTGCTGAGGTTCTGCCCGACGGAGGTCTCTGACCAGGTCTGGCCGCCGTCGTTCGAGGTGAGCACACTGCTGGCGCCGACGGCGTAGCACGTCTGGACGACCGGGCAGGTCACCGCGGCCAGCGCCGGTGCCGACGGGGGTACGGCGACGCTCCGGAACAGATCGGCGCCGTCGGTCGACACCTCGATGAGCGCCGAATTGCCCGCGGTCTGCCCCACCGCCACGCATTCGGTGGCCGACGGGCACGAGACGGCGTTCAGTGATCCCCCGGCGCCCGACGGGCCGGTGTCCAGGTCGAGGGTGGCTGCCGCGACGATGGCCGAGGCGCTGGTATTGCCGGACATCTGGGTCAACTGCGGCGCCGCGTTCCCGAACGCGTCGATGGACCCCCCCGAGAACAGCCAGTACCCGCCGCCGTCCGGGGTGGCGGTGAGCGCCTCCCAACCGGCGCTGCCCGGAGCGGCGGCCGAGCCGAAGAACAAGGCGTCACCGAAGTTGAAGACCCCGCCGTCGGATCCGACCATTCGGTAACCGCCGAAGTCGGGGGTGTCGGTCATGAACTGGATCGGCGCGTTGAGCGGCCGGCCGCCCATGGAGCCGAAGAAGGGCGTGTCGAAGGCGAAGATGCCGCCGTCGGCGGACACCGTCCAGTAGCCGCCGGTCGTCGCGTCGGCCGCGATCCCGACCATCGGTTGAGTGAGGGACAGGCCTCCCATCGAACCGTGGAACAGTGCATCACCGAAGGCGAAGATGCCCCCGTCGGCGGCGACGAGCCAGTACCCGGCGCCGTCGGGGGTCGACGCGATGCCCACGATGGGCTGGTTCAACGGCCGTCCGCCACTGGGCGTCCCCGAAGGCGAAGATCCCGCCGTCGGAGGCCACCAACCAGTAGCCGGCGCCGTCGGGGGTGGACGCCATGCCCACGATCGGCTTGTCGAGGGCCATCCCGGCCATCGATCCGTAGAAGTTGTTCGGGCACGTGGCCCCGGTGGGCCCGAGCACGCTGACCGCACCGTCGGCGTGGCCGAGTACGACCTGGTGGGGCAGGCACTCACGGCCCCGGCCACCGGGATTGACGCCCCCAGGCCACCGGAGACCGCCACCGAAACGGGCAACACGACGAGCGTGGCGACGGCCAGGAAGCGGAACCGTCGGCGTACCCGGTCGACCATCGCCTTCCGGCCGGCAGTCTCCATGGGTCGACGCCTCTCGGTCAGCACCCCGGGCCCGGGCTTCGGGTCGGCCCCATCATGACAGGGCGCTCCGGGTGGCGAGGGAGAACCCTCGGGCGCTCAGGGGTGGGTCGGCGAATCGGCCCGCACGGCGAATCGGCCCGCACGGCGAACCCGCCCGGTCAGGAGCCGCCGTCGGCGCCGGCCGGGTCGCGGGCCGACGCGACCCGGGCCGGCATCCGGCGCACACCGCTGGCCAGACCGAGCCCGGACAGCGCCATAATCCCCCACCAGGTCGGGTCGAGCTCGAGCCATCCGATGCCCATGCGGGCGCTCGTGGGGAACCGGTGGTGGTTGTTGTGCCAGCCCTCGCCGAGGGTCAGGCAGGCCACGACCCACTGGTTGCGGCTGGCGTCGGGGGTGTCGAAGCGGCGCCGCCCGAACCGGTGGGCCACCGAGTTGACCGCGAACGTGGAGTGGTAGAGGAGGACGGTGGGCACGGCGAAACCCCACACGAACATCTGGGGACCTGAGGTGTGGAGGCCCGGGGTGACCAGGGCGAGCACCACACCCAGGGCTGTGGTGGCCAGGGCCAGCGACACCGGGACCAGGTGGTCGAACCGGTCGAGGATGCGCAGCTCACGGAAGCGGGCCAGGTCCTTCACCCGCTCCATGTCGGGCGAGGCGTTGGCCGGGTCGAAGATCCACAACAGGTGGCTGCGCCAGAAGCCGTCGACCACCGGCGAGTGGGGGTCCCCCGGACGGTCCGTGTAGCGGTGGTGGGCCCGGTGGTGGGCCACCCACCACAGCGGCCCCTGCTGGGCCGCCGCCGCACCGAGTACGGCGCCGCCGAAACCGACGGCCCTGGGGACCCGGTAGGAGCGGTGGGCGAAGCAGCGGTGGTAGAAGGCGGTGATCCCGAAGGCCCGGGTGGTGTAGGACAGCACAGCGACGATGATCGCCGCCGGGCTCCAACCCACGATGAAGACCCCGAGTACGGCGATGTGCACGAGGACGAACGGCAGGCCCAGCCGCCAGGACCGGGCCCGACCGGCGCGCCGGGGGGTGCTGACCCGCTCTACCGGGGGGGCGAGCGCCATCAGGCGGACCCGGCCCCGGCGGCGATCGGGCCTGAGCCCGGGCACCCGTCGGCGCCGACACCGGCGGGACCGGTCGGCGTTGTGCCATCCGGCGTGCCGACCCGGCCGGCCGACGAACCCGGGGGCCTGTGCCGATATGGTCCGGTCAACGGCTGGTCTGCGCAGACGGGTTCAGGGCGTCGACCGAGCCATCCGGCTCGGCCTCCTGGTGGCCCGAGCTGACGACCGGCCAGGCCGGACCGGCGATCTGGGCCGAGCTGCGCGGGGCGGGGCCCGGGCCCCCAGAGTCGCGGCGGTCGGACCGCCGTCGGTGATCCTGGGCGCACGGCCCTCCCTTCGAGGAGGCGAACGCTGGCGCATCCGACCGGAACCCACGTTAACGGAGTCCGGTGGGCCCGGCCCCCGACCCGGGCCGACGAACGCCCGGCCACCTTCAGTTGACCCCTCGCTCGTGCCCCTCCCAGTAGGGCTGGCGGAGCTTGTACTTCTGGAGCTTGCCGGTCGCCGTGCGCACGAGAGCGGCCCGGATCTCGACACTGGAGGGGGCCTTGAAATGGGCCAGGTTGCTCCGGCAGTGCTCGATCAGCTCGACCTCGGTCACGACCGAGCCCTCCCGGAGCACCACCAGCGCCTTGATCGTCTCCCCCCACTTCTCGTCGGGGACCCCGATCACCGCCGCTTCGGCCACCTCGGGGTGCTGGTACAGGCAGTCCTCCACCTCGATGGACGAGACGTTCTCACCCCCGGTGATGATGACGTCCTTCTTCCGGTCCGAGATGACGAGGTACGGACCCTCGAAGTACCCCCCGTCGCCGGTGCGGAACCACCCGTCCTCGAGGGCCCGTCCGGAGTCTTCGGGCTGCCGCCAGTACCCGGCGAAGACGTGGTTGGACCGTGCCCGGACCTCATCGCCCTCGTCCGTCCGGACCCTCACCCCTACCGCGGGGACCCCGGCTCGGCTGAGCCGCCAGGCCCGCTCGGGCGGGTCGAGGTCGTCCCACTCCGCCGGGGCCCGGTTGATCGTGAGGAGCGGCGCCGTCTCGGTGAGCCCGTAGATCTGGATGAACTCCCAGCCCAGCTCGGCCTCGACCCGCTCGATGGTCCGGGACGGAGGGGGTGCGCCGGCCACCACGATCCTGGTCGTTCCGGCCCCGGGAACCCGGACCCCGCGCTCACGTCGGGCTGACGCTGCGTCGAGGATGGCGGCGACCACCGCCGGGGCCCCGCACAAGAGGGTGACCCCCTCGGATCCGACGCGTTCGAGGATCACCTCACCGTCGATCTTGCGCTGAACGACGTGCCGCCCCCCCATCGCCGTCACCCCGTACGGCATGCCCCATCCGTTGCAGTGGAACATCGGCAGGGTGTGGAGGAACACGTCGCGGTCGGTGACGGTGGTGTGCCAACCGAAGCTGGTCGCGTTGAGCCAACAGGTGCGGTGGGTCAGCTCGACGCCCTTGGGGCGCGCCGTGGTGCCCGACGTGTAGTTGATCGAGCAGGTGGCGTCCTCGTCGGGCTCCCAGGGGGCGGGCCCCTCCCCGTCGCCGGCCGGGGCGAACAGGTCGGCGTCGGCCTCCCCGTCGAGGGCGATGCGGTGGGGGGCCGGAACCCCGGCCAGGGTCTCGGCCAGCTCGGGGTCGTAGAGCAGCACCGAGGCCCCGGAGTGCTCCACGATGTAGGCCACCTCGGCGGCGATGAGCCGGTAGTTCACCGGGACCAGGACCCGCCCGAACCCGCTCACCCCGAAGAAGGACGTCAGGAAGCGCCCCGAGTTCGGACTGACGATGGCCACGCGGGCCCCGTGGGCCACTCCCCGCTCATCGAGGGCGATGGCCAGGCCCCGGGCCCGGGCCAGCAGCTCGCGGTAGGTGATCGAGCCGAGGCTCCCCGGCACCCCCGGCTCGTCGACCAGCGCCACCCGGTCGCCGTGGACCAGCGCGGCCCGCTCCAGGAAGTCACCAATGGTCAACGGCACTCGCATGCTTGCCCTCCCCGGGACCGGCGGTTCACCCTCACCTTGGCAGAGCCGGGCCCCCTTGTCAGTCGGGGGCCCCCGACCCCTCAACCGTCCTCTTCGACCTCGCCGTCGGCCGCCTCGATCTCACGGCGCGGGATCCCGAGGAGGAACAAGATGGCGTCGAGATAGGGCACGCTCAAGGCCGCGTCGGCGGCGTCCCGCACCGCCGGCTTGGCGTTGAAAGCGATCCCGAGACCGGCGGCGGCCAGCATGTCCAGGTCGTTCGCCCCGTCCCCGACGGCGACCGTCTGGGCCATGGGTACGCCGGCCAGGGTGGCGAAGCGGGCCAGTGCGGCCGCTTTGCCGGCCCGGTCGACCACCGGTCCGACCAGGCGCCCCGTCAGCCGGCCGTCGGCCACCTCCAGCTCGTTGGCCGCCACATGGTCGATGCCGAGCTCGACGGCCACGGGCCCGATGACCCGGGTGAATCCCCCGCTCACCGCCGCGGTCACGTAGCCCAGGCGCTTGAGCGTGCGGATCAGGGTACGGGCCCCGGGGGTGAGGACCAGCCCGGCCCCGATCTCGTCGAGCACGGCGGCGTCGAGCCCGGCCAGCAGGGCCACCCGCTTGGCCAGCGCCTCGGAGAATTCGATCCCGCCGGCCATCGCCGCCGCGGTGAGCGAGGCGACCTCCGGGCCGCAGCCGGCCCGCTCGGCCAGCAGGTCGATGACCTCGCCCTGCAGCAGGGTGGAGTCCACGTCGACCACGATGAGGTGCTTGGCCCGCCGGTGCAGGCCGGCCCGCTGCACCGCGACGTCCACCCCGAGTCGGGCCGCCTCCCCGCTCAGGGCCCGTCGGAGCCGCTCGGGGTCTCCGCCGGCCACCACCAGTTCGTAACTGATCACCGGGTAGGTCGACAGTCGCACGATCCGCTCCACGTTGGCCCCACTGCGAGCGATGTGGTCGAAGATGCCGGCCAGAGCCTCGACCCCGAGTTCGGGCGCCAGCACCGTGACCAGGTGGCGGGGCCCACCCGGGCGCTGGGCGGCGGCCTCGATCCGCCCGACGGCCACCTCGAGGTCGTCGGGATCGAACTCGCCGGCCAGGGTGGCGGCAACCCGGTCGGCCCCGTCGTGGTCCCCGGTGAGCTCCAGGCAGAGCAGGAGGCGACCGTGGACATGGACCTGTTCGACGTCGAGCACGCCGAGCCCGAGGGGGGCGAGGGCCGTGAAGACCCGGGCGGCGATCCCGGGCCGGTCGTGGCCGGTCACCGTGACGAGCAGGGTGGGGTCGTCCACGGCACCAACCGTATTGGAGGACCCGGGGCGGTGCGGGGCCGGCGTCGACCCGGCGCTCAGCGTCTCCCGATCGAGGCCAGCGAACCGCTCAGGGCGACCACCGCCAACGCCACGGCGGCGAAGGCCACCCAGGTCACCTTCGTCGTGAACGAGCCGGGCGCCGCCAGCACCGGGATCACGTCCTTCGACGACTTGTCCACGAGGGCGACGATCCACAGGGCCAGCTGGCCGAGGGCGAGCAGGCGCATGGCGAGCAGGACGGCGACCGCCCCGCTCATCCCCACCCGGAGGGTCGAGTTGATGATGCCCGCCAGCACGCAGATGCCGGCCAGGGCGAGGATCGCCAGGCGCCAGGCACCGAAATGGTGGGCGATGACGGTGAAGGTGACCGACCCCGAAGTACCAGCGGCCGACACCTTGTAGTACGGGAGAAAACAGGCGGCGACGAGGAGGAGGCTGGTCACCGCCACGAAGGCTCCCCGGGGGTCCACCGTCGCCCGGAGCCGGCTCTCGGTATGGGCCCGATCGACGGGGGGCCGCTCGCTGTCGCCGCTCGCCCACGGCGCCTCGATCTCCCAGGGCGACGACGTGGGGCCCGATGCGGTCGCCGTGAGGCCGGTGGCGTGCATGAGCGGCCGGGCCGCCGGCGGCGGGGCGAGGGGCCCGGGGTCCGGGAGGCCGACCGGACCGGCCGGGCCGGCCCCGGACCCATAGCCCGGGGCCAGGTCGGGCACGACGGGGGGCACCACGAACCGCGGCGCCGCGCCGGCGCCGACCGAGAACCGCTCGTCGGCGCCGGGGGCCGTGGCCGGCGCGGGGGCTCCCAGGGCCGCCGGGGGCGGGGCCGCCGGGGGCGGGTTCGCCGGTGACGGGGCCCGTGAGGGGTGGAGCTCGGGGGGGTACCAGCGGCCGTCGGACGCCACCCACCATCCCGGCCCCTGCGACACCTCGCTCATCGGCACCCTCCCCCCCCACCCGGGCAGGCGGCCCGGTGCCCAAACTGTACCGTCCGCCCCCGGCGGCCCCCGGCCATCGCCCGCATCAACGCGGCGTGGCCAGGGCGACGGCCCGACCCACGGCATCGGCCGGGTCGGAGGCCACCACCACCGCCGCCAGGGGGACCCCGCCCGGGCGGACCAGGCCCCAGGTGCCGAGGCCGACCACCGGACGGCCCGCCTTCAGGGCGAGCGCGATCTCCGAGAGGGTCCCGTACTCCCCGGCGATCGCCACCACCACGTCGGCCGTCCCGACCACCACGCCGTTGCGCAGTTCACCCAACCCGGTCGCCACCGCCACCCGCACCCAGGGGTTGGCCGCGCCCCGGTCCGCCCCGGGCAGGATGCCCACGGTGAGGCCGCCCGCTCCGGCCGCCCCCCGACAGGCCGCCTCCATCACCCCGCCGAGGCCGCCGCAGACCAGCACCGCACCGGCTTCGGCCACCAGCCGTCCCACTGTCTCGGCGGCGGCGGCAGCGGCCTGGTCCGGTGCCGCGGCACCGACCACGGCGACGTAGGGGGCCCGGGCCCCGCCGGCCGGCCGGGGTACGGGGTAAGCCGGGTCCGGTCCCACCGGTCAGGTCGGCGCCACGTCGTGCTCGTCCACCCAGCCCCGTTCGGGCATCCAGCGACGGACGATCCGGGCCGGCACGCCGGCCACGACGCAGCGGTCGGGGATCTCCCCGCGCACGACGGCCCCGGCGGCGACCACCACGTGCTCGCCGATGTCGGTCCCCGGGAGGATCACGACGTTGGCGCCCAGCCAGCTGCCCGAGCCGATCCGGACGCTGGCCTCCACCGGCCACTGGCGCCCGACCGGCTCATCGGGGTCGGTATAGCTGTGGTTCTGGTCGGTGATGTAGACGTAGGGGCCGGTCTGGATGTCGTCGCCGATCTCGATGCTCCAGTGCCCGACGATGTGGCTGCCCCGCCCGATCACGCAGCGATCGCCGATCCGCACGACCGGGTCGGTCGCCATCTCCTGGCCCGGAGCCATCCCCGCCGTCAGGCAGGAGTAGGGGCCGACCATCGTGCCCTCCCCGATGCGGATGTAGCGCTCGTTGTAGACCGCCCCCTGGGGGAACGCCAGCACGCTGCCCCGCCCGAACGACCCGAAGCGTCGCCCCCGGTCGTCATCTGGCCCGACCGCTCCGATCTCGGCCGCCCACTGCCAGCCCCATTGCAAGGCCCGGGCGGCGAGGCGCCGGAACGGCGGGGGGAGCGCCCGGGCCCAGGTCATAACCCGACGCTACCGGGACACCGGACGCCCAGCCGGTGTCCTCCCCCCCGGGGGGCGCTCCGTTAGCTCAGGTCCGGCCGACGGTAATCTCTGGCCATGCCCGACGAGCAGATTCCGGGCGGCGCCGACCCTTGGGCCCGAGAGCCCGGGTCCGGCGGCACGGTCGACCGGCGGCGCTTCCTCCTCGGGGCGGCGGCCGGGGTCGGGGGCCTCACGGCGACGGCCCGCGGGGCCGGCGGGGGCGCCGGGGCGGCCAACCGGGCCCGCGGGCCCCGGCATCCGGCCCCGGCCCGGGCCGGATCCCGCCCGCCGCTGCCGGCGGTCAGCCCGGTCACCCTGCCGAGCGGGGTGGTCGTCCCGGTGGCCCGCTGGCTGGTCCTCGAGAACGAGAAGCCGGGCACGATCGACTGGATCGTGACCGGGGTCCAGACCCCGCACGCCATCGAGGGCTACGCCGGCCAGGTGAGCGCGGTGCCGGGCGACGAGGTGGCGCTCTTCATCAACACGACCGCCGGCTCGGTGTCGATGCAGGCCTTCCGAATGGGCTACTACCAGGGCCTCGGCGGACGCCTGATCTTCGAGAGCGACACCGTGGCCGGGGTGAGACAGCCACCGTCGACCTTGACCTCAGGGGTGAACACGGTCTCCTGCCCGTGGGAACCCAGCTTGAGCTTCGGGGTCGACGACACCTGGCCGCCGGGGAACTACCTGCTGAAGATCCAGGGCGACGGCGGCGAGCAGCAGTACGTGCCCCTGACCGTGCGCGACGACAGCTCGACCGCCGCCTTCGTCATCCAGAACAGCGTCACCACCTGGCAGGCCTACAACCTGTGGGGGGGCTACAGCCTCTACTACGGCAGGAGCGGCTCGGGCCAGGACTTCGCCAATCGGGCCCGGGTGGTCTCGTTCGACCGGCCCTACCCCCAGACCTGGGCCCAAGGTTGCGCCGACTTCCTGGGGAACGAGTTCCCCCTGCTCTACGACCTCGAGCGCCTGGGCCTGGACGTCACCTACTGGACCGACGTCGACCTCCACGAGCGCCCGTCCCTCCTGGCCAACCACCGATGCCTCTTCAGCCTCGGTCACGACGAGTACTGGTCCACCCCGATGCGCAACGGCGCCTCCCAGGCGCTCAACCAGGGCACCAACCTCGCCTTCTTGGGGGCCAACGCCTGCTACCGCCAGATCCGCCTCGAGCCGTCACCGGTCGGCGCCAGCCGGCTGGAGGTCTGCTACAAGGACGCCGCCGAGGACCCGATGGCCAGGGACCACCCGGCCCTCACCACGGTCAACTGGAACCAGGACCCGGTCAACGACCCCGAGAGCAAGCTGATCGGCAGCATGTACCAGTCGGTGCGGGCCAAAGACGATCTCGTCGTGACCGACGCCTCGCACTGGCTGCTCAGCGGTTGCGGGCTCACCGACGGCCAGCACCTGCCCTCGGTCGTCGAAGGTGAGTACGACCGCTACGTGCCGGACCTGCCGGGCCCGAGGAACGTGGACGTGGTGTGTCACTCCCCGGTCGCCCGCCAGGGCAACTGGTCCGACATCACCTACTACACGACGCCGAGCGGCGGCGGGGTGCTGGCCACGGGTAACGCGTCGTTCGTCGGGAAGCTGTCCAACACGACGGCCTTTCCCAGTAACGTCGTCGCCGCGGCCACCCCGGGGGTGACCGACATCCTCCTCCGTGCGATGGAGAACGTCTACGGTACGTTCGGAAACGGGCCGGCGTCAGTGACACGACCGTCCGGCGGCAACTGGGGAGCGGTCTACCAGGGGTCGGCGGCGACCGCCGAGTCGGCCCAGCCCACCAACGCGGCGTAGTCCGCGTCGAGCCCCATCGAGGACCCGAGCGAGAAGAGTGATGCACGACCACACCTCCCGGCCTCCCGGCCCGACCCGGACCGTCCACGACCGCCCGGGCGCCCGCCGACCCGCGGGTGGCCGGGCGCTGGGCCTGGCCGCGGCGGGGGTCCTGATCCTGGCCGGCTGCAGCTCGAGCACGCCGACGGCCCACAAGAAGGCCGCCCCGACCACGTCGACCACCAGCACTGCCGCCGCCCCGGTCGCCTTCTGCCCGCTGACCGGCGCACCGGTGCCCGGCGGGGGCGGGGTGCCCCAGCGCCCGGCCCTGGCCGTCAAGGTGGACAACTACATTCAGGCCCGCCCCCAGACCGGTCTGGACAAGGCGGACATCGTCTTCGAAGAACCGGTCGAGGGCGGGATCACCCGGTACGCGGCGGTGTTCCAGTGCCAGCAGGCACTCCTGGTCGGCCCGGTGCGCTCGGCCCGGAACATCGACATCGGCATCCTCGGCCAGTTCGGCGCACCCCTCCTGGCCCACGTCGGCGGGATCAACCCGGTGATCGCCAACATCGACGCCTCGCCGCTCACCAACCTCGACCTCGGTGTCTACGCTTCGGTCGACCAGCACCCGGCCGGCCGGGTGGCCCCGTTCGACACCTACGCATCGACCCAGGCCCTGTGGGCCCTCAAGCCCGCCGACACCACACCGCCGGCGCCGGTCTTCGCCTACTCCGACGCCACCCCGCCCGGCACGCCGGTGGGCTCGGTGTCGATCCCGTTCTCATCCAACTCGCCGGTGGCCTGGATCTACAACGCCAAGCGCCACGCCTTCCTGCGCTACTACGGGTTCAGCCCAGACACCGGGGCCGACGGGGTCCAGAACATGGCGGCCAACGTGATCGTCCAGTTCGTCCAGATCACCTACGGGCCGTGGGCCGAGAACTCCGAAGGCGGCCTCGAGGTCCAGGCCAACCTCTCCAACAGCGCCGGCGGTCGGGCCGAGGTCTTCCGCGGCGGGGTGGAGATCACCGGGACCTGGTCCCGCGGCTCGCTCGGCCAACCGACCCAATTCACCTCGTCCGGCGGCCAGAACATCGCGCTGCAGCCGGGCCCGACGTGGGTCGAGCTGGTGCCCAACACGGTCAGCGTCGGCGTGAACCCACCGTTCACCCCATCGAAGGGCTGACCCATCCGGGGGTCACGCCCCCCGCCGACGGAAGGTGACCGGCATGTGGGAGACGCCGGCGTGCTTGTTCGTCCGGACCCTGCGCACCGGGCCGGCCAGCCTGAAGTCCGTGAAGCGGGTCAGGAGCTCCTCGAGCACGATGCGGATCTCCATCCGGGCCAGGTTGGCCCCCAGGCAGAAGTGGCTCCGGTAGCCGAAGGCCAGGTGCGGGTTGGGCTGGCGACGGATGTCGAAGCGGAACGGCTCGTCGAAGACCGTCTCATCGAAATCGGCGGACGACCACCACAGGGTGACCTTGTCACCGGACCCGATGCAGCGCCCGCAGACCTCGGCATCGGCCGTGGCCGACCGGCGGTTGTAGAGGGTCGGGCTCGACCAGCGCAGGATCTCCTCGGTGGCCCCCGGGACCAGGGAGAGGTCGCCCTGGAGTTCGGCCAGCTGCTCGGGGTGCTCGATGAGGGCCGCCATGCCCAGGGCGATGGCGTTGCGGGTGGTCTCGCTCCCGGCGGCGATCAGGAGGGTGAAGAGCATCGACAGCTCCAGCTCGCTCAGGGGCCCGGGGGCGCCGTCGTCCCCCTCGACCAGGGCCCCGGTCACGACCGACAGCAAATCGTCGGCCGGCGAGCGGCGCTTGGCCGCCAACAGCACCGTGGCGTACTCCGCCATCGACGTCGCCGCCCGCCGGGTGGCCTCGGTGTCCTCCCCGAGCTCACGTCCCTCGAAGGCGAGGGTGGCGTTGACCCAGCCCACCAGCCGGTGCCGGTCGTCGTTGGGCACGCCGAGCAGGCGGAGGGTGGCCTGGACCGGCAGCTCCAGTGCCACCTGGGTCAGGAAGTCACAGGCCCCGTCGTCGGCCACCGCGTCGAGGATCGCCGTGGTCCGGGCCCGCAGCTCGGTCTCGAAGGCGGCCAGGGCCTTGGGCGTGACGGCCGGGGTGAGGAGCCGGCGCACCCGCTGGTGCCGGGGGTCGTCGGTCATGTTGAGCAGGACCCCGGCGGCGAAGCCGTAGGGCAGGTCCTGGATCAGGGTGCCGCCGCCGGGGCAGCCCGGCGCCCGCTCCGAGGAGAAGGTCACCGGGTCGGCGGCGGCCGCCGCGACCTCGGCGTGGCGGCTGAGGACCCAGAAGCCGATGCCGTCCGGGGTGTGGGTCGTGGGCTCGTGCCAGAAGACCGGCGCCCGGTGCCGGAGGAGGGCGAACGTCTCGTGGGGGAAGCCGTCGGCGAACGCCTCGAGGTCGGTCAGATCGATCTCGTCGAGCCGCATCGCCGCTCCCTCGGGTCCACCGCCCGCCGGCCGCCCTGCGGGGAGGCCGGGCACAAGGGTTCTCTACCAGATCCGGCCCCGACGCGACGCGGCCCACCGGTCGGGAGGGTCAGTCCAAGGAGATCGGCTGGTCGTCGGGGTCGAGCGAGGTCCCCTCGGACCCGGCCTCGACATCGGCGACCACCGGGTTCAGGCGCTCCCGCACCCGCTCGTCGATCTCGGCCATGAGCTGTGGGTTCTCCCGCAGGAAGGTCTTGACGTTCTCCCGGCCCTGGCCGAGCTGCTCGCCCTCGTAGGTGAACCAGGCCCCGGACTTCTTGATGAAGTCGAGGTCGACGGCGACGTCGAGCAGGGAGCCCTCCCGGCTGATGCCGGTCCCGTACATGATGTCGAACTCGGCCTGCTTGAACGGTGGGGCGCACTTGTTCTTCACCACCTTCACCCGGGTCCGGCTCCCGATCATGTCGGTGCCGTCCTTGATGGTCTCGATGCGCCGGATGTCCAGTCGCACCGAGGCGTAGAACTTGAGGGCCTGACCGCCGGGGGTGGTCTCGGGCGACCCGTACATCACGCCGATCTTCTCCCGGAGCTGGTTGATGAAGATGGCGATGGTGTCGGACTTGTTGAGGGTGGCCGTCAGCTTGCGCAGCGCCTGGGACATGAGGCGGGCCTGCAGGCCGACGTGACTGTCCCCCATCTCCCCTTCGATCTCGGCCCGTGGGGTGAGGGCGGCCACCGAGTCGATCACGAGCACGTCGAGCGCCCCGGAGCGGATCAGCATCTCGGAGATCTCCAGCGCCTGTTCCCCGGTGTCGGGTTGGGAGATCAGCAGGTCGTCGATGTTGACGCCGATGGCCTTGGCGTACACCGGGTCCATGGCGTGCTCGGCGTCCACGTAGGCACAGATCCCACCGTTGCGCTGAGCCTCGGCCACGCAGTGCATGGCCAGGGTGGACTTCCCCGAGGACTCCGGGCCGAAGATCTCCACGATCCGCCCCCGGGGCAGACCACCGATCCCGAGCGCCAGGTCCAGCGCGAGCGCCCCGGTCGGGATCGACTCGATCCCCATCGACAGGTTGTCGCCCATCCGCATGACCGAGCCCTTGCCGAACTGCTTCTCGATCTGCCCGAGCGCCATGTCCAGGGCCTTTTCACGCTCCTCAGCCATTGCCCGCTTCTCCTCTTTCGTGATCTGCCGATCGTGGTTTCCGTGTCGAGGGCGACCCTACGGAGAGGGTGTATTACCGGGCAGTTGCGAGCGCTCCCGGGACGCCTGGGTGCACTCTAGTAGCGAACGCGTGTTCGCCGTGGGGATGGTCGGGCGGACCCACCCCACCGAACCGTCGGACCACGACCGTCGGACCACAACCGTCGGACCACGGCTCACGGCGGCCCGAGCCGGGCCCGGCCCACGATCTCGTAGCGGGACCCGCCGGGCCCGGGGTGGGAGGCCACCAGGCTGATCCGGCCCACCTCCCAGTTGGCCGAGAGCGGGACGCCGGCCAGGTCGGGGGGGAGCCGCCGACGCCCCCGGGACCGGGCCACGGTCAGATGACCGCGGAAGGCCTGGTCGCCTCCGTGGTGGGCGAGCGGGCCGAGGTTCGCCCGGACGGCCCCGGCCAGCGGATCGAGCCCCCCGACCGGCAGCCAGAGCAGGCCCGGGCCGGCCCGCTCGGTGGCCGGGCCGAGGACGGCCGTCACCGGCCCACAACGGCTCCCCGTCGCCACCAGGGCCCGGGTGAATTCGGGGATCCGGCACACATCGACGTCGCCCAGGAAGGCGAGGGTCACGTGCCACCCGGTCTCGGGCGTCCAGCGGACGTCGGGATGCGGGGGACCCACCAGGCCGCGCAGGGCACCGAGCACCGGGGCCGGCGGCCAGACGGCGACGAAGGCGCGCACGGTCCAGTGTGACGCGGTGGCGGGATGACCGGGCGGTCCCGGTAGGGTCGGCCGCGGTGAACCGTGGGACGCCGCCGCCGGCGATCGAAGCGGTCCTCGGTGACCTGGCGGCCGAGCAGGTGGACGCGGTGGTGAACGCGGCCAACGCGGCCCTGGCCGGCGGGGGCGGGGTGGATGGAGCCATCCACCGGGCCGCCGGTCGGTCTGAGCTCCAGGAGGCCTGTCGCCGGCTGGGGGGTTGCGCCCCGGGCGACGCCAAGGCGACGGCGGGCTTCGGGCTCCCGGCGCGCTGGATCATCCACACCGTCGGGCCGGTGTGGCACGGAGGGACCGAGGGCGAAGACGACATTCTGGCCTCGTGCTATCGACGCTCCCTTGCCGTGGCCGACGAGCTCGGCGCCTCGACGGTGGCCTTCCCGGCCATCGCCACCGGGGCCTACGGGTTCCCGCCGGAGCGGGCGGCGGAAGTCGCCGTCGGGGCCATCGCCGGGTCGGGCGCGGCCGTTCGCCTGGTCCGCCTCGTGGCCTACGACCAGCGGGCGCTCGAGCGTTACCAGCGGCTCCTCGGGCGGTGACCGGCCTGGCCCGTCCGTAGCGACGTTCCAGGAATTACCCAGCTCATAGGGCCTGTTAACGCCCTCCTTACGCGGGGGCGGTCCAGTAGTAGGGACAACCGAGTCCCGACCAGGAGCGCACCCCGTGAGCACCGACGACCACAACCCCTACGGACCGGCCGACGGGTCGTCCGCCGCCGACCACCCGCCCACCCCGCCGACGGGGACGCCCGTGCCGGCCCACACGCCGGCCTCCCCGGTGCCCCCGTCCTCCCCGGTGCCCCCGGCGTACCCGGGCCTGCCCGTCGGCTCGGTCGGCTCGCCGCACCCGACCCCGGCCGACCCGGTCACCCCGTACCCCGTCAGCCCCTTCGGGCCACCGGTGCCGGCCGACGAATCCCGGGGCGGCGGGACCGGGTGGACGCCCCCGCCCCCGACCCCGCCCGCCGGATGGTTCCCGGCCGGTGGTCAGTGGACGCCGCCGCCGGCGGCCGCCCCTACCCCGCGGACCCGTGGCCACCACCGCCTCCGCAACGTCGCCGTCGGCTCGGTGGCCGTGGTGGTGGCCCTCGGCGTCGGTATCGGCATCGGGCGCCTGGGCCGTCCCGCCGACCGCGGTTCCTTCCCGTCGATCTCGGCCTCGGGCCCCGGATCGACGGGCTCTGCGCCGAGCTCGGGGGCCGGCAACTCGGGTGGCTTCGGCGGCTCGGGTGGCCTCGGCGGCTCGGGCGGCTCGGGCGGCTCGTCAGGATCGAGCGGGAGCTCGGCCGGGTCCGGAGTCGCCGCACAGGTCGACCCGGGCCTGGTCGACATCAACACCTCGCTCGGCTACCAGAGCGGGGAGGCCGCCGGCACCGGCATGGTCATCAGCTCGTCGGGGGTGGTCCTGACCAACAACCACGTCATCGACGGCGCCACGACGATCAACGCCACCGACGTGGGCAACGGTCGCACCTACTCGGCCACCGTCATCGGCTACGACCGCACCCAGGACATCGCGGTGGTGCAGCTGAAGAACGCGTCCGGGCTCCAGACGGTCACCCTCGGCGACTCCTCCTCGGTGTCGGTGGGCGCCTCGGTCGACGGTATCGGCAACGCCGGGGGCACCGGGGGCACCCCGAGCGACGCCTCGGGCTCGGTGACCGCCCTCGGCCAGGACATCGCGGCCAGCGACGTAGGGGACGGGAACTCCGAGCAGCTGACCGGGCTCATCCAGACGAATGCCAACATCCAGCCCGGAGACTCCGGTGGTCCGCTGGTCAACGGCAACGGGCAGGTAGTGGGGATCGACACCGCGGCGTCGTCGGGCTTCAACCTGTCGTCGAGCTCCAGCAACGGCTACGCCATCCCGATCGACCGGGCCATCTCGATCGCCCGGGGGATCATGGCCGGCGGCGCCTCGTCGACGGTGCACATCGGCCCCACGGCCTTCCTGGGGGTCCAGGTCGAGTCCGGATCGAGCTCCAGTGACGCTGGCGGCCAGGGCTTCGGCGGTCAGGGCTTCGGCGGCTCGGCGGCCCCGACCGTCTCGGGCGCCACGGTGGCCGGTGTCGTCTCGGGCGGCTCCGCCGACCAGGCCGGGCTGGTCCAGGGCGACGTGATCACATCGCTCGACGGCCACGCCATCACCACGCCGACCGACCTGACCACCCTCATGGAGCAGGAACGCCCCGGCGACACCGTGAGGATCGGCTGGGTCGACCAGTCGGGTCAGTCGCACAGCGCCACGGCCCAGCTCCAGAGCGGACCGCCCAGCTGATCGGAGCCCGGGGGAGGGGCGGCCGGTCGCCGCGTCCCCCCCGTCCGTCCCGGTCTCACCCGCCGTCGAGCAGCTCGCGGCGCAAGAGGTCGAGGGCCGAGATGGCCGCGTACTGGCGGACCCGGGGTCGGTCCCCGGGCAGGTGGAGTTCGCGGGTGACCAGCCGACCCGGCAGCGCCAGGCCGACGAACACCGTCCCGGGGGCCACCCCCTCCTGGTCATCGGGCCCGGCCACCCCGGTGATCCCGAGCCCGACGTCGGCCCCGAGCACGGCCCGGGCCCCCTCGGCCATGGCTCCGGCGGCCGCCTCGGTGACCACCGGGCCCGGCGGGACGCCGAGCACCGAGTGCTTGACGTCCGACTCGTAGGCCACGACGCCGCCCCGGAACCAGCGGCTCGCCCCGGGCACGTCCACCAGGCGCGAGCAGATGAGCCCCCCGGTCAGCGACTCGGCCAGGCCCAGCCGGAGCCCCCGGTCGACCAGGATGGCCGCGACCGCCTGCTCCATCGTCTCTTCGTCGAGGCCGAAGACGATGTCGCCTAGCCGGGCGGCAAGGGTGGTGCGGACGGCCCTTTCTTCGGCGTCGAGCAGCCCGACCACCTGGTCCTTGGTGCGGGCCCGGGCGGTGAGGCGGACCTTGATGCCCTCGATGCCGCTGGCCAGGAAGGCGATGGTGACGGTGCCCTCGGGCCCGGCCGAGGCGTCCAGCGCGTCGAGCCGAGCCTGCAGCGCCTCGGCCAGGGCCGACTCGCTGGTCCCCCAGGTGCGCAGCACCCGGCTCACGATCACCGCCTCCTCCCCGGCCTCGGCCAGGCGGCGCTGCAGGTCGGGCCGGATCCCCCGCTCGAACATCTCGGCCATCTCGTAGGGGACGCCGGGGACGGCGTAGACGACCTTGTCGCCCACCGGACAGATCAACCCCGGTGCCGTCCCCTGCACCTGTTCGATGACCGACGCCCCCTCCGGGACGTCGGCCTGCCGGGCGTTGTTCTCCGACATGGCCCGGCCCCGGGCCACGAAGAACGAGGCGATGCGGGCGGCGATCGCCTCGTCGCGGACCAGGGGGACGTTCATGACATCGGCGATCGCCTCCCGGGTGATGTCGTCCTGGGTCGGGCCGAGCCCCCCACAGACGATGACCCCGTCGCCCCGGGCCAGCGCCGTGCGCAGGGCGAGGACGATGCGGTCGTGGTTGTCCCCGACCGCCTGGTGGAAGTGCGAATCGACGCCGCCCGCCGACAGTTGCTCACCCAGCCACGCCGAGTTGGTGTCGGCGATCTGGCCCAGGAGCAGCTCGGTGCCGACGGCCACGATCTCGACCCTCACCCGGCGACCTCGCGCAGGGCCCGGCGACCGTCGAGGAGGTACTGGGCTCCGGTGAACAGGGTGAGGGCGGTCGCCACCCAGATGGCGACCAGCTGGAGGGCGTGTTCGGGGGCCAGCGGCGGGATCAGGCAGGTGGCGATGGCCAGGTCCTGGACGAGGGTCTTCACCTTGGCCGAGGCCCGGGCCGGGATCGAGACCCCCCGGCGCCCCGCCCACGACCGATAGGCGACCAGGGTCACCTCGCGCACGGCGATGAGGGCGACCGGAGGCCACGGGAGGTGGTGGCCGGCGGCCAGCGCGAACAGCGCCCCGAGCACGACCGCCTTGTCGGCCAGCGGATCCAGGAAGGCCCCCGAGCGGGTGGTGCCCTGCCGTCGGGCCAGCCAGCCGTCCACCCCGTCGCTGCCGGCCACCGCCAACCCGACCACCACCGTCGTCCAGGTGGCCCCCTGGACCACGATCATGGCCACGAAGACCGGGGTGGCCAGGAGGCGCGCCATGGTCAGGGCGTTGGCCGGGGTGGCCAGGGCCGACGGCCCGAAGGTGCTCCCGGCGGTGTCGGTCACCACCGCCCCGCCCGGTCCGCGGTCACCGGGCCCGGCGCCCGATCGGCGGTCCCATCCACCGGGAGCGCCACGAGGTCGACCCCGGTCGACCCGGTGATGATCACGTCGACCAGCGCCCCGGGGGCCAGGTCGGCCGGCACCCGGACGACGCCGTCGATCTCGGGGGCCTCGTGAACCGTCCGGGCCACCCCCGGGGCGTCCACCAGGACCCGCCGGCGCTCCCCCACCATCAGGTCGCGCCGGTACGCCGTGACGGCGTCCTGCAGCTCGGCGCACTCGCGGAGGCGCTCCATGGCCAGCCCCGAGGGGACCTGGTGCTCGAGACCCACGGCGTGGGTCCCCGACTCGGGCGAGAACGGGAAGAACCCGGCCCAGTCGAGCTCGGCCTCGCGGAGGAAGCCCAGCAGGGCGTCATGGTCCTCCTCGGTCTCCCCGGGATAGCCGAGAATGAATGAGGACCGGAAGGTTGCGGTCGGCTCGGCCCGGCGGATGGCGGCGATGCGGGCGAGGAACCGCTCGCCGTCGCCCCATCGGCGCATCCGGGCCAGCAACGGACGCGAGACGTGCTGGAGCGAGAGGTCGAAGTAGGGCACCCCGGTGGCCAGCACCGCGCCGATGAGCTCGTCGGTCAGCCCCGAAGGGTACAGGTAGAGCAGCCGGGTGCGCGAGACCAGCTCGCTCACCGCCCGGGTGAGCGCGACGATCGGCTGGCCGGCCCCGGCCCGGCCGGGGCCGCCGGCCCCGGGGACCCCGCGGTCGCGGCCGTAGGAAGCGAGGTCCTGGGCCACCAGCACGATCTCGCGGGCACCGGGGCCGTGGCCGTCCCCCTCGACCAGGGCCCGGACCTCGCTCAGCACGTCGGTGACCGCCCGCGACCGCTGCCGGCCCCGGAACGAGGGGATGGCGCAGAACCCGCAGATGCGGTCACACCCCTCGGCCACCTTCACGTAGGCCCACGGGGCGCCGGTGGCCGGTCGGGGCAGCTCCAACAGGTCGAACGAGCCGCCGGGCACCGGGCGGGTCCGGGTGTCCCCGAGGGTGACCGGGACCGGGGCCGCCCCCGTCACCCGGTCGGTGAGGGCCACACCGAAGCCGGCCACCAGGTCGACCTCGGGCAGGGCGGCCGCCAGCTCCCCGCCGTAGCGCTCGGCCATGCACCCCGTCACCACCAGCCGGGCGCCCGGGCGTCGGGCGTCGGCCAGCTCCAAGATGGTGTCGATCGACTCCTGACGGGCGGCCTCGATGAAGGCGCAGGTGTTGACGATCACCAGGTCGGCGTCCTGGGCCTCGGAGGCCGGCGCCAGGCCCTCGGCCGCCAGATGGCCGGCGAGCTTGTCCGAGTCGACCTGGTTCTTGGGACAGCCCAGGGTTTGCAGCCAGTACCGGCCCTCCCCCATCAGCACGCTCTCCTTGTGCCCGACGGCACGCCGTACCGGTGGGTGCGCGACCCCCGGGTATCCAAACCTTGCGCCCAGCCGCAGGTCGGCCGACGGCTTGGGACCGCCGGCTCGGCTCAACCAAGCAGCGGAGAGGGAGGGATTTGAACCCTCGGACCGGTTGACCCGGTCAACTCATTAGCAGTGAGTCCGATTCGGCCGCTCTCGCACCTCTCCACCTGGGCTTTTATATTCCCAGGACTCCATCCGCCCTAATCTAGCCCTAATGTCGCGCTAGAATGACGGTGAATAGAGCAGCCCAACCCTACAGGGAGACCGCCGTGGCGAAGTCCAGAGCCGCCTACGGAGCCGGCAGCATGACCGAACGGGCGCCCGGTGTCTGGCGGCTGCGGGTCATGACGGACCGTGGGCAGGTGGAGCGGATCTTCCGTGGCGGTCAGAGGGCCGCCCGCAAGTCATTGACCGACCTTGCCGGTGAATCGCCGGCCGTGACCACCAGGGACGCACCGGAGCGCACCTTCGGCCAGCTCCTCGACGCGTGGCTCCAGCACATCGAAGCCCGTGGCCGGGCGCCGAAGACCATCGACGAGAACCGACGGGAGATCGAACGACGGATCAGACCAAGGCTGGGTGCCGTCGGGGTCGCCGATCTGACCGCCGAGCAGCTTGACGACGCCTACTCGGCCTGGCTCAACGAGGGGCTGTCGGCGTCGTCCGTCCATCGCCACGGTGCGGTCATCTCCGCCGCGCTCACCCAGGGAGTCAAGTGGGGATGGCTCGAGCAGAGCCCGGCACCCAAGGCCAGCTCACCGGCACAAACCACCACGCGCAAGCTCGTCACCCCGACTCCCGACCAGGTGGCCACTCTCATCCGCGAGGCCGAGGATTCCGATCCTGTGATGGCGGCAGCGGTGGCGCTGGCGTTCGTCACCGGCGGACGCCGGGGGGAGATTGCCGCGTTGCGCTGGTCAGACGTCGACCTCGATGTGGGCACGGTGAGAATAGACCGGTCCTTATCCCAGGTCGGCGAAGAACTGATCGAAAAGGGCACGAAGACCGGCCGGGGTCGGACCGTCGCCCTCGACGGACGAGCGGTCGCTCTCTTGCGCCGGCATCTGGCCTGGCAGATCGATCTCTCACAACGGGCCGAGTCGCCCATGGTGGCCGACCCGTACGTGCTGAGCGACAACGCCAACGGCGGCCGCCCTATCCAGCCATCGAGGATCACCGACCGATTCACGACACTTCGGAGCCGCGCCCACATCCGCCGCGTGCGCTTCCACGATCTGCGTCATGCCCACGTCATCCAGTTGCTCAGCGCGGGCGTGGATGCCACCACGGTCGCCGCCCGAGTCGGCCATGCATCCCCCCGGATGACACTTGACCGGTATGCTCACGCTCTGCCCGCTGGCGATGTGGCCGCTGCTGCCGTCATCGGGGCCTTGCTACCGAAGAAGTGATCCTCCAGCGCCTGTACAGCGCCCCGCTGCCGACATTTGTCCTGCCTCATGAGGGGAAGTAGCTGACTGGAGAGGTCGACACCTCACAGGGAGAGTTCGCCATGCAAGAACCGCTCAAGACGTGGCACCGAGACAACCCATCTGGCGCCGATCTGCACGGCCGGCGGGAAGTGACCGGTCCGAGCCAGCCGGTACAAGGTGTCGGGGTGCAGGCCCAGCCGCTCGGCTGCTTGGCGGATCGAGATGAGGTCGGGAGCCAACGTCTCCGACGCTGGGGCGGCGCTCACGATTGGCCCCGGATGATTTCTTCCACATATAGAAAACGGTCGGCGATTTGGCCCGCTCGGCTGGAGAAATCTCTAAGAGCCATGGACACGGACCATGGGTCGGCCACACTGGACCCAAGTGGGCTTGGCCCGTCATTTGCACTTCCTGTCGTCGCGGCGGTCGTCCATCGCCGCGGTCCGCGGTCACCCTCCCTCATCGGCACCGTCTTTCGGCCGGTGTTGACCCGTGCCCGGTGACGACAATCGGACAGGCTCACTGAGCGAAGGAACAAAGTGATCGTATTCGACACAGGGACGATGACCTGCCCCCGATAACGGGTCAGGTGGATCCACTGAGCGGGGTCGGGTCAACGAAGCTGATTCTTGATAACCGGTTCCCGGGGCTTGAGATCATTCCTAAACGGGTACCAAGACCAATATCAAGTCCTGGTCAGGGGGTTGCGGCCGCAACGCATGACGCACGCGACGGGGAGACCGAACCGTTGTCCTCCAGGCCAGCTGCCCAGTTTTGGAATGCATTCCTAAACGGATATCAAGTCCTGGTCAGTGGGTTGCCGAGGGCGCCTAATGAGTGGGAGCGACACGAAGATGGATCGGTCGGCCTCCCAGCTCGTTTTCCGCAATTTCGAAATGATTCCAATCGCTGGTCACCGAGGGCGGCCAACATCGGTCCCGCGGGGCCGGGCTGGGCGGTACTCGACAATCCAAATCTCTTACCGCCACGGATCCCTTTGCACCGACCGTTACCTTGTAGTGAGACCTCGGTCAACATTTCGAGCCCAAGGGCCGCTGTCACTCTCCGCCGAGGCGCCCGCGAAAACCCGGGCGTCAGCGGCCGGGACACCGGGCCTGAGCGGTAGCTGAGCTGCGCCATGACGGCCGAGCGGATCCGGGGCGAGGGGGTCCACCGGCGCCGAGCAACCGACGGCCCGCGCCGTCACGAAGTCCGGGTGCGGCTGAGCGACGCTGAGAACCGAGAACTGCGGCGTCGGGCGACCGAGGGAAGGGTGTCGCTCTCTCGCTACCTGGTCGACGGCGTCCTGGATCGGCCGGCGACGGCGACCGAGCGGCGCATGCGCAAGGCCGAACTGCACCGCGTGCACCGGCTGATCGCCGGGATGGCCACCCACATTCATCAGCTGTCCAAGTTGGCCGATCCGGCCGCCGAGATCCCGCCCGAGACGAGCGTGGCCCTGGTCGACCTCAGGCGCCTGACTGCGGCGGTCGAGGCGATCGCCGTGGCTGCCGGCTACTACCCCGAGCGTGACCCGTGATCGTCAAGATCACCCGGGGTGCGTCGATCGGGGGTCTCGTGCGCTACCTGTTCGGACCCGGCAAGGCCAACGAGCACTGTGGCCAGCACGTTGTCACCGGCGGTGGCGTCGAGGCGAGCCTGGTTGGCAAGCAGCTGTCGGCGGACGAGATCCGGGAGCTCTGGCAGCGCCTTGACGCGCTCCGAGCCGACTACGCAATACCGACCGGGGTGACGGCCACCCCAAGGTGGGGGCCGGGATCGGCCAGCTGCCCGGGCTGGAGGACGCGGGGAAAGCGACGGATCCGCCCATCGTCTGGCACATGTCGCTGACCAACCCGGGCGGCGACCGGGTGCTGAGCGATGAGGAATGGGCCCGCATCGCCCAGGGGGCGATGGACGCCATGGGGTTGACCGAGGCCAGTGGCAGGGCGCCGGTGCGCTGGGTGGCCATCCGCCATGGTCTTGCCGCGGGGGGCAACGACCACCTCCACGTGGCGGTGAGCCTGGTGCGCGAGGACGGGACCAAGCCGTCGGTCTACCGGGACTACGTGAAGATGTCGGCCTTCGCGGCCGAGATGGAGCACGAATACGGGCTCACCACGGTCGTCGGTCGGAAGTCCTCGGGGCTGCCCGGCCTGACGAGGGCCGAGATCGAACGGGCCCGGCGGGACGGCTCCCCCGAACCCGACCGGACCCGCCTGGCGAGGGTGGTCCGGGAGGCGGCGATCGACAACCAAGACGAGGCCGAGTTCGTCCGGCGGCTGCGCCAGGCCGGAGTGTCGGTCCGGCCCCGTTTCGCCGAGGGTGGCCGGGAGCAGGTGGTCGGGTACTCGGTCGGGCTCCCGGGCCACGATGGCACGACCATCTGGTTCGGCGGAGGGTCGCTGGCCCCGGACCTTTCGCTCCCCCGCCTGCGCAGTTTCTGGGAGGCGACCCCACAGGCGACCCGAGCAGCGGTCGCCGCCTGGCAGGGGGCCAAGAGCCCTCGGGGCCGGGAGACCCGGTCGGTGTCGGGCCCCGAATGGACGAAACGGGCGGCCGCCGCCGTGGACCAGGCCTGCGACAAGCTGAAGCTGGTCCCGCCCGACGACCACGCCCAGTGGGCCTCGGTGGCCCGGGAGGCGGCCGGGGTCTACGCCGCCTGGTCACGGAGGGTCGAGGGGGACCGGCCCGGACCCCTGGCCCGGGCCGCCGACGCCCTGGCACGCTCGGCCCAGGTGGCCACGGAGACGCCCTCCCCGGTGCGCTCACCCATCCGCGGCTACCGGGGGGCGGCCATGGTGGTGGCCCAGGGCAACTACGGGTTCGAGGACCGCGGGACCGGCTGGGCCATGCTGCTCGCCCAGATGAACCGGACCCTGCGGCTCCTCGCCCAGGTCCACGAGGCCCGGGGTGAGCTCCGCCAGGCCCAACAGCTCCGGACGGTCGGTCAAGACCTCGAGGCAGTCCGAGAGCGGGGCGGAGTGGCGCCTCACCCGAAGGGCCACCAAGGCCAACGAGGTCCGGGATCGGCCCGAGGGGCAACGAGGCCCCAGGTGTCCGAGGAGGAGGCCGCAGAGGCCCGTCGTCGCCGCCGGACGGGCCCCGAGGCCGGCAGGGGCCGGTAGGCCTCTTCGGAGCTTCTGGCGGCGAAGGCAAGTGCTCTCCGCACCCGGCAGGTGATCGCAGTGGAGTTCTCCAGCCCGGTCCGGCACGGCGTCAGACGGTCCTGGGACCAGCGCAGTGACGCGTCTCCGAGATGTGGCAAGGGGTCCCGCGCTCCCCGTCGGAGGTTCCAGAACCCCGACCAAGATGTTTCAGGGAACTGAAACACTATCTTGCTGACGATGCGACGCCCCCGGCGGAGCCAAATTTTTCGGCTCGGCGAACCGTCCCTGATACGGACGAAAGCGGCACTCCCCGAGGCGTCAGTGCGGGCTACGGGCCGCCGGTCGGATCTCGAGATCCCCTATCCCCCGGCGACGAAGGCCACGACCACGTAGGCAGCGTGGCGGGTCAAAGTTCTCCCGACGCCGGTCGTAGATGGTGGTGGTCCAGGGGTCGGCGTGGCGGGCCGCGATCTGGACGCCCCGGATCGGGACGCCGGCATCGAGGGCCGCCATGATGAAGGCGGAGCGGAGGATATGGGGGTGCACGAACCCGAGGCCGGCCCGCTTTCCGATCGACTTGAACCAGCGGTGGGCGGTGCAGCGATCGAGGCGCTGGCCGTCGCGTCGGAGGATGATCGGGCCCTCGTGGCGCTCCTCGATGGCCCGGTCGATGGCCCGGTCGATGGTCCGGGCCGCACGGGGCACCAGGGGGATCACCGCCGGCTGGTTGCCCCGTCCGGGGCTACCGCAAGCTCTTGGCCTGGCTGCGGACCTTCGGCCGGGTGGAGTTGGTCGGCACCGAGGGCAGGGCAACTTGCTGTGAACTAACTGGGGCAACAACGAAATCATGGTCGGAGATCGGTCGTCCACGAACGAGCCTTTGGGCAATATGACCGATGCCGCCAGCCTTCACCCCCGCTCCAGAGATGACGCCGTGGGCCGATTTGAAATGGCCACGCCAGGCCACTCAGAGCAGCGACGATTCGACTCGATGACCGGCTCCGGGCATCAGCCCCGCCGATCGGCTAGAAACGAGGTCAGCAATGGCGCGAACGCCTCTGGTGAACTTGGAATCCAGTCTGAAAGGGACGTCATGGAAGGGACTGGCCGGACCAGTCGGCGGGACATACTGAAGGTCGGTGGTCTGGGCGCGCTCGCCCTGGCCGGTGTCGCCGCCGGCGCGGCGGTCATCAATACCACTAGTGCGAACGGCGCCGCCGGCGTGAAAGGAAGCCCCCGTATCTCCCGGCTGGGCGCTCGGGAGCTAAGGCGGGAAACCTTCCAGCCGCTGGTGGGCTCGAAGTTCACCTTGCATACAGCGGGAGGGACCCAGGACGTGGTGCTGACCGCCCTGCGGCCACATCAGGCCGCCCGGCCCGGGAAAGGGGAGTGCTTCTCTTTGCTCTTCTCGGTTCCCCCCAAGGGAGCCGCCGAGAGCAGCACCTACGCCATGACGCATCCCGCACTGGGCACGTTCGGCATGTTCGTCTCGGCCGTGGGCCAACCCGGGACGAGCCAGCGTTACGAAGCGGTCATAAACCGCTACTGAGCCCATGGAGCACTTGTCCGAAACAGTTGCCGTGGACGGCGCCGGCGGAGGTGGTGACCTCCGGGCAGTGTTGCGGGCGACGACCGAGGCTGACGAACCCTTTCTTCGCCGACTCTACCGATCGACCCGGGGCGATCTCATCGGCGCGCCGCGCCTTGACGCCGGACAGCTCGACTCGCTTCTCGACCTGCAGTTCCGGGCCCAGAAGGCAGACTATGTCCGCAACTTCCCAACCGCCGACGACGATGTGGTGTTCGTCTCCGACGCACCCGCCGGGCGCCTTCGTGTTGATCGGGCGGGCGAGGTCCACCGGCTGCTGGACATCGCGCTGCTCCCCGAGTACCAGTGCCGGGGTATCGGCGCCAGCCTCCTGGAAGACATCCAGGAGGAGGCGGCCTGCGTCGGGGCGGTGGTCCGGCTGAACGTGCGGCCCGGCGGCGGGGCCGAGGCTCTCTATCGGCGACTGGGATTCGTGGCTCTGCGCACTTCCGAGGCAGAGAACCCCTGGGATCACGACGACCTCGAGCTCGACATCGAGATGGAATGGCGGCCAGAGCACTGGCTGCCGATCCACATTGAACCCCGGCGACCCTGCCCTCTCGTCGAATGGTTCGACGCTCGAAATCAGCGCCTAGTCGATCCCTTCTTCGTGCAGGCCTTCCAGAGGGCCGAGGCCAGAGGGACGCGGGACGCGGGGCGGCCGGTCCGACGGATGGGCCCCATCGATGAACTGGTAGCCGAGGCTGCCGATGCGCCGGGCCTAGCGCCGAGCGGCTTCGTACTGCACATGTCTCGCTGCGGTTCGACGCTCCTTTCACAAATGTTGGCCGCAGATCCCGACAACCTGGTGCTCTCCGAACCACCGGCGGTCGACGGAGTGTTGCGGACCCTCTTCACCGCCGGAGCCAGTGAGGATGAGGCGCAGGCCTGGCTGCGGGCGGCGATCAGCGTGATGGCCCGCCCCCGGCACGGCGAGCGGCGCCTCTTCGTCAAGTTCGACGCCTGGCACACGACCCAGCTCCCGTTGCTCCGCCGCGCCTTCCCCGAGACCCCCTGGGTGTTCGTGTACCGCGACCCTCTCGAGGTGCTGGTGTCCCACGAGCGCAGCTCGGCCGCCTTCGTCATCCCCGGCGCCGTGCCCCCCGAACCTTTCGGTTTGGATCTGAGAACCGCGGTGACGATGTCCGCCGAGGAGTACGCGGCCACCGTCCTCTCGGCTATCGGCCGGGCTGCCCTGAACGGACTCGATGAGGCGGGGACGCTCGTGGACTATGAGGAGCTGCCCGGCGCCCTGTCGGCCGTGCTGGCGCACTTCGGTGTGACCCTTGACGCAGAGCGTCTGGCGCTCATGAAGGTGGTGGCGCACTGGGACGCCAAGTCCCCGACGCTCCGCTTCGTGCCCGACGGTCCGGCCAAACGGGCAGGAGCTGACGAGCGACTGCGGGCCGCCGCCGCCGACATGGCCGACGTCGTGGCCGCACTGGCGGCGGCGCGCGCCGTTGGCGTCGGGCCGCGTGGAGCCGAACCGATCCACAGGCGGGTACTGGCCGCCTCTGGGGCGGTCCCAGCTCTCCGAGGTGGTGCCTGATGGAGCACGTTACCCAGTTCAGCCGCGCCCTCTTCGACCCCCACGTGGGTGAGAAGTTCGAACTGGTCGCCCGAGACGGCCAGCGCGTGCCGACGGTGCTACAGCGGGTGGCCGACCGGGGTGGAGCGCCTCACGCCTCTTTGTTCTCGCTCTACTTTCTGGTGCCCCCCGAAGGCCCGAAGGAACAGGGCCTCTTCCGTATGGAGCGCCAGGGTTTCGGAGCCGTCGACCTCCTCTTGGTCCCGGTTCGACAAGAGGGAGAGTCGATACTGTTCGAGGCAGCCTTCAGCCTGCTCGGCCCGGAAGGAGAGTGAGGGACCGTGTCCAACCCCTACGTCGGTGAGATCCGCTTGTTTGCCGGGGATTTCGCCCCGTCGGGGTGGGCCTTTTGTAACGGACAGCTGGTTCCGATCTCCCAGAACGACACCCTCTTCTCTTTGATCGGGACCACCTATGGTGGCGACGGCCAGAACACGTTCGCCCTGCCCGACCTCCGTGGCCGCCGGCCGGTCCACCAGGGACAGGCCACCGGGCTCTCCCCCTACGTGATCGGGCAGCTGGGCGGGGCGGAGTCGGTTACCTTGACGCTGCCCGAGTCGGGCGAACACACCCACACGCCGCAGGCGGTGGCCGGGAGCGGGATCGTGAACTCCCCGGCGGACAACGTTTGGGCACAGTGGTCAAACAACCCCTATGCGTCCCCGACGGCTCTCGTGGCCATGGCCGGTGCCGCCCTGAACGCGGTCGGGGGTAACCAGCCGCACGAGAACCGCTCGCCCTTCCTCGTGGTCAGCTACATCGTCTCCCTCTTCGGGGTCTACCCGAGCCGGAACTGAGAACAAGGGAACCACCGTGACTCAACCATTTCTCGGAGAGATCCGGCCCTTCTCTTTTAACTTCGCGCCGAAGGGGTGGGCCATGTGCAACGGGCAGGTGCTCCCGATAAACCAGAACCAGGCGCTCTTCTCGCTGCTCGGTACCCAGTACGGGGGGAACGGCACGACCAACTTCGCCCTTCCGAACCTGCAGAGCCGAAGCCCCATTCACCTGGGCGGGGCCGAGGGTTACGTCGAGGGCGAGGTTGTCGGAGTCGAGACGGTGACGCTCTTGGCCGACGAGATGCCGACACATACCCACCAGGCGTTCGCCAGCGCCGCCCCAACAGCGGACCAGGTCTCCCCAGCCGGCGCCTTGTGGGCGAACAGCGGCCACGCGGCCTGGTCCAACGCCACGCCGGACACCGCTCTCAACCCAGGCTCGACCTCGGGGTCAGGCGGTGGGCAGCCGCATACGAACATCTCTCCCTACCTCACCATCAACTACTGCATCGCCCTGCAGGGGATCTTCCCCTCCCGGAACTGAGCCCCGGCTCGAAAGGAGCCCCGAAATTATGGCAGAGCCCTTCGTCGGCGAGATCCGCGCCTTCGGCTTCAACTTCGCGCCCAGGGGCTGGGCCATGTGCAACGGGCAGATCCTCTCCATCGCCCAGAACACCGCCCTGTTCTCCCTCATCGGGACCTTCTACGGGGGGAACGGCACGAGCAACTTCGCCCTCCCGAACCTCGAGGGTCAGGTCGCCGTCCACCAGGGCCAGGGTCCCGGACTCTCCGACTATGTTCTCGGCGAGCAGGGCGGGGTGGACTCGGTGACCCTCTTCGATTCCGAGATCCCCTCCCACAGCCACAACGCGCTGGCAGTGGCTGCGAAGGGAACGTCGGCGGAGCCGACCGATGGGTTCTGGGCCGAGGCCGCAGCGGCCCGGGGGTCGGTGCCGTCCTATTCGGACCAGACGGCCAGTCCCGTGTCGCTGAACCCGTCGGCCATCGGTACGGGGGGTGGCTCCCAACCGCACGAGAACCGCCCACCCCTCTTGGTGGTCAATTTCTGCATCGCTCTGCAGGGGGTCTACCCGGCGCGGAACTGAGTCCGATCGGGGGGACGGGACATCGGAGACGACGAGTTGAACGTGGAGCACAAGCAGAGAGTTGAGGGATCGAGGCCAATGCGCACCAAGCACCCTGCCGGCAGCATCGGGGGACCACTGCGCCGGCGCTCCGTCGGTCGCTACGCCGGGGCGGCGCTGGCCGCAGTCAGCATCCTGGGGGTGCTCGGAGTGAGCGGGCTGGCCGAACCGGCCGGTGCCGCCACCACCTTCAACGTCACCACCACGATCGACGAGGGGCTGACCAACCCCGTGGACACTGCGTGCGTCACGACGGACGGCTGCTCGCTGCGCGGGGCCATCGAAGCGGCCGACAACCTCGGTGGCACGAGCACCATCAACCTCCCCCCGGGCTTCTATGATCTCACCCTTAGCCAGGTCCTCTCGGTCGGGAGCACGGCGGGGTCGAATATCTCCATCGTGGGCCTGGACGATCCCGGCGACACCACCATCAAACAGGAGCAGCCGGTCGGCTGTACTGGTGGCGGTACGACCGGCTGTCAGCAGGTCTTCGCCGTCGACAGCCAGGGTGCGGGCACGATCACCCTCAGTCTCAGCGACGTGACCGTCACCGGCGGGGCCACCAGCGCCACCACGACGCCTTTCGCCAACGGGGCGGGCATATCGGCGGGGGGGAGCGGCGACAGCACCAGCCTGACGAACGACGTCATCACCGCCAACAGTGTGGTCGGTGCCTCCCAGAACTCCCCCGGCGGTGGCATATCACAGCAGGGGGGCAATCTCTCGGTGACCGGCTGCACCTTCAGCAACGATTCGGCCGGCCAGAGCAGCGGAGGTGCCATCGACTTCGAGTCCACCGACGGTAACGCGGACACCCTGGCGGTGGCTGGATCCACCTTCTCCAACGACAGCTCCGCCAACCCGTCGGGCGGGGGTGGCGCCATCTACATCGACAATTCCTCTCCGCCGGGCACCGCCAAAGCGACCGTCACGGGTTCGACCTTCTCGGGGGACTCGTCCACCGGCGGTACCAGCATCGCCACCGGTGGGGGGGCTGTCCTGGTGGGGAGCGGGACCCTGGACGCCTACTCCGATAATTTCCTCTCCGACTCGGCCACGGGCAGCGGTGTCGGCGGCGCGGTCAACATCGTGAGCGGCACCACGTCCGCGTTGGCTGGCGACCGGCTGTTCGGGAACAGCCTAGGCTCGATCGCCACGGCAGGCCAAACCCTCGCCACGGACTCGCCAAACGGCGCCTCGCTCAGCGCCAACGACAACTGGTGGGGCACAAACTTCGGCCCCGACGTCCACGACCTGACGAGCGGCGTCACCGCCAGCATCTACCTGGAGCTGCGCGTGTCGGTCTCCGTCAATCCCGTCGTAAGCGCGGGCACCACCGTGGTGACAGCCGATCTGACCCATGACCAGACCGACACCGCCTACACGACCCATTTCATTCCCGACGGAACTGTTGTGACCTTCGGCGGTACCGCCGGGACGTACCCCGGGGGCACGTCCGGCACCACAAGCAACGGGACGGCGAGCAATGCAATGACCGCGGGCAGCGGAGGTCTGTATCCGAGCGGCGCCTCGGCGACGGTCGACGCGGAGACTGCCAGTACCTCGGTCACCGTCCACCAAGCCCCCTCGATCACGAGCGCCAACGCCACCACCTTCACGGTGGGCAGCACCGGCTCGTTCCCCGTCACGACCAGCGGCTACCCCGCACCGGCGCTCTCCGACGGCGGGGCCCCCCTGCCAACCGGGGTCACCTTCACCGATAACGGGAACGGGACGGCCACCCTGGCCGGGATGCCGGCAGCCGGGACAGGAGGCACCTACAGCTTCACCATCACCGCCGCCAACGGCATCGCGCCCGATGCCACGCAGGGCTTCACCCTCACCGTCGACGAGGCCCCGGGCATCACGAGCGCCAATGCCACCACCTTCACGGTGGGGGCCAGCGGGACCTTCCTGGTCACGACTTCTTCGGGTTTCCCCACCCCCCCGGTGCTCTCCGACGGTGGGGCCACGCTGCCCACCGGTGTCACCTTCACCGATAACGGGAACGGGACGGCCACCCTGGCCGGGATGCCGGCAGCCGGGACAGGAGGCACCTACAACTTCACCATCACCGCCGCCAACGGGGTGAGCCCGGAAGCCACCCAGAGCTTCACCCTCACCGTCGACGAGGGTCTTTTGATCACGAGCGCCAACGCCACCACGTTCACCGCCGGGAGCACCGGCTCGTTCACCGTCACGACCAACGGCTTCCCCGAACCGGCACTCTCCGACGGTGGGGCCACCCTGCCCACCGGGGTCACCTTCACCGATAACGGGAACGGGACGGCCACCCTGGCCGGGA
>Ga0182024_10004335_pt1 | contig 32804 bp, 27 predicted proteins | sample P32metaG_FD_120480 | JGI IMG/M metagenome (GOLD analysis project Ga0182024, IMG submission 120480) | Permafrost microbial communities from Stordalen Mire, Sweden - P3-2 metaG (Illumina Assembly) | ecosystem: Environmental > Terrestrial > Soil > Wetlands > Permafrost | place: Sweden: Stordalen...
AAACGTCGCCACCACCACCACGGGAATTTTTATGGGAGGAAACAAATCCACCGGCATCCTCACCAAGCTCGTCACTCCCACCACACAGGTGATCAGGCAGATGACGATGATCAAATACGGATACCGGATGGCAAATTGGGACATAGAGGGAAAGTTGCTCAGTATTTCGTCCGAGCTACCGCTGCCTGTAACTTTTCCAGTGAAAAGTCGGGTGATTGGCAGAGATCAACCAGCATCCCCTCGTCGTTGGCGATTTGCATTGCCACCTCGGGAACCTGCGCGGCGATGTTCCGTGGAATCGTTTGGACCCCGTGAACATCGCCCTGCAACAAATCACCGGACTCAATTCTCAACCCGCCAATTTCAACCGGCCCTCCGATTTCAACAATGTGGACATAAGCGTGCGACACCGACACGTTGCCAGCAAAGAGCGGAAACCGCAGAGTTTCCGCCGCCGGAATGTCGCGCACCGCCCCATTGGTAACCGCTCCGACGCAGCCAAGGGCGCGCAGTATGTTAATATGCACGGTGCCGAGCAAGGACCCAAGGCCCGGGCGCGTTGCGCAGTCCTGCACCACCACCACACGCGGCGCGGGCAGGGACAGAATGTAGTCCCACCAGTCACTGCGGTCGGGATAAATTCCGCCTGCCGTCGGCGGCGCTGAACCACGAACCTTGATGGTGGCCGCATAGCCAAGCATCGGCGGAAGGCGCGGGAAAAGACAATGCACACTGCCGGCGGCAAATCCTTCATTGCGCAGTCGCGCATGGAAAGTCTCAATGGCGTTGGCCACCAGGCACGTGCTCATGTGCCGCATCATTTCCAATTGTTCATCTGTCAAGACTGTTTTAATCTCTTTCATATTGGTGGGCATGATCTTGCTAATCTCCAGTGGGTATTTTCCATTTCATCGAGCTTTCCGCCCACGGTTGCGGCTCAACTTTTTCGCCGGCATGCACTTGCGTGTGGCTGCCAATCATGACCTTGTCGCCTTCCTTTAAACCTGAAGTGACTTCATAGCGGTTGGGTATTTCCAATCCGAGGGTGACGGTGCGATTTTCAATTTTGTTGTCCTGATTTACCACATAAACGGTGTTCTTTTCCGCGGTGGCGACGGCTTCGGTGGGAATGGCCAGCACATGCAAACGAGGTTGGACTTTTAACACCACTACGGCGTACATTCCCGGCACAATTTCCAAATTTGGATTGGCCACTTCCAGTTCGGTGATCATCGTGCGGGTGTCTTCGCTCACTTTGTCTGTGAAACGTGTGATCTTCCCGGTGAAGTCTTTGCCGCCGAGCGAAACCACCCGCACGCTCACCAAATCTCCCAGATGAATGTCCTTCACGTATTTGACGGAAACAGGAAAATCGAGCCGGAGCAGGTAATTGTCCGAGACACGCACCAGTGGCCGGGCTTGGACGTCTGAAGAAGTGCCGGCTTGGATGAGCGCACCCGGATCGGCGGACCTTCGAGTGACGACTCCATCAAAAGGCGCGGTGATGTGGGTGTAGTCAAAAAGTGTTTGATATTTCGCCACATCCGCTTTGGCGGAAGTCAACCCGGCCGCGGCCACGCTGTCCTTCGCCTGCGCGGTGTCGATGTCCTGCTGGGCAACGAGATTGGGATGCTCGCGGTTGACACCCTCCAAGCGGGTAGAGATCAGATGGGCGTTGGTGTAATCCGCCTCGGCCCGTTGTTCAGCGGCAATGGCCGCATTCAATTCGTCCTTCAGTTCCGGCACTTCCAGCACGGCCAAGAGCTGCCCCGCCTTGACCTTGTCGCCGAAATCCACGTTGATGACGCTCAAATAGCCGGAAACCTTTGCGTTCAATTCCGCCTCCACATAGGGACGGAACTCGCCCGGTATGGTCACCTCGTTGTACATATCTTCGCGGTCCACTGTGGCTACCGCCACACTGGGCAGGGTCGGGCCTGTTTCAATGGTTTTTTTAGTTCGGCTCCATAACAGGCAAAGAACAAGGATCATGATAACCGTTACGGCAATCAGTGCGATCCAAGCCCTGGGACGCCGCCGAGGCGGCGGAATGGTCGGTAGGACGGGTTTGGGTTGAATTACTTCTTCTGTCATATATTTGTTTTCGTGCGCGCCGGCTGCGCCAGGGGCATTTCCACCTTGAAGCGGCTGCCCCGGCCTTCGGCGCTTTCCACCTCGACCTGCCCGCCATGGGCCGCACAAATCGACTTGACAATGGCCAGCCCCAGGCCGGCCCCGCCGATGTCCCTGGATCGCGCCTGGTCCACCCGGAAGAAACGCTCAAAAACATGCGGCAGCGCGCCCGCCGGAATGCCAATGCCCGTGTCAATCACTTCGAGGATGGCCTTGCCGTCGCTGGCGCGGACGTTGAGCTGGATGGAACCGCCGGAAGGGGTGTATTTGATGGCGTTGTCCAGCAGGTTGACCACCACCTGCTTGATGCGGGCGCGGTCGCCTTCCACCCCGGCCTCCTGCTCAACATTGCAGTTGACTGAAATCCCCTTGTCTTCGGCCAGCAGCGACATCTGCCCGGCGGTGTCGGCGGCCACGCCGGCCAGGTCAAAGCGGCGCCATTCCTGTTGCGCTTCGCCGGCGTCAAGGCGCGAGATGGCAAAGAGCGTCTGGACAATCTTGGCCAGGCGATCGACTTCTTCCAGCGCGCTGCCTACCTGGTCCTGGAGCTCGGGCAACAGGCGCGCTTTTTCCACGGCGTTTTCCAATTCGCCGCGCAAGGCCGTCAATGGCGTGCGCAACTCGTGCGAGGCATCGGCCAAAAAGCGCTGGTTTTGTTCGAAGGCCTCGCGCAACCGGGCAATCATTCGGTTGAGCGCCAAAGACAATTGCTCCAATTCGTCTCCCGTGGGCGTGAGCGGCAATTGCCCGCCCAGGTTGTGCAAGGTGATCTGTTCGGCGCTGCGCGCGATTTGCACCACCGGCGCCAGCGCTTGCCCAACCAAAATATATCCGCCTCCGACAGACACCAAAGCGACCACCGGCACGCCCAGCAACAGCATAAAAAGCAAATGCGCCAACAGCGTGTCGATCGGCTGCATCGGGCCGCCGCTTTCGATGACGTATTCCCGGCCCGAGGGCGTTTTATAAGTGTCGGTCACGATGAGTAGCCGATTGCCATCGGGCAGCATCGTGATGCGCGGGGAACCATGGCCGGCGGCGGGAGGCAGCCCGGTTGGATCAAATGCGGCTGAGCGGCCCGAAGCATAAATGACGCTCCCGTCCGTCCGTCCCAGGCGGAGGAAGCGATCGTAATTTTCCGGCGCATAACGCGCCTTGATTTCATTGACCACATAAGGCTCGCCCGTTTTTTCCACGTCCGCCAACAGCGACAGGGTGATTTGCCGGGGACGCCGCAGAAGGGATTCGGCCAGGCTTTGTTCGAGGTAATGGCGCAAAACCTGGTACATGGCCACGCCGCACAAGAGGAAGACGCCGGTCAGCAAACCGGCGTGCCACATGATCAGGCGAAAGCGAAGCGAGCGCGTGTTCACGGTTCAGCCTCGTCGCTCACGCAATAACCCACGCCGCGAACGGTGCGGATAAGCTTGCGTTCATGGGCGTCATCGACTTTTTCGCGCAGATGGCGGACATAGACATCGACGATATTGGTCAGGCCCTCAAAACTCTGGTCCCAGACATGCTCGATAATCATGGTGCGGGAAAGGACGCGGCCGGCGTTGGCGGCCAGATATTCAAGAAGGGAATATTCCTTGGATGTCAATTCTATCTTTTTCCCGGCCCGTTTGACCTGCTGGGAAAGGCGGTCCAGCTCCAGGTCGCCCACGCGCACAACGCTGGCGCGATTGACCGCGCCGCGGCGTAACAAGGCCTTGACCCGCACGAGCAATTCGGCAAAGGCGAACGGCTTGGTCAAATAATCATCCGCCCCAGCCTCGAAATTTTCCACTTTGTGCGCGGTGCTGTCGCGGGCGGTCAGGATCAGTACTGCCGCCTCTTTTTTGGCCCGGCGCAAACGGCGCAGAATCTCCGTCCCCCCCAGGCCCGGCAGCATCAGATCGAGGATGATCAGGTCGTAATCGCAAACCGACGCCATGTCCCAGCCGCTGGCGCCGTCATAAGCGACGTCCACGGCAAATCGTTCGGCGCGCAACCCGCGCGCCACAAAATCCGCGACCTTCCGCTCATCCTCAATCACCAGCAAGCGCATAACCTTGTCACTACCATACGCGACGGCAATTAAAGTGACATGAATGAAACATTAAAATCCATTCAGAAACGAACATCCGCCGGGACCGATCTTGCGCGCGCATTATTGCTGTTTTTTTGAGTGGCGGTTTCCGATTTCAAATCCTAATTTAGGAGCGAAAAACCAAGGAATATGGATGGAACCCTGGCATCAAGAACCGGACAACTGGCCTCCGTTGCGCCGGCAACGGGACGGCTCGCTGGTGTGCCGCCGTTTTGGCCGGGGTTGCTTCTCGCCGTCGCCGTGACTTGCATCACGTTGGGCAGCATGTGGGACATCTCCTGGCACGAAACCGTCGGGCGCGATTCCTTTTGGACGCCGGCCCACATGCTCATTTACTTCGGCGGGGTTTTGGCGGGCTGCGTCAGCGGATGGCTGGCCATTCAATACACCTTTCTGGCCGGACCGGAGGGGAGGGCGTCATCGGTTCAAGTCTTCGGCGCGCGGGCGCCGTTGGGCGCCTGGCTGGCCATTTGGGGCGCGCTTGCCATGTTGACTTCCGCGCCGTTCGACAACTGGTGGCACAACGCCTACGGCCTCGACGTCAAAATAATCAGTCCGCCCCACACAGTGCTGGGGCTGGGTGTGTTTGGCATCAGTTTCGGCGCCTGGCTTCTGGTGCTGGCCCGGCAAAACCGCCTGCAAAACGGCGAAGGCAGCGGACTGTTTGTTTATGTGGGCGGCGTATTTCTCGTTCTCGCCAGCGTTTTCGTGATGGAATACGATTTTCCCAATCAACAACACGCGGCCCTTTTCTACAAGGTGTGCGCCCTGGCCTTTCCGATTCGCCTTGTGGCAATGGGGCGGGCTGGCCGGACCACCTGGCCTGCCACCCGCATGGCGGCGATTTATATCATGGTCGTTTGTTTGATGGTTTGGATTCTGCCGCTCTTTCCCGCCCAACCCAGACTCGCGCCGATTCTCAATCCTGTGACGCACATGGTCCCGCCTCCTTTTCCGCTGCTCTTGATATTTCCGGCATTGGCCATTGATCTCGTCCTGCGCAAAGCGGGCGATGCATCCGGATGGAGGCGCGTGGCGCTGGCCATCGTCTTGGGCGCGACCTTTCTCGGGGTCTTTTTCCCGGTGCAATGGTTTTTCTCGGAATTTCTCCTCTCGCCTCGCGCCGAAAATTGGTTTTTCGCGGGCAACCGCGTCTGGGATTATGGGAGCGACTTGGGAAGGTGGACGACTCAGTTCTGGAATGTGGACCCCAACAGGCGCAACGTCGATTTGATTACGATTTCCGCCGTTGCCATCGCCTGGGCGCTGGCCAGTTTCACTTCCTGGATCGGCCTTCTCCTCGGGGGCTGGATGAGAAAGGTGCAACGATGAAGCGTCGCGTGGCGCTGGTGGCCTTGCTGGCCCTGCTTTGTCCACGGTGGGCCGAGGCGCACATTGGCAGTCCCGATGTTTTCTACGACGGTTTGGCGGGACTGTATCCGGTGCATGTCACCATACGCATGCCCGGAGTCGTCCCGGGGCGCGCCCAGATCATCGTTCAAGTGCGGAGCGATGAAGCGGTCGCAGTCGCGTTTGCGCCCATCTCCTCCCAAACCGCCGTAAGCAATACCCCGCCGGCGGAAGAGGCCCAAATTGTCCCGGGCGCAACAAACCTTTTCAGCGGTGAATTGTGGCTCATGGTCGATGGCGCTTACAGCATCGATGTTCGGGTTCGGGGAAAATCCGGGGAAGGCAGCGTGCAAATCCCGGTCAATTCCGTTGCCATCCGCCAACTGCCGTTGCCGTCGTGGTTGGGCGAAGTCCTGCTGGCGCTTGGTCTGGTTTTGTTTTGCGGCGGGATCGCCATTATCGCCGCCGCTGCGGGCGAGAGCGTGCTGCCGCCGGACGTTTCGCCGGGAAAGGCGGAACGCCGGAAATCCTGGACCGCCGCTGTCACGACTACGATCATCTTTGTTGTTCTGCTGGCCGGAGGTAAGAAATGGTGGGATTCGGAGGAAGTGGATTTCCGTTCGCGCTTGCGCGAGGGCGGCTGGCCCGATCTGACCGCCGATGTCCGTGTCAATGGCTCCCAACGCATTCTCCGCCTGACCCTGGGCGAGGCGGCATTTGCGCGCCGGAACAAACCTCTCGCGTTTGCTCCAGACCACGGAAAACTATTGCACCTCTTCCTCGTGCGCCAGCCCAACCACGACGCCTTTGCCCATATCCATCCCGTGCGCGCGGGGAATAAAATATTCGATGTGGCGTTGCCGCCGCTGCCGGAGGGCGACTACGAAGTGTTGTGCGATTTGACCCTGGCGGATTCCGGCCTCAGTTCCACCGCCGCCAATTCCGTGCATATTCCCGCCGCGCTCGAAAAATCCACATCCGCCAAACCCATGAAAATCGACCCTGACGATTCTTGGGCGATTAATCCCAGCGTGGCCGCGCAGGACACTGCGGGCAGCGACACCGTTTGTCACCTGCCGGGCGGAAAACAATTAATTTGGAAAGCTCATCCACCCTTGCGCGCCAATCAAGACCCCGGGTTGCGATTCGAGGTGCGGGATGAAGCGGGACAACCGGCAGCACTCGAACCTTACATGGGGATGATGAGTCACGCGGCGGTGCTGCGCTCGGACGGGCGGGTCTTTTCCCATCTGCATCCTTCGGGAAATTATTCGATGGCCGCGCAAATATTTTTTGACACCAAGATCGAAAACGAAACCGCCGCCGCCAAGAGCAACGGACACGGCCCCGAAGCCATCTGCGGGCCCAACGGGTCGTCAACGATTACACTGCCCTATGAATTTCCCACGCCGGGAAACTATCGGCTTTGGGTGCAAATCAAAACCGGCGGCCAGATCATGACCGGGATTTTCGACACCACCGTCCTGTAACGGGTTCATGGCTGCAACTTCAGGCGTGCATCGGACAGGTCAAGACGGTACATGATCTGATTGTATTCGTAGTCGGGCGTGGTGTTGCGGTTTCCGGAAAAAGTATTGACGTAAGATCCTTCCAGATAAATCACGCGCCCGCCGTCCTGGTCGAAGAAAGCATGCTGCACCGGGTTGTAGAAGTCGTGGGCGTCATTGGGTTTGTTGGCGTGGGTGATGATTTTGCGGGCTTGAGACCAGGGGCCTTCCGGGCGGTCTGCTTCGCTGTACCAGACCTCGCCCAGCATCGTCGCGCCCCAACTTTCCGAGGCGATCATGATATAGCGCTTGCGGTAATTGTTCCAGCAGCACGAGCAACTATTGAGCAGGATGGGTTTGCCGTTGCCGGCGTCCCGCAGGCGAAACGGCGATTCGTCGAGCCTCATCCGTCCGCTTTTGATCAAGTCCTGCTGATCTTTCGGATTGAGCGGCGGCGTGTTCTCTTTCCACGCCCAGACAAGCTTGCCGCCGGCGTCGCGGTCCAATTGGAGGCTGTCCCGCGCGCCGGGTTTGAGGCAGGTGTAACTCTCGTACTTCGAGAGGTCCACATAAGATGCCCGGTCCGCCTTGACGCGCAGCGCCGGATAGGGAGCGGGGAAATAAATACACTCGACACCATCACCGCCAGTGACGCGAAACGGGTAACCCTGGGGATGGACAGGGGGATTGAGTGGGACGGCCTTAAGTTTCTCGAATTGCTCTGTTTCATCATTGTAAGAAACGAACCCGTTTTCGAGAACCTCGCCCAGCCCATGCCGCCTTTGGTAGAAAGCCATCATGCGCTCCCCGCCATCCTCGCCGGGAAGAACCACTAGGCCGCTGAGCCATACGGCGCCCTCGCCATTTATGGGCGCCATGGCCCGCACAAATCCGTCTTTGCCGGGGAAATAATGCAAATCAAACCCCACCGATGGATCAATCTTGTCAGGCAACGGTGTCGTCGCCCCGGTCATGGAATAATTGCCCAAGGCATACGACGCCCGCAGCGTGTCGCCGTAGAACCAGTAAAGTTTGCCGCGATAAATGGCGTTGAGAACGCCGTCCTGCCCGGTGATTTCCGCGTTGAGCAGCGGTTCGGCAATGGGCGCTTTTTGCCCGAGCAGGACAGTATCGCGGTAAATCCCCTGGCCGGTGACGCGATACAGGCGTTCGGCGATGTTGAGGCGCTTGATCTTTAGGCGCGCCGTTGCGCCGGGCCGGGTGTCGAGCCTGACGCCGCGTTGTCCGAAGGCATCCGGCGGAAATTCGTAACCGTGGCTGGAGATGCTGAACCAGACCTTTCGGTTCATCAAACCCGGTTCGTAGAATGCGATGTAGCCGTTGGAATCGGTGTAATGGCAAACTTCGCTGGTCGTTTTCAATTCGACCATGGGCACCCCGCGTCCGGTCTGCTCGTCCACCACCTGGAGGGCAAAATAATCGTTGGGAAGCGGCGTCGGGTCAGCCCGACAAATGAGCGGCGCCAGCAACAGCGCGACGATACCGTAAATTGCCTTGGCCGGGCGGCGCTTTTTATTTGGCAGAAACATTTTCAGCGGCCACCGTATGGCAAACGAGCACATGTTCCCGTTCGATTTCGCGCCGAAAGTCTTCCGGGATCCGCGCCCAGTCCAAAACATCTACCAACATCGGAAGATTGCTTTCGCTCAGCGCGTCGCGCAGCAGGTAAAGTTGTTTTTGCGGCTGGTCGATGCCAGCCAGATTGCGCACCACCAAGTCGAGATCGGAGCCTTCGTGTCCACCGCCGCTTACACGACTGCCGTAAGCCAACACCTCAGCCTCGGGTGTGTGCTTTTTCAGAATCTCCAGCAACAGGCGCAAGTGATCTGGTTTCAGATTAAGTTTCGGCATGGCCAAATTTTTCGCGCAATGTGATTTCGAGACGGCGGGCATCATCCAAAAAATCGGGCATCAAGGTCAGCGTATCCTCGGCGAAGCCTTTGCCGTAGTCGTGCGCCGTGCTGTTGCGATTATCGCGATAAGCGAACCAGTGTTCCACGGCCTTGGCGTCCAGCAATCCATGCTTGGCTGCGTGGCGCAGCACGTCTTTGTAGCTTAATTCATCCACCGCGCGCGGGTTGCCGGTGTATGTTTTGATCGCTTTGCGCAGAAGTTTGCCCGCGGTTTCCAGCGTCAACTCGAAGCCTTTTACGACGGCGTTCCGGAAAATCTCGTAGTCTATGCTGTCCACGGGCGCGCGTTTCAGTTGCTCGAGGGATTTTTCAAGCGTCTGAAGGCAGCGCGCCAGATGTTCGGTCCTCAAATTCATGGCATTGTCTTGTCGCTAAAGTATAGCATGACAGGATAGCGCCGTATAGCTTTCTCCTGCTTCCGACGGCTTTATATCGGGTGCCGTAAGATGATACAAAGCAAAACGCCGGCCCGCCTCATCCGCCGTTTCGCGCATTTCAGTAGTTTTTTGGACGCTTGTCAATAAAACATACTTGACAATCAGGCCACTGGCACGCGTTTCGATCAATGTTTACAGGGGTTTCGCTCTCGAAAAAAAGATCGGTTGACGGGATGCGGGATTTTCGCCTTTTGTGCTAGAATTCGCCAATGAGCAAGCTTTGCAGCGTCGAGTCGGAGTGCCAGGAGAATGATGGGCAGGGAATCAGACGAAAGAAGTCTGTGTTTTCCATTCCTTCCCCGAACGTTTGTCGGGATTTCCCTGCCATTCGTTCTGGTCTGTTTTTCCACCCAATCCATCTTTCTGCCTTCCGGTCAGGCGTGGTCAAGGTGAGTAAGACCGATATGAAAAGACCAAAATTTGAGTGCTGGAGGCTAAAGTTATGAAAACGAACAACTTGCAGAATAAACAGCTTTAACCCGGTCAAACCAATGATTAACTGAGTTAATTTCGGTCAAAATAAGCCACGGAACCGCGGACCGCTGCTTTTATTTGTTGGAAAGATTTGGGAATCAGGGTCTGCTTACGGCGGCTTTCAGGAAACAAGATGTCACAGATGTTGAAATCGTCAGGGGGGATCGGCGCAGCCACTTTGAGCAGTCGCGTGCTCGGCTTGGTGCGCGACCAGTCTTTTGCCGCGTTTATGGGCACACACGGGGTGGCGGCGGCGTTCAGTTACGCGTTCATGGTGCCCAACTTGTTTCGGCGTCTTCTGGGAGAAGGGGCATTGACGGCGGCGTTCATCCCGATTTTCAAGGCCAAGGAAAAAAACGAGGGCGAAGCCTCGATGTGGCAGGCAGCCAGCGCGGTGATTTCCGGGCTGCTGGTGGCGGCCCCGGCGATTGTGGCGTTGGCGATGGTCATCATCTCGCTTTTGCTGTGGGGCGGGGGATGGGACGAGGACACGCGACTGATGTTCAAGCTGATGCGCCTGATGTTTCCTTACATGATGCTGGCCTGCCTGGGGGCGATTTTCATGGGCATCCTCAATGCTCGCGGCCATTTTTTCATTCCGGCCCTAAGCCCCGCGATCTTGAACATTGTGCTGATCGCATCGGTGTGGCTGGTGGCGCCGCACTTCGGGGCGACTTCCCGGACTCGCGTGTTTGCGCTGGCGTATGGTGTGCTGGCGGCCGGGCTGGCCCAGGCCTTTTTCCAGATGCCAGCCTTGCGCGGCGAAGGGTTTCGCTATCGCTGGATTTCCCCGTGGCGCGACCCGACGACACGCGAAGTGGTGGTGAAAATGATCCCCAGCGCGGTCGGCGTGGCGGCGTTCCAGCTCAACGTCATGCTCACGCAAACGCTGGCCTTCGGGGAAAACAAGGACATCGTGGCCGAGTTTTTTTACGCCGTCCGCCTGATGGAACTGCCGCAGGGCGTTTTTGGACTGTCGCTGGCCACGTTCCTACTGCCGACGCTTTCGGCGCTGGCGGTGGAAAAGAATTTTGGCCACTTCCGCGTCACCTTGCGCCAGGCCGTCGGGCATTTGCTATTCGTCAATCTTTTGGCGTCGGTGCTGCTGTTCACGCTGGCCGAGCCGATTATTCGTTTGTTGTTCGAGCGCGGGAAATTCGACGCGCAATCGACCCAGCACGTCAGTTTTGCGCTGGCCTGCCTCGTGCCGGGACTGGTTTCGTTTTCGCTGGTGAACATTTTTGTGCGGGCCTTCTACGCGATGAGCGACATCACGACACCCATGCGCATCAGTATTTTTTGCCTGAGCATGAATATTATTTTCACGGTGGTTTTTCTGTTTGGATTGCACTTGGGCGCGGGCGCGCTGGGAACGGCCAACAGCCTCAGTTCACTGTGCAACCTGGGCCTGTTGGTGTTCGCGCTGCGCAAGAAACTGGGCACGCTGGAGATGGCCGAGACGACGAGGCAACTGCCACGCCTGGCCGTGGCCATGCTGATCGCGGGATTGCTGGCCTGGAACGGACGCGTGTGGTGGGAAAATCATTTGGGTCATGCGAGGCTGGCGCTGAAATTGGGCGAAGTATTTGTGCCAATGATCGCAGCGTCCATTGCGTATCTCGCCCTGGGATTGTGGCTCAAAATTCCCTCCGCCGGCGAAATACTCCGGGTGATGCTTCGGCAGGCCCCGTTGAGAGAGTTTCAGTCCTAAAAAATCCATGAACAAAATGCAGGAACATCTTTTACGCGCCGGAAAGGAACTAGGGATTCAAGTAATCGTTCCATTCGAATTGAAGTTAGGTTCCGGCAGGAAATTATCAGCGGAAGCATTACTTCCAGAACTTAGCAATCCTAAAGGTATGATTGTTAGTCAATCCTCCACTAACTTTTTAGCTACATGCGATGAACTAAAAAAACTGGGCTATGGTTTCAGCGTATACGCCGAACCGTCGCCACATATGGATTTTGACTTGGAATCTTACAAAGAGATGTTCATAGAATGGGGTTGGAGCGGAGACAAATCGAAAAAACCAGATTGGCTTGCAAGACCCCATGAATAAAGCTGGCGAAGGGATTGGGACGATGGCATTTTGCGATTTGCCATGTTGAAATATCATTCCATTTTGCGGGGCTTATGCGGCGGGGTTCTGGCCTGCGCCGCCTTGCTGGCCGCGGCGGCGCCGGAGGACAAACACGCCTCCTTCAGCTTCACCGGTCCGGAGATTTTTCCGATTGACAGCCAGATTTCCCTGCTTCACGCCGCGGACCTGGATGGCGATGGCTTGACGGATTTGATTGTGGTCAACAACGCGCGTTCGAAGATCGATTTGCTTTATAACCAGACGGGCAAGACCAACATCGCTGCGCCCGACAATGGGCTGAAAAAGGAAATCAACGAACTGCCGCCCGACGCGCGTTTTCGGATTGAATCCATTTCCTCGGAGAAGAGAATATTCTCGCTGGTGGTGGCGGACTTGAACGGCGACGGCCGGCCTGATTTGGCTTACTACGGGGACCCGAAGGAGTTGGTGGTGATTTATAATATGGGCAGCAATACCTGGAGCGCGCCGAAACGCTGGCCGATTGACGACGGCCAGTTGACCCCCAACGCGCTGACCACCGGCGATCTCAACGGCGACGGTCGCACCGATTTGGTTTTGCTGGGTGAGAACAATATTTATTTCCTGCCGCAACTGGCCGACCATTCGCTGGGCGAGCCGCGCAAGATACCCTTCTCCGGCTCGGTCAAGGCGGTGCAGGTTTTGGACATCGACGGCAATGGCCGCGACGATCTGCTGCTGGTCAACTGGGACAGTCCCAGCCCGTTTCGATTCCGGCTGCAAAACTCCGAGGGCGAACTGGGCCCGGAGATTTATTTCGAACAGCCGCCGATCCGTGCCTATCTGGCGGATGATCTGGAGGGCAATCACAAGACGGAGATTGTCACCATTGCGCAAAATTCCGGGCGGGCGCAAGTGTCCGGCTTTGTGCGCAAGCCAGCCGAACCTTTGTCCGGCACATTCAAGCAGGGGCAACTGGAGGTGTTGCCCTTGAACAAAACAACCCGGACCCATCGCGGCATTTTGTGGGCCGATATCAACGGCGACGGCTTGCCCGATTTGTTGGTGGCGGAGCCGGACAGCGGGCAATTGACGGTACAATTGCAGAAGTCCGATGGCACCTTGGCGGCGGCGAAAACATTTCCAACTCTGACCGGTGTCAGCGAAATCGCGGTGAGCGACTGGAAGGGCAACGGCACGCAGCAGATTTTTCTCCTGAGCAGCGATGAACATCAAATCGGTGTGACGGAATTTGACACCAATGGCCGGGTCGCGTTCCCGACGCTTTTGCCCATTGAAGGCCGGCCGCTGACGATGGCGATCGGTCCCTTGCAATCCAAGGCCAAACCGACCCTGGCGGTGATTGTCGATCAGGACACCAACCGGGTGCTGGTCACGATGATGGCGGATGAAAAAAGCCACACGCAAAAGTTGAGCGACTCATTCAAAGCCGCGCCCAGCTCAATGACGATGCACGACGCCGATCAGGATGGCCTGGCCGATTTGGTGGTGCTGATCCCTTACGAGAAAATCAAGGTCCTCATCCAGAAATCCGACCACACCACGTTTGACGAAGAGGACGTTCTGCCCCCCGGCGGCAGCACGGAAGAACCGTGGGTGAGCGCCGCCGACGTGGATGGGGACGGCAAACCGGAATTGCTCCTGGCGCAAAAGAATTTCGTGCGGGCCGTGGTGTTGAAAAACGAGGGCACCCATGGAACCAATGGCAAGCCGGACTGGTCGTTCTACGTCAAGGACCAAATCAACGGCACTTCGCGCGACTCGCGCATCACCGGGGCCGCGCTGCTGCCGAACGGGACCAACGCCATCGCGTCCATTTTTCTACTTGACGAACAGCAGAAGGCGTTGACCTTGTGCGAGCGGGACCAGGCGGGAGTCTGGCAGGTGGTGCGCAACCTGCCGCTGGCAGTGAGCGACTTCACCTCATTGCGCAGCGTGGCGCTGGGCTCCTCCACGGCCAACTGCATCGCGCTGCTTGGGCCCAACGAAGTTGGCACGATGGCGATGAGCGGGGACGTGTGGGAACTTTCGGTCCTGGACAGCTATGAAACACCGATCAAGGACGGCCATTTGGCGGATGTCGTGGCGGGCGATTTAAACAACGACGGGCGCAAAGACCTGGTGTTTTTGGAAACGGCCAAGAATTACCTGGATCTGGTCACCTTTGAATTGCCGCACAAACTGGTGCCGGCCAACCGCTGGCAGGTTTTTGAAGAGCGGACATTCCGGTCGCGGCGCAATGATTCGATGGAACCGCGCGAGGCGGTGATCGCCGACGTCACGGGTGACAAGAAGAATGATTTGATCGTGTTGGTGCATGACCGCATCCTGGTTTATCCGCAGGAGTAATGGCCGCTCAACGCAATTTGGGCGGGGTGGGAGAGAAGAAATTCGCCGTGAAACCGTCCGGGGAAAATTTGCCGGCAAAGACCGAAAAGTAAAAATATTTCGCGATGGCATCGTAGGGCGGCAGCAGGGAAAAATCCGCCCATTCCCGCAGTTTGGACACCTGATCTCCAGTATTGACGCTGCCCATGACGGACGACGAGCCCAGAATGTCCTGCAGGGTGACGGGTTGCTGGCGGACGGTTTCCAGCAGCGCGCGCATGCCCAGGCTTTGACTGTCGCAGCCAAACAAGCCCGTGCCCATGCCGCCGACTTGTTGCGCGGCATCGGCCAGGCCGGGAGTCTCGCTCAGGGCTTTGCCCTTGCTGTCGTTGCTCCGCAGATATTCCTCGAGAATTTCGGTGTTGTCCGATAGCGCGACATAGCTGCCGCTGCCGGAAAAGCTGAAGGAATGGGCCGGCATCCCGCCCTGGCCGGCGATGGTCAGCGTGCAAATCTGGCGGCCGAGGAACTCGCGATCCTTGGCGACGCCCATGAAATTCAAGCCGTTTTTGATGGCAGCGGCCAGCTTCTCCGGATGGGGCGAACCGATCAAATAAACGGAGGGGGCCGAATTCAAATCCGCCACAGTGTTGCCACGAGGAACTTTTTCGTAATGAATCACGTCGTCACCGAGATTGCCGAGCAACTCGGATTTCAAGTCGTAATTTTCATCCTTGTCCTTGCCTGCGGTTTGCAGAACGAAATTGATCAGGCTGCTGTATTGGGGATTGAACTCGTTCAACATCGTTTCGAGCAGAGTCCAACTGTGGGGGATGTTGATGCGCCATCGCCAGAATTTCGCTGCATCCGCTGGGACGAAGGCAGGCGGATTGGAATCCTTCGGTTCAAACACCAGGGCCTTGAGCAGCCCGCGCCGTTTGGACTCAGGCACGCCGACGAAGAGTTGCGCGGCCAGGCCTTCGGGCAAACTGCGATAAGTAAAGGAGGCCGAGGTCAGCCCGGTCAGTCCGCTGGCAACGAGTATCGAATCGGGCTGGAGCACGGTCTCGGCGCTGCTATCATCGCGAGTGGGCCCTTTGGTGATGCCGTCAACCCAGGCCTTGACATTCACCCAAGCGTAAAACGGCGCACCGCGCAGGCGGGGGGCGAAATCGGCCTGGAAAGCCGGATCTTCCTCCAAGGCAGGCAAAAGCCCTCCGCCCTGGCGACTGAGGACTTTTTCGATCGCCTGAACCGAATCGCTGACCAGCAAGAGAGAGGCATCCTGGCCGAAAGTGATTTGCACCTTGTTGGTGGACGGCGGGCTGGTGGCGTCATCCGCCCCGGCGCTTTTCGGTTTGGACAAGATTTTGTCCCACGAAAGATCATCGGCCGAGAGGACGAGCGTGGTAAATTCAATTTCGCGGATTTTCCGGGTTTGCATGGGCTTGCCCGCTGCGGCCCACTTTTGCCGGATGTCGGCCAGGTTGGTGCGGAGTTGCGCAGTCTTGTCCTTAGTGTCAAGAATGAAAATTTTGGCGAAATGATCGTCCGGCCTGTCCGGCTGGCTGTTGGGCAGGAGGGCAAATGTCGCCTGGCCTTGCGCCAATCCCTGATAGGAGGACAACTGCACGCCCAAAGTCCGTTGCAACGGAGTGAGGACGTCGCTGGTGAACTTGTCGATGAATTTATCCTTGAACGGTTTCAGCGCCGGGTCCTGCCACAACCGGCCGTAGGGCGCGTTGGTCAGAAGAGTCCAGCCGACCGCGCTATCCGGCACAGTGACCAGCAGGACGGTGTCTTTGGGCAGGAGTTTTTCCGGCGGCAAAACGGCCGCCCGCGCACTGAGCCAAAAGCCTCCCAGAATGAGGAGCAGAATAAGACAATTCGGCATAGGTTCAGCCGGGAGCCATTACTGCGGCACTGTTTTCTTGGCCCGGCTGGGCGGTTCCAGATAGCGATAGGGATTGCTCGGATTGTCGTTATCGTAAGCGTAGGACTCGCGATGGTTTAAAAAGAATTTGACCGCTTCCACGGGAATGGCAAACCCCAAACCTTCGCCAAAAGTGATCTTCATGTTGGTGACGCCAATGACTTCGCCGCGCAAATTGAAGAGAGGCCCGCCGCTGTTGCCGGGATTGATCTGCGCGGTGGTTTGCAAATATAGTTCGCCTTCGAATTGGCGGGTCTTGGTGCTGAGGATGCCCTCAGTCACGGTCCGTTCCAGGCCGAGCGGACTGCCGATGGCAAAGACCGTGTCTCCCACGGCCATTTTGTCGGCATCGCCCAAGGTCACACAGGAAAACTTCGGGGCGTCCTTGTCCTCGATGCGGAGCAGGGCGAGATCGACGAATTTGTTCAAGGCCACAATTCTGACTTGCTTGTAAGTCTTGCGCTCGATCTGGCCGTTTTTCTGCAAATAAACCTCGACGGAAATCTGCGTCTCACCTTCGGTCACGTGGAAGTTAGTGATCAAGAAACCGTCGGCGTTAATGAAAAAGCCGGAACCCAAACCCGCCGGTGTGCGCACCTGCACCACGGCTTCGCCCAATTCATTGACCAACTCCCGCACGCTGCGTTCCTGCGGGGGAACAATCGAGGTCGAATAAAAGCCGCGTTCCACGGTGGCTTCCGGCGCGGGAGCGGTCACGGCTTTGGCGGTCTTGGCATTATCATCGAGCATTTTCACGACCTGGCTTTTTGGAATGACGAGTACGGTGTATCCAATATCGATGATAATCTGGTCCCGTTTATCCTCCAGGATTCTGCCGGTAACAGCGGCCCTGCCTTTCAACTCCACCGTGGTGGCTCGAAGGGTGACACCGCCAAGCAACAGGGAAATACATAAAATCGACTTTAACATGCCCCATAACCTATCCGTTTTCATAAAAATGACAAGACCGGCCCGATGGAAAATTATCGTCGGGCGCCGTCTTCTTTCGCTGGCGGACAAAATTGCGCAGGCGCAGGCTCGACTCCTGGCGGTTGTAGGCCTCCCGAAAAAGCCAGCGCAGCCCCTCTTCCAATTCATTCACAGACATTTGCTTGGGACGATAATTTACATCGAACAGGGTACAGGCATCCCAAAACCGTCCGGCCAGCAGTCTCCCTTCGGTCTTGAGCCGTTGGTAAAGAGGCGTTCCAGGAAAGGGTGTCAACACTGTGAATTGAACCTCAGCCAGACCAGACCGTCGCACGAAATCCAGGATGGACGGGAATATATCCGGCGTGTGGTTGTCCAGCCCGAGAATAAAGCAGCCGTTGACGCTCACGCCACGCGACTGCAAGCTCTCGACCACCCGCTCACAATGAGGCGCCTGCTTCTTTTTCCATCCGACCGGATCCATCGCGTTCAAATCATCCGGGCGCGGGCTTTCGAATCCGATAAGCACTTGTTTGCACCCTGATTCCGCCAGCAGGTCGCACAGTTCTTCATCTTCCGCGATTGAAGCGTCAGTTTCTGTGAAGTAGTGAATTCCCTCAGGAGCCAGTGCGCGTAACAATTCCTTACTCCAGGTTTTGTTGAGAAAGGTGTTGTCATCGGCGAATTCGAAGAAGGGCCGGGCAACGTGCCTCCGCGCTTCTCGAATCTCTTCCAACACGAGGGGCACCGGCTTTTGATTGAACCGGCGGGTGATGCGCAGGCTGGCCGCGCAAAATTCGCACGCGCGCGGACAGCCTCTCGACGTTTGTATTGTGACGCGGTTGTATTTGCGGCCGCGCAATAAATCAAAGCGCGGCCGGACGTAGCGGCCCGGCGCAAAGACATTGTCGTCAGCGCCGCGATAAATCCGGCGCAAGTGGCCGCGTTCGGCGTCTGCGACGACTTGAGGCCAGACGCCTTCCGCGCCATTGATGACAACGGCATCGGCGTGTTCAAGCGCCTCTTCCGGCAATTGGGACACATGCAGCCCACCCATAACCACGGGAATGCCGCGCCGGCGGAAATAATCGGCGACTTCATAGGCTTCCTCGATCTGCGCGGTCATTGAGGAAATTCCAACCAGATCGAAATCCGACCGGGGCACAAATCCGGCGAACTCCTGGAGTTCAATGTAGGAGATTTCGTGTTGTGCCGGGGTCAGCGCCGCAACTGTCAGCAGGCCGAGACTGGGCAGCGATGCAATGACCTTGCCGCGATGGACAAAGCCGGGCAACGTGACGCCCAAGGCCGCGAGTTCCGCAGATTTGACTCGCACACCGCTCATTGCGATGAGACCAATGCGCATATCAGGGATTTCCCGTTTCTGGGATCTTTGTCAGATCCACACCAAGTCGCCGCAGCACATTCGTCAATTGCTGCGCTTCTGGAGCTGGTTTGGGGTTCTCGGCGTCCACCCAATGCGTCGCAATCGCTCCTTTTATTTTTGACAATTCGGAACGATTCCGTTCAATCCAATCCTTCCCTCCGGGCAAACGTTCCAATGCGGCAAACATTTGCACCAGCGCAGCCGGCCCGCAATCCAGCCAACGATGGGAAAACATAACTTCCATATGTTCGAGATAAAGTCGGCGAATCCATTCCGGATCGGATGGTTGGAGGACGGCCATAATCTCCGGTAGTTCCTTCCAAACCTGGTAATCGTACGGATCGGGTTCGATGCGGCGCGAGGCGGGGAAATCTTTGCGGGTGTAATGCGAAAGGTAATCCACGGATTGGCGGTATTGGCCGGTCTCGATCAATTTGGCGTGAGTGACGAAACGGTATTGTTCGAGTTGCGCCGGAATAGCAATGGCGATCCATATTGCGGCCAGGACACATAGTGTTCGTGCGGGGAACCGGCCTGGGCTGGCCTCCGGAAACGGACGAACTGTTTCGCGAATTCGGAACACGCGAAGCAGAATCAAAACAACCGGCAGGAGAAGCGCTGCCGCCATTGAAACATCGTTCTGAGCCGCCGCCAGCAGTATTTTCTCCGGCGCATTCCGCATGCCACTCATGTCGGCCATTATCTGGCGGCCCAAGTCACCGCTAAAAATCGCGCCGAGAACTACAACCAAAAGAACTTCGAGGCAGGCCGGCACCAACACCCAACCCAGCGCCCGAACGAACTTAATTTTCTGCATGACAGAAATGATCCGCGCCATGAGCAGGACGCGCCACAGGGAGACGAGGGCCAGCAATGTCAGGTTGGCCTCAGCGGCCTGGTATGAACCGAGAAACCGCTCGACAGGTATGGCATACAACCATGCAATGGGCGCAGTCATCCAAAACAACGACATGAAGCAGCGCCATTGCGCCTTATTTGAAATGATTTTTCGCGCCTCAAGGTGCCGTCGGATAAAGCCGTAATAAAGGATCAAAAACAAGAACGAGCCGGAGAAAAACGAGAAGATTAATGGCCCAGCCAGCCAGAAGGGCGACTCTAGGAAATAGGTCTGGTCGTAATTGCGGGGAATGGCGGTCAGGAGCACCAGCACCAAGCCGGTGAAAAGAGAGGTTCGATTTCCTGCGACGGCTTCAATGGCTTCACTTTGGCCGAGCTGGAAACGCGTCATGGTTCGAAAGTTCACGGTATAAGCTTCAATAAATGCCGGGCCTTTTGAAAGACCGCCTGCGGTGTGATCGAGTGCAGGCAAGCTAGTGGCTCATGGTAAAAGCATTTCTGTTTCTGGCACGGCACACAGGGCAGGCTGGTGTTTTGCAGGACGTTGCCGAGTTGCCCATACGGTCCCGTGCTCAATGGGTTGGTCGGCCCAAAGAGCGCAATGACGGGCCGGCCCAACGCAGCCGCGACATGCATCGGCCCCGTGTCGTTGGTGATGGTCAAACTGCTCAGGCGAATCCATTCGATCATTTCAACCAGCGAGGTGAGGCCGGCCAGATTTAAACACCGTTCGGGATCCGTCGCCGCAATCGTCTGGCCGAGCGAATGCTCATCCTGGCTGCCCATGATGACGAATTTTATGCCCGGGGTCTGCCGCATCAATTTGACCACTTCAACGAAATAGGACACGGGCCAGCGTTTGTTGTCCCAACGCCCCCCCGGCAATAGCGCCACCCAGCGCGAACCGGCCGGATGCCATTTTTGTTCGATTTGCGCGGCGATTTCCGGGCGGCGCGGCAGCCATTCAAAATCACGATGCACCGGGACGCCCAGCAGCGGCAGGACCGCCAGGTAACGATCAACCGCGTGCATGGTCGCGGGTGCGCGCGGCGGAGTCATGTCGTACAAGGCGCGCGCGCCTTCACGGGCGCCTTCGCGCAAATTGTCCAGGCCGACGGTCAACCTGGCGTTGGCCAGCCAGGCAAACAAGCCGCTGCGAGCCAGCCCTTGCAGATCGATTGCCCAATCAAAGCGCTGTTGCCGCATCCGGCGCAAACTGGCCGCAATCTCCGGCCAGCGGGCCGGCGCCGCCCAACGTTTGCGTTGGAAGGAAATTATACCTGACAAGTCGGGGTCCTGTTCCAGCAGCGGGACCAGGGCGGTGTCGAGCCACCAGAAAATTTCGCCTTTTGGAAAATGGCGCTTGAGCAACCGCAGGACCGGCAACGCGTGAATCACGTCACCCAGGGAACTGGGTTTGAGAATCAGAATTTTCACCGCCTGGGCGTTCCTGCGGGCGCGATTATTTCCCCACAGCGAGCCGTTCCGCCAAACGCGCCGGCAGGCCCGCTTCAAGAATTTTCTTTTGGGCTGTTAGAATATCGTAGTCCAGCCGCCGCAGTTCGATCGAACCTTCGGCCATGTCGTAAACCACGTAGGCGGCCTTGGGGTTGCCATCGCGAGGCTGGCCGACCGCGCCGACGTTGACAAAATATTTCCGGCCCGCCTCGACGCGGAACTTCGAGTAAGTGCCGCCGCGAATCTGGCTGTCACGAATGAAGGCGACCGGCACATGGGTATGGCCGAAAAAGCAAACGGGCGTGTTCTGGTAAGTGAAACTGGCGGCGGCGGCCAGTTTCTCAAAAACGTAACCCCAGCGTTGCGGGCCGTCCAAGGTGGCGTGGACAATGGTGAAATTGGAAAGAAGGCGGACGTACTTGAGATCGTTCAGCCATTTTTTATCCTCGTCGGTCAATTGTTTGCGCGTCCAATTGACCGCTTCGGCGGCGTGGGGGTTGAAACCTTCCAGCGCTTCGGTAGTCGAACAATATTCGTCGTGGTTGCCTTTAATGCAGGGGATGTTCATGGCCCTGACTTTGTCCAGGCATTCCTTGGGATTGGCATTATAGCCCACCACGTCGCCCAGGCAGGCGATGTGGGTGCATTTTTGCTTCTCGATATCCTCCAAAACCACTTGGAAGGCCTCCCAATTGGCGTGGATATCGGCGATAATGGCGTACTTCATCTTTTAACTATCCCGTCTAAATCTACTGCGTAATTTCAAAACCGCGAAATTCATTTTTTGCCTCAGCCCAGTGCGCTTGTTCCTGCCGGATAAAGCGCCCTACACCCGAGTCGCGAATGGCTTGGAGGAAGGCTTCCAATTCCTCTTTCGCACCTTCCGCCACCAATTCCACCCGGCCATCCGGGAGGTTGCGCACAATCCCGGCCACTTCATAACTGGTGGTCAGGGTTTTCACCGCGTAACGAAAACCGATCCCTTGAACATGACCGGAATATAAATTCGTCACACGCTCTCGTTTCATGGCCATTTCCAAGGGTGAAATAAAGCCAAAGCCGTCGGCATTGTGCAACTGAATTGTGACAATCATTCGCCGTCGGGCTATTGCCGGCGGGGCGACGTTGCTACGGAAGTTGATGCCCTCGAATGCTGCAAGTCGGTTTTTCGCCAACAGCGCCGACCTTGTAAACGCCGCTGGCCGGGCAGGTCGGCAATTCTCCATTCGGTCCATGACCGACGTAGGTTCGCAAATCCTGCATCGTTGGCGTATCGGTTGCTTGTTTTCTATATTCCAACGCCCACTGTTGTTTGGCCCCATCGATCAGGCGCAGATTGTTGATACACGCATTCTGTTGCGAGATCGTGCGCGCCCTTACGAAGTTGGGCACGGCAATGGCGAACATCATGGGGATGAAAACAATCGCGAATAAAATGCCGAGGTAGCCAGTCACCAAACCGCCGATGGCCAATCCCTGCCCCTCCAGCGCGCCGCCCGAATACTTGATGCGTTTCAGCGCCTTGTGCCCGCAAATGACACCCGGGATGGCGGCAAAAATCGAAAAGCAAGCCAGGCTCAGAATTCCCAAAACCAGGCTCCAAATGGCCAGACCGCTGGTTTTGGGCGGAGCCGGATTGCCGCCAGGTGGAATTGTTTCGTCCATACCGCATGATTGACGGCCGGCGTCGAAAGTCAATCCAGTTTTTTGCCAACTTGACTTGGCAAACTCCGACCTCTTGACGCTTCACTTCAGCCAGAAAAATTGCGCGGTTTTTGCGTTCATTTGCAGGCGTCCTCCCGAGGATGCATGTGATTGATTACCAACGTAAATCCTTCCACTTCAAACAAAATTCCGGCTTCTCGCAGGCGGCGGCCAGCAACGGATCCAACCGCAGAGGCCGGTAGTCGTTGAGATCTTCGTAATCCAGGACCAACCCATAAAGCCGTTGGGCCCACAACTGCCGCACCCAAATGATCCACATAATCCACATAAACTTGCTCGCGGCTGTCGTGGAAGCACGGAGCCAGACTTTGCCTCAGCCCGAGGGGAGTGTCCGATTGGCGCAGGAGCAACCCGCCGCCATCGCTGGAGAGCGGGCCGCCGGAGAAATCGGCCACCACATTGCGTGAACCAAGATCTCGAAACAACAGCGGCTGTTCCTTACAGTCTGTCGCTCAAGAAGCGGTCAGAGATGTGTTCATTTGACTCTATTTTCCAAGTCAACTGACGCTCTTGCCGCGTCTTTGTTCAATTCAACCATGAAATATCCGGGCTAACGGGCGGTGGGGCTTTTTAGAAGCGCGGACAAATCGAAGGCAGAGTTGGTGGATGATGGCGCCACGAGCGCGCGGGCGGCCAGGAGCATGCTAACGCCCGGTAAATCAGCCGCGGACTTCACGTTGTAAGAGGTCTGCTCCTTGATGCCGAAATCAATCTCCTCTTCGCGGCCCGAGGCGAGGTTCGACATGCGAAATTTGCCAAGGGTCAAGACTAACGTGTCAATCCCCGTGAATTTGAAATTATCCGCAGAAGTTTTTTTTGCGCCGGATGCTTCGCGGGTTTTTTTCTGGAAAGGCTGCACATTCAACCGGCCTTTTTTGTCCTGCACCAGAGCGACCTCGGCCAAGTTCAGCCGCACCAGTTTGAAATGAAGGTTGCCGGAGCGGATGGCCGCCGGGTCGTATTCCAGGTGCAATTCGGGCATGTCGATAAAAAGGGAACCGCCAAAATCCGCCGTGTTGTAGAGTTTAAAATCTTCGATGGTGATTGTAGGGGAAAGGAGGCGGACTTCGATTTTTCCGATATTTACGTCCATGCCCGTGCTGGCGCGCAGGCGGCTCTCGAGCGCTTCCTTGACGATCGTGTTCAGCAGAAGAACCGCGGCTACGGCAAGGACGACGAGGAGGATGAAGAGATAAAGCGCTAGTCGGATCAGACGTCTCATAAGATTTATGCTGGGATAATGTCTTCCGGAAGGACCTCGAGGCACTCATCCTGATCTTCCCAGAGGACCGCGGGATAGTATTCCAGAAATCGCGGCAGCAACCGATTGGCGGCAAAGGCCAAAAGCGTTTCGGCCTTGGTCGCGGCGTCATCGCAGGCCTGATCGTAATCGGCCACACTTTTGCGCTGGTGATCGTCCCAATGCGCCACGGCATGTACGGCGGCGTAGTCGTCCACCCAGCGCTGGAGGGCGGGTTGCAGGTCCGCCGGCAGTTCCTCAAAAGGGACAAGGGTTTCCGAGCAATGCTGACAGATTAAACCGCTTTGCAGAATGTCACGGCTGAACAAGGGCAGGGTGGGGGCGCGGCAACAGAGCGCCGGGGCGAAGCCTGTGGGAACATTGGCCAGACGCTTGAGCCAAATCTGGCGGCGATGAGCCAATTCGGCCGCCAGCCGGTAAGCGCCGATCAGCGGATGGGAAAACCGCCAGGTTCGACCGTGCAATTGACTGAGGGTTTGAGCCAGCCATCGGGCCAGCGTCAAATCATCAAACTCATCAAAAGCCAAACTGTATTCCTTCCAAAGCCGGTCGGGCAAAGATTCTGCCATGACGACAGGTTACGGGCAAAATCTGCGGTTTAAAGTGTAAAGTTGGGCTGATCGCGTGGCAAATCATGCAGCCTACGGCCCTGGATGGAACCAATAGGGATCGAATCAAGGCTTGCAATTTAATGACTTTCGGTTATATACTCGACACGGTGCCCCAGCGTAATCTGGGTGGAAACGGAGAAAACATCGTTGCGATGGCCTGATGACGAACCATGTTTAAATTTACGCGAGTTCTGGTCGTATACGCCGTCGCTATTCCATTGGCGTTGGTTCTGGGCTATCTGGCGTCATCGCCGGACCCGTTCACTTTCGTGATGTTGGGCATGCTTTTGTTTTTTTTCGCGTTACCCCTGTTTTTCAAGTGGCATCACGTCATGTTGATTGTTTTTTGGAATTCGGCATTCAACGCGTTTTTCCTGCCTGGAGAGCCGGATTTTTGGCTTTTGTTTGCCGCCTTCAGCTTTGGAATCTCATTCCTGAACTATATCATGGGCCAAAAGGTATTCTTGCGCGTCCCGGAAATGACGCGTCCGCTGTTTTTTCTGGCGGCGGTGGTGCTGGGTACGGCATGTTTTCGTGGAGGAATGGGTTTTCGAATTTTGGGTGGGGGATCCAATGGGGGAAAGAACTATATCTATGTCTTAGGCGCCATCATGGGCTATTTCGCCTTGACTGGCGAGCAAATTCCAATTTCCAAAAGCGGGAAAACGGTCGCCGTCTTTTTTCTTTCGGCGCTGACTTTTGCTCTGAGTAACCTCGCTTATACATTAGGTCCCGCCTTTTCCTTTATTTATTATTTTGTGCCCTCGGGTCTGGCCATGAGTCAGGCGGCCACCGATTTTGGGATGACCAACATCGATCGCATCTCAGGTCTGGGGCCAAGCTGTATCGGCGCGTTGTGCTTTTTACTGGCGTATTACGGGGTTCGGGGACTGTTTGTCCTGGCCAAACCCTGGAGATTTTTATTCCTGTGCCTGGCGGTTGGGGCGGCGTTTTTCGCGGGATTTCGATCAACCCTTGTCCTGCTTTTTCTTATTTTCGCCTTTCAATTCTATTTCGAAGGATTGTTTCGCACGCATTTCTTGCCCATTATTATTGGGCTGGCGATGTTTGTTTTTGTTCCGGTCGTGCTTTTTTCCGACAGGATGCCCACTTCGGTGCAGCGCGCCATTAGTTTTCTGCCGGTCAAGGTGGATGCGGATGTTCGGGCGGACGCCGAGGGGTCGACCGATTGGCGAGTGCAGATGTGGACTGTGGTGATCAAAGATGTGCCCAAGTACTTGATCGTCGGCAAAGGATATTCCTTTGATCCCACAGACATGTTCTTGACAACTGAGGCCATCCGGATGGGACTGATCAGCAACAATGAAGAATCGCTGCTGGCGGGGGATTATCATAGCGGGCCTCTATCGATTATCATCCCGTTTGGAATCGTGGGCACAGCGGCGTTTCTCTGGGTTTTGGGCGCGGGCTATTGGGTTCTTTATCTGAACTACCGTTATGGCGATGCGAGATTGCGTGGCCTCAACACTGTTCTATTATCGGTTTATCTTGCTTATTGTATTTCGTTTTTCTTCATTTTTGGCGCTTTCAACAGCCAACTGTTTATTTTTCTGGGAATCGTTGGATTAAACGTCAGTCTGAATGGCGGGGTCAGGAGGGCGCCCGCGTCCAAAGGCAAGCCTGTCACCGTGTCTGAAACTTTTGTAGTGGTATAAAGTTTGGGGTTTTAGCTTTTGACTTCGTCTTCTATAAAGTGAGTGTGCCGAATTCGCAAAACCTGTTGCTAATGCCCCTCACGGAATTGCGCGGCGTGGGCCCGGAACGCGCGGCTCAATTGCTGCGCCTCGATTTGCGCACAGTAGCGGACGCCCTGCTGCACCGACCGCGCCGTTACGAGGACCGCCGCCATTTCCAGCGGGTCGTGGATTTGCGATTGCAGGAGCCCGCGCTGGCCCGTGGTCGAGTTGTCGCGGCTGGATTGAAACGCTGGCGCGGCGGCGGACGTTCCGTGTTTGAGTTTATCCTGGACGACGGCAGCGGACGGCTGCATTGCCGGTGGTGGAACCTGCCATTCATGGAAAAATATTTCAAAGTGGGCGACGAAGTAGTCGTGTTTGGCAAACCTGTTTCCCTGCGCCCGCGCACTATCGATCATCCCGAAACGGAGGTGGTGCTCGAATTGGACGTTTCGATTCACCTGAAACGGATTGCGCCTATTTATCCGTTGACGGAAGGATTGCCCCAGCGCTGGCTGCGATCGCTGCTCTGGCGGTTGGTGGAGGAGTTTGCGCCCGGCGTCGTTGAGCCGCATCGGGAACTGGCGGTGGCCGGAGAAACGGCGGTGGTCGAAGGGCGTCAGGTGCGCCTGCCGACACGGGGCGACGCTTTGAAGCGGATACACTTTCCGGAAGAGTTGAGCGACATCGGAATTGGGCGCGCGCGGCTTGCCCTGGACGAGTTTGTCGAATTGCAGGAAGCCATTCAGCGCCGCCGCAGGAACTTGGAAAGAAACGCCCGGGCGTTGCCTTGCGCGGGTGACAATCATTGGATCAAACCGCTGCTGGCCGCGCTGGGGTTTCAATTGACAGAAGCACAAACCAGGGTGCTGCGGGAAATTCGGCGGGACATGGCCGGCCCGCTGCCGATGCGGCGATTGTTACAGGGTGACGTGGGCTCCGGCAAAACGGTGGTCGCCGCTTGCACAGCCTTGATGGCCCTGGAAAGCGCGGCTAACGTGGCCTTGATGGCGCCGACGGAAATTCTAGCCGCGCAACACAACCGAAATTTTCGGCGGTGGCTGGAGCCGCTGGGGGTGAGAGTGGAATTGCGCGCCGGAAACGCGCGTCCGCCCGGCGCGTCCGCTTCGCCCGGTCTTTTCGCAGGACCGACGCTATTTATTGGCACTCACGCGCTTTTACAGGAAGCGTTTTCGCCGGAGAAACTGGGCCTGGTCATCATTGATGAACAACACAAGTTTGGCGTCGCGCAACGCGAAGTGTTATTGCGCAAGGGCACGTATCCTCATCTGCTGGTCATGACGGCGACGCCGATTCCGCGCACTCTGGGACTGACGCTGTATGGTGATTTGGACATATCGGTGCTGGACCAAAGCCCGCCCGGACGCGGACGAATCAAAACGTTTGTCCGCAATAACGACAGCCTGCCCAAGGTTTGGAAATTCATGCGCGAACAACTGGCCCTGGGACGGCAGGGATACATCGTTTATTCCCGCTTGGAAGAGGCTGATTCGACCGCTGGAATAAAAGCTGTCACAAAAGAATTCGAACATTTGCAAAAGATTTTTGCGCCCTGGCAAATAGGCCTCTTGCACGGACGCCTGAAAGACGGACAAAAAGATCAGGTGATGGCGGCTTTCCGCGCCAACAAGACGCAATTGCTTTTGGCGACGTCCATCATTGAAGTGGGAGTGGATGTGGCCAACGCAAGCCTGATGCTCATCGAAAATGCGGAACAATTCGGCCTGGCACAGTTGCACCAATTGCGCGGCAGGATCGGCCGGGGCTCGGCGGAATCCTATTGTATTCTTATCGCCGGTGGCAAGACGGAGGAAGCGGCGCAACGATTAAAAATCCTGGAGGAAACCACGGATGGTTTTCGTATTGCCGAGGAGGACTTGAAGCTGCGCGGTCCCGGGGAATTGCTGGGGCGGCAACAGAGCGGCGCGCCACCCTTGCGATTCGGTGATTTGGCGCAAGACCGGGCGCTGGTTGAGCGCGCCCGGGCTTTAGTCAAGAAAAATGCCGGACGGGATACGGTAAATACCCCATAGACATCAGGCCGGGGGACAGGTAGTCTGCGGCATGAAAAGAATTATATTGTCATTGGCGTTGGGTGCATTGCTCATCAATCTCACCAGCGGTTGTAATAAAAGCGATACCACGGGAACAGACACCACTGCGCCGGCTTCGACCAATTCGACGGTGACAAATGCGCCAGTGCATTAACAGCGCTTCGCGCTGATCCTTTCCAGCAGAATAATGCGCCGCAATGCTCGTTTTCGCGCCGGCGCAACGCCGTAGTATCGGGCCATCCCGGCGCCGTGCCCCCTAGTTCAATTCGCGGACCCATATGTTCCGGTAACGAACGGGGTTGCCGTGATCCTGCAACGAGAGCGGCACTTTGAGGTCGTGCTTCTCATATTTTGGCGCGTAACCTGTGATGCCCAGAATCGTCACGTTGTCCTGGACCAGGACGCCGTTTTGCAGCACGGTGACGCGGGCTCGGGTGATCAGCGCGCCGTTGTCCGCAAAACGCGGCGCGTGGTAAACGATATCGTAGATTTGCCATTCGCCGGGAGGACGGCAGCAATTGACCAGCGGAGGATACTGGCTGTAAACGGCGCCAGCCTGGCCATTGTAATAGGTTTGGTTGGTGTAGGAATCCAGGACTTGGATTTCATACCGGCCTTGGATGATGATACCACTGTTTCCCCGGCCCTGCCCATCGCCTACGATTTCCTTTGGCGTGGCCCATTCGACATGCAACTGCATGTCTCCCAAAGGCTTTTTGGTGTGAATGTAACCGGTATGATTGACCGTGGCGACGCCGTCCTTAACTTCCCAGCGCGCCGGCCCATTTTTGTCATCGAGCCATTGCGAGAGGTCTTTGCCATCGAAGAGAACGAGGGCGTCGGAAGGCGGGCCGCCGGGTGGGCCTGAATCAATTTTGCGAGGTTCACCGTCCAAGGTGACGCGCGCGGGCGGAGGAACATAGGCGGACCGTTTGTTTGAGCAGCAACCAGGAAGAACAGCCAGCAGCAAGCCCGTGGCCAACCAGACATGGTAATGTTTCTTTTGTATCATAGGAGGGGAGAGTATTGCGCCGAGCGAGCCGGATGCAAAGCGTTAAAATCCATTCCAAGATAAGCATGATTGGTCTGGAAAATCGGCAACACGGCAACAAGTCTTCGTAGTCAACGACTTAACTGGCAACAAGAAAAGCTACACACCGGCAACATGTAGCTCCTTTTCGCGTTCTTAATCATAATCGTAATCCTAATCCTTGCCCGCTTGTCCGCCGTAAACTTGTAACAAACTCGCCACGCCTTTCCCCTGAATTATTACCCTTCCAACCTTTAAAATGTCAAAGAACCATCCCCATCGTCCAGACGCGCCTTGCGGTGAACGGTGCGACCTCGAATAATGTTTATTTTTAGCTTAATTTACCTTAATTTACCCGTAATTACCTGTAATTGCCTTGAAAATGAGGAGCGCGTGCGTCTCGCGCGCCGCGTTTGGCGTCTCGCCAGACATTATCTTGGCCTGAAAGTGTGGCGCGAGACGCACCGCACAGCAACCGCGACGGTCGCGCTCTCCTAAAAAGATGTTTCAAGATATTTCCTTGTCTTTTTTCGGTCGGAATTGGTCGTGGGGTTTTGGGGTTTTGATCCCACTTTCACTGGCGTTGATCCGGCTAAAAGCCGGTTATGTTGTATATCATTCACATTGAAGTGCTTGTAAGATTCCCAGTATGGTGAGAGTCTGTCGAACCCCAAATAGATCGCTGCGACTGACTGCGACCGACTGCGACTCTCTCTGACTGGCTCGATTTGCCCAGAGGGTCGCGGGGCAAGCCCACCTCCCCGGATATGCGGAAGTACCCAGAAATAAGCGGAAATTTATAACCCCGAACTGAGCGTGGCGCGGTGCGACGGTTGCCTGCACCACGAGATTTTAACAAGGTGGGGTGAGACTCCGTCGAACCCTTAATAGATCGATCTAAGGTTCGACAGAGTCTCACCCTGCCGATTTTTCTGTCTGCCCTTGGTGTGTGAACGCGACCCACCGTTGCCGATTGGCCCACCACAACCATTTTGGCGGCGGACTTGTCGCGGCGTAGCAGCGCGGAGGCGGAGGCTTTCGCCCTGTTTATCCGATCAAAATTCATAATTCTTATTTTGCAGGTCCATTCTGGCACAAACACCCAAAAACCCGCATCCCATGAACCGATCTTTTTTTAGAACACGAAACCCGCATAAACAATGGTCGAAACATGTGTTAGAGGCCAATTTGTCAAGTATGAATTCTTGACAAGCCCATCAAAACCCGGCTTTTTTGACCACGAATGGAACCGATTTCAGGGATGTTTCCGCCCCTTTCGCTGGTCCCGCTCACGGAACGACAAACGGATTCGGCCCGGCCCTGGTCAGGCATTTTCATTGGCATTGGAATATGCGCCGCACTGGCCGCTTTGCTGATGGGGAGGCCTTATGTGCTTCAGAGGCGCAAACAGGACTGACGCCGGCACAACCTGTTGCGCTAAAACTGCGGCATGGTGAGCGGCACTTCCCCGGTGTACCACCGATAATCATAGCCGGCGGTTTGTGGCACTTTATTGATCTTCGACACGTTGCCTGGCAGCCAGAGCGTGTTGCATTTCGAATTGTGGCGCCACCAGCCGCTCAAAAGGTCAACGCCGGGATAATAAGTTTGCAAGGTGCTGTTGCTGTCCCATTGGGTCAGTATTTTGGTTTCCCCAGGAAACAATCCCAGGGAATCGTCGCCGTCGTTGCCGTCGCCCTCCATCCTCTGTTCGGTGGCATCCTGGCAAAAGATCATGCTTTGCGGACTCAAATAGCGCGTGGTTTTCATCGGCCCTTGGGCGTTGGCCCCATATTGAGTTCCGGGCCCGGTATAGGGTTGGGTGAGGTAGCGGCAGACGCCGTAAGTGGAATTGGCCCAAAAGGGCCACGGATAATCCAGCTTATCCTCACGCCATTCGTCCACCACCGTGCCATCCGGACAACCGAATATGTTCTGGTTTCCAGCAAAGCAGGCGTCGAACCCGAGCGCCCAATAGGCTTGGGAGGCGTTTGCAGCCAGGAGGGCAGTTGAATCCGGGTTGGCCGTCCACTCGCCTCCGTTCGCCATCACGCCATCGGCATCGCAATAAAACGTGTCATTGTTGTCAAGCGCGTACTGCAATGTGGCCAGGCTGATCTGGTGCAGGTTGCTGAGGCATTGCGCGCTCTTGGCCGCCTCCTTGGCCTTGCCCAGGCCCGGCAGCAGCATCGCCGCCACGATGGCGATGATGGCGATGACAACGAGCAGCTCCATTAACGTAAACGCCCGGGGCGCTGCATTAAAACGAGGTGGCTTCAAGTCTTTCATTTTACCCGTGCCGGCGTCCTCGATATTTGCACTTTTTGCCTTCGCTTTTGTGGCACGGCGTGACTCTCCAACCAGAACCTGCCGGTGTCGAGCTATAATAAATAGTGCAATATCGAGGACACCGGCACGTCTGAGAAAAAGCAAAGGTGGACTGGAAAGCGGACTTGCAAACCGGTGGAGAAGGAAGAAAATCATGCACTCGTATGGGTTTCTTTACTGCAAAGGACTGTTCTGTTTATCGGCGATGGGTGAGTGTCATTGCTTCTGTTCCGATGAGCGGCGGCGGGCATTTTTTAGCTGGCAAAAAGCGGGCGGGAGTGATTTGGTTTTTGATTATCTATTGCGCGATGTTAGTGTCAGCATTTCTTTATGCTTCTCCACTGAATAAAAGCTATGCGCTATATGAAGCCGCTGAAGCTTTTTATTCGGTTGTGTGGATCGTGATGTTGGTTGATGCCTGCCGCACGCCGATTCCTTTATTGAAGAAAATAAATTGGGTGATTTACGTCTTCGTTGCGATTGCAATAACTCTTGGTCCGTTCGTCATGATTCGCCAATTCATTTTTCAACCGTTCAGCACGCCAACCGGTTCGATGCAACCGACGTTGATGGGCGATGAAAGAACTCCGTCAGGCATCAAAAAAACCGGGGATCATTTTATTGTCAGCAAAATGGCTTACTGGTTTCACCAGCCTCAACGAGGAGACATTATTGTTTTTTCGACTGGTGGAATTAAACAGTCCGCAATCGCTCCGGGCGTGGAATATGTGAAGAGAATTGTGGGCGTTCCCGGCGACACGGTTTCCGTTCATGCGCCGAATGTGTTGATAAACGGAAAAACATTGGATGACCCTCCCGTTTTCAAAAAAATGGCCGCGGGGGCGGATGGTTATACGGGTTATACAAATGCACAATTGCTGGCGAAAGACGATGACAAGATTGTTTTAGGTAAGGATGAATACCTTGTGTTTGGTGACAATAGTCACAACAGTTTGGATGGACGGTATTATGGCGCTATCAAACGAAGCAACATTAAAGGAAAGGTAGTCCTAACTTACTGGCCATTTGATAGAAAGGGAAGGCCAGAATGATTTCGGGCCGCCCCGGTACATCGCGACCCCCTTGTTGGTTGAGAAGAGACTCCAGAGGGATGGGGTGAAGCAAGAAAATTTTGGGTGAAATATGGGGAGCTTTGATGGCCAGCAAATCGGCT
>Ga0182024_10004336_pt1 | contig 32785 bp, 28 predicted proteins | sample P32metaG_FD_120480 | JGI IMG/M metagenome (GOLD analysis project Ga0182024, IMG submission 120480) | Permafrost microbial communities from Stordalen Mire, Sweden - P3-2 metaG (Illumina Assembly) | ecosystem: Environmental > Terrestrial > Soil > Wetlands > Permafrost | place: Sweden: Stordalen...
CCAGCAGAGCCCGCTTCCGCTTCGCCGGATCAACGCATATACGTCTTCCCGCCAAGCCGGCGCAATCCCGCACCGGCCAACCTGTCACCCACTTTACCTGTCTCACGACAGGGGTGCAGTCCATGCACGTGTCCCACTCCCCTGATCGGGATCATTGTTTGTGTTACCAAATATTCCCAACGTCCCTTCACACGGGAGGGATCACAGGTTCAATCCCTGTCGCGCCCACCAGATAACTATGGGCCGCCTCGAGCCGGAAGGGTCGCGTCTTCTCCTTACAATTCCCGCGTGCCGATGCAGTGGGAAATGGCTTCGAGCTGGTAGCAGGCCATCCTTCTGACCGTAGGGACCAGGCCGCCTTCGAGGGGCTCCAGCAATTCGAGCAGCTTCAGGAAGCTCATTCTGTTGTTGTGCACGATGGCATCGAACTCCTCTTCCGGGTCGGTCCATCCGGCTTCCCTCGCAATCGTGCAGAAAATGCCTTTCGACAGCCTCGGAAAGTTCTTGTTTCCGATCATCAGGTACGACAGCACGAGCGTATCGCCCTCCATCCGGAAATTCGGAACCTCGAATTGCCCGCGTTTGGATTTGAGAGCGGTATTGCGGCCGACAAAGAGTTTGCGCGATCCAGGGTTTCGCACCGGAAGGCTGAAGGCCACGCTCTCGGGACTCGCAAAATTGTGGCTCCGGAAAATACCGAACGCGTCCTTCAGGTCGTAGCGCACAAGAACTTCGTCGGGAAAAATCCCTTCGATGGAGACGCCGTCGCTGATGTCGTATGAAGCTGCGCCGACCCCGTGATTCACCAGCTCGATCACGGGCATCAGGACAAGTTTGCTGTTTATCAGTATCCCTCTGCACTTGAGAAATTCCCGCTCGATCCTGTCGCGGCCGCTGTCGGGTTCCCGTTTCAGCCGCGACAGGATTTCCGGGGGGAGCCTGTCGAGCGCCTCGAAGAAGGCCGCGCAGTCCGACCGTCCCTCGCCGCCCCACGAAAAAACGTTCTGATATTCTTCGAAGAACTCGCGCTCGGGCTGTCCACATCTGGCGGAGTCTCTGATCTTGAGCCGGCCATCGACAAACTCCACGTCGGTCTCGGCAATCAGGAGATTTTCCGGCACGTGCAATCGAACCGGTTCGGCCCTGTCGATCGGAAAAATTCCGCGCCCCCGCGCGCCGGTCCCCGGTGCGATGTTGTCCGCCGCGCCGCCCAGCGCACGGAAGGCTTCGATCATCTCCTCCCACGTCCAAGCCATCCTGATTGATCTCCGTTCGAATGGTGGCGCCCTCCCCTGGGACGGGAGGAATTGGTATTCTATCGATCAGACCGCACGGCCGCTGCCCATGAGAGGCATGACACTTGTGATTTGAGTCAAGCGTACAAACAAGCCGGATATCTTTGCCGCACGGCCCGCCGCCGCCGTAACGCATTCGCCTTGGGGACCCGCCCTTGCGCGGCAACCTTCTTTGCACGGTATGGTTGTAACTACGGGCCAGTTCGCGCAAGTCACTTTTTCTATAATTCCCTGAGAATCGGGTTTTGTGCGCGCATCGTTCTCCAAACTCCCCGGGATTCGCGCCCGCGCGTGCGACGCACCCCTCGCCCGATCTGCAGCCCTCCTCGAATCATCGCATTCAACGGCCCCACCTCTTCTTTCCTGTCCCAGGTGCTCGCCGCCCTGCGCGCGGGGCGCAGCTTGTGGTGAAGGTGGCGTGGAGGAGCGCGCCGGAGGAGGAAGCGGCCCACCCTCCGGGGTCTGCATCGAATCTCCCTGACAAACTCCGCCGCCGGCTTGATTCGCGAGGAGTACCATCCGCGTCTCTTCCGCGTGCCCGTATATCAGCGTCCGTTTCACGCCTGCGGAGAGACGCCGCCGCCGCACGCCGTTGCCCGGCCTTCGCCAGAAAGAGAGGACGAATTTGATCGCGGTAATATCCGCCTGCGCGGCCCGGCACAGCAGTTGCTTCGCCATAAGTTCGAGAACGGTCCTAGGCCGGCTTGCGACCAGATCCTCGGGCCGCGCCCTCACCCCCGCTTCCAGAAAAACCAGGATGCGCTTCTCCATGGCGCGCCGGGCACCCGGCTTCCCGCCCGGATTGCCCGACTTTCCCTTCTGAAACCGCCCCTGAACCGGCGGCCTGCAGTACCCTACCCCGTAAGACATCCCAAAGACCCTCGTTGTATGAGCCGCCGCCGTTATAACCGATGTGGGTCATGTGTCAACCATTACGGTGCATTACGTTGGGTCCGCATTTGTCGCTCGTGCCGATCCCGGCGGAATCCGAACAGACGGCAGCTTCCCGTCGATACGAGACGTTCGAGCTTGGGTCCGCATGAACACCCGATCGTCGCAACCCTCGCGCGATCGAATTGGCGTGGCCTTCGTCAATCCGCAAAGCCGTGCTAAAGATGTTAGAGACTTCTTTATCAACCATGTGTTGACGTATTCGGATGCTGCCCACTCGCGTCTTTTTCCGTCGGTTTCTCGTGGCGCTGATCGGTTTCTCATTGCTGGTCGGCTCGCCGTCCCTTGCCATGACCGGTTGCAGCCACATGTCGAAAATGGCCGTGCAGATGACGGCGGCGATGCCACCTGCAATGGCAATGCCTATGAAAAGTGCCGCCGATACGGGCAAAGCCGACCATCACAATATGCCTTGCAAGATGCCCGCAGGTCTCTGCGCGTCCATGTGTGCAGCGATGACGAGCGTCGCGCTGATACCCTTGCAATTCGTCGTCGCAACGCCAATCCGCATGAGCGATGCGCCTTTTGATCCGAGTGTGTTCGCCCACAGCATCGCGACGCCTCCAGCCTTACCTCCACCCATTCTCCTCATCTGACAGCGCGCCATGGCATCGGTCTCTGACCGAGCCTGCCGCGCATCCCCGCTAACCGCGAACGTTAGATCGCTTTGATGCTCTCCAATTGAGCATCATCGACTGGCCTTCGTCGTCGCGGCCTGGGGCAACCTTTCCAACAAGGCAGATTTGCGCGGGCTTTTGCCTGCGAGGAGAACACCATGCTTAGACTTCTGACCGCCGGCATTTTTGCCGCCATCGCAACCATCGCCACCGCCGCCGTTGCGACGGCCGCCGCGCCTGTTCCATCAGCAGAGGCTTACCGGTTCGAACTGGCGGGCCCCGTTCAGTCGCAAGACGGGACGAGCATCGTTCCGGTCAGGTTGATCCATCTGACCGATAACAAACCCGTTGCCGGTGCCATCGTTATTGAGAGCCGCGCCGATATGGGTCCCATCGGCATGGGAGAAATGACAGCACCGATCAAGACGCTCCCGGTTACTACGCCCGGCATCTATCCGTTCGAAGTGCAAAACGGTGCGGTCTGGAAGAAGGCAGGCGAGTGGAGCTTGAGCTTCGGTGCCAAGGTGCAAGGCGAAGCCGGAACCGTTCGCGGCAGTATCACCGTTGAACTGAAGCCTTAGTCATGAAGAGGCTTCTCCTTTGGAACAGCGGTGGCGCCCAGCGCCACCACTTCACCGCCCCGTTGCTCATCATTCTATTGGCGGCAGGCGCGACTTCATTGCAAGCGAACGCGCAAGAGACCGGCGCGTCTCAAATCGGGGCCACGGTCGAGAGCGTGCTCGATGCGGCGCGCTATCTGAGTCCAAACTTGCGCGCCGCTGCCCTCTCCACATCCGCCGCATCGGCGCGCGCGGATCGCGCGGATGCGCTAGATGATCCGACGTTGTCAGCGCAGACCATGCAAGTGCCCGGCAACCGCGCGAGCATGGACCAGACGACGATCCTTCTTCAGCAGGACATTCCCCTGTGGGGGAAACTTGGGCTCCGCAAGTCGGCAGCGCTCGCCACGCTGGACGCCGCGCGGGGAGAGGAAGCCGCGACGGCGGCGGAACTCAACGAGAAGATCGAGGTCACATTTGCGAGCTACTACAAGGCCAGCAAAGCGCTTGCGATCAACACCGATGTCGCGCGCATCTCGACCGACATGGCCAAGGTCGCGGCCAGCCGCTATGGCCAAGCGGTCGGCAGTCAGGCCGACGGTCTCGCTGCGCAGGCAGAAGTAACGCGCGCCTCGATTGAGCGCGTGCGGCTCAAACGCGAACTGAGCATCGCGGCTGCTCAATTGAACGGACTGCTTGCGCGTTCTCCGGACGCGCCACTGGCAGAGCCTGAGCGTTTGAGAGACTTGCCGCACCCGGTGCCCGGCATTAATGCGCTGCTTGATCGCCTTCGCAGCGCCAATCCCGATTTGCTTGCGCAAGATGCCCGTGTGCGGAGCGCGGAAGCCCAGCGCGATCTTGCGGAGAAGGCTTGGTATCCCGACATAACTCTCGGAGCCGGACCGCAGACCAATTATGGCTCAATAGGCTATGCGGCCACGGTCGGTATCAAGATACCGCTGCAACGCGGCGCGAAGGAGTCGGCAGAGGAAGAAGCCGACGCCAATCTCGGCGCGGAACAAGCGAGGCTGGCGGGCCGCAGCGCCGAAGTTGAGAGCGAACTATCGCAAGCACTCGCGGCATTGAGCGCGGCCGAGGAAATCGGGCTAGCGCGGCGCGAACAGCTCGTTCCGCAACTTAACGCCGCCTACAAGTCTTCGCTTGCGGAATATGCGAACGGCCGGGGCGATCTCACGATGACGCTCGACGCCGTGCATCGCCTCCATGACACACAAATCGATCTCCTCGATACCGATGTCGAAGGACAGGTGGCCCTCGCCATGATTGAACGCCTGATCGGAGGCCGCCCATGAACGGAAATCGCAATTGGCTCATTGCCATTGTTGCCGTCGCCTGCGTCGCAGCGGGCGGAGGTTACTATTTTGGCACGGTGCACGATCTGTCCGATGAGCCAATGCAGGTGCATCAAGTTTCAACAAGCACGGCTGCGGCTAAAGCGACGCCGATCTATTACCAAGACCCGGATGGAAAGGCGGACTACTCTCCGACACCGAACAAGACGGCGGATGGTCGCGATTACAAGCCGGTCTATTCCGAAACGAGTGCAGCGCCCGCGCAAACATCGCAACGCGCGCCACAGGGAAAAGGAAGGCTGCTCTATTACCGCAACCCAATGGGGCTAGCTGATACCTCGCAGACGCCCAAGAAGGATTCCATGGGGATGGATTACATCCCTGTCTATGAAAACGAGGCCGGAGCTGACCCAAATATCGTGCAAGTCGATCCCGCGCGCGTGCAAATGCTGGGCGTGCGCACGGAAACCGTCGCACTGCGGAAAGCGCTGGCGCGAACCATCAAGGCGAACGGCACAGTCCAGTTTGACGAGCGCAGCCTTGCGACGGTGACCACCAAAGTGGGCGGGTGGGTGGAGAAACTCAATGTCGCCTCGACGGGGGAGAGCGTCCGCGCGGGGCAACTGCTTCTTGAGATTTACGCGCCTGATACTGTCGCTGCGGAAGAGGAATATCTCGTGGTCGCCGCAATGCCTTCCGGCTCGCACGGCGACATGGTGCATGGCGACGTTGGGTTGATGGCCGATGCGGCGCGGGAGCACTTGCGTGCGCTTGACGTGCCAGAGGGAGAGATCGAGCGGTTGCGGCGCAGCGGCAAAGCTTCGCGCCAGATGGCCGTGCTTGCTCCCGCAAACGGCATTATCACTGAAAAGGATGCTGTGCTCGGTATGCACGTTGATCCGGGAACGCCGCTCTACAAGACGGCGGATATTTCATCCGTTTGGCTCATCGCCGAAGTACAGGAAAGCGATCTTGGCCAGATCAAGCGCGGCCAGTCTGCCCATACAAGGCTTGTCGCGTACCCCGACCGCGTATTCGACGGTCTTGTGGACTTCATATATCCCACGCTCGCGCCTGATACGCGCACGGCCAGGGTGCGCATCGTCATTCCCAATAGCGACCACGCCTTGCGCGCGGATATGTATGCCACCATTGAGATCGATGCCGCATCGGGCGCGACTGCCGCACCGGTACTCGCCATCCCGAATTCCGCCATCATCGATAACGGAAAGAGCCAGATTGTTCTCGTCGCCAGGGGCGCGGGGAAGTTCGAGCCGCGCGTGGTCCGCCTTGGCCCCAGCGCCGACAGTTTCACGGAAGTGCTGAGCGGGTTGAAGGAAGGCGAACAGGTCGTGACAAGCGCCAGCTTCCTGATCGACGCCGAATCCAACCTGCGCGCTGCGCTCCGCTCCTTTGCCCCGCCGGCAGATAGTGATCCGGCAGGGCGCGAAAAGCATACGCCATGATCGCGCGCATCATCGAACTCTCCGCCCGCAACCGGATATTTGTCCTGCTGGGGACCGTCCTGCTTGTGGGCGCAGGGTTATATGCCGTGCTGAACACGCCGCTCGACGCCATACCCGATCTCTCCGATCCTCAAGTGATCGTCTATACCGACTATCCGGGGCAGGCCCCTCAAATCGTCGAGGATCAGGTCACCTATCCGCTGACGACAGCCCTTTTGGCGGTTCCAAAATCCAAAGTCGTGCGCGGCTTTTCCTTCTTCGGCGTCTCGTTCGTCTATGTCGTGTTCGAGGACGGCACGGATATTTATTGGGCGCGCAGCCGCGTGCTGGAATATCTCAACTTCGCACAGAAGCGCTTGCCGTCGGGGGTTACGCCGTCGCTAGGTCCCGATGCGACCGGCGTCGGCTGGGTCTATGAATATGCGGTGGTTGGTGCGCAAAAAACGCTGGCCGAGTTGCGCTCGATCCAGGACTGGTTCATCCGCTACCAATTGACCAAGGCGGGTGGCGTTGCCGAAGTCGCCAGCGTCGGCGGCTTCGTCAAGCAGTATCAAGTCGTCGTCGATCCCGTGAAATTGCGCGCCTTTGGGATCCCACTTTCCAAGGTGACGGACGCCATTCGCGCCAGCAACCGCGACGTTGGCGGCAGCACGATTGAGATGTCCGAACGCGAATATATGGTGCGCGGACGCGGCTATCTGACGGGCATCAAGGACCTCGATCAGATCGTCCTCAAGGCCGCGAACGGCACACCCGTCCTCCTCAGTGATGTCGGCCATGTCGAGCTGGGACCTGAGGAACGCCGGGGCCTTACCGAACTCAACGGTGAAGGCGAAGTCGTCAGCGGTATCGTCCTGCAACGCGATCGAGAGAACGCGCTCAACGTCATCAAGAACGTCAAGCAGAAGATTGCGGAGCTTGCGGAGGGCTTGCCTAAGGGTGTGTCGATTGTCCCGGTCTATGACCGCTCCAACCTCATCACCCGCGCCATCGACACGCTCAAACATACATTGACCGAAGAAAGCATCATCATCGCGCTGGTGTGCCTTGTCTTCCTTCTACATGCGCGCAGCGCATTGGTTGCCATCCTGATGTTGCCGGTCGGTGTGCTGATCGCCTTCATTGTCATGCACGCGCTAGGTATCAGTTCCAACATCATGAGCCTTGGCGGCATCGCCATCGCCATCGGTGCGATGGTGGACGCGGCCATCGTGATGATCGAGAACGCCCACAAGCACCTTGAACGCGCAGGGCCTGGGGAAAACCGCCTCGATATTCTCATCAAGGCGGCAACCGAGGTGGGACCCGCGCTCTTTTTCAGCCTGCTCGTCATTACGGTCTCTTTTGCTCCTGTCTTTACGCTGGAGGCGCAGGAAGGGCGGCTCTTCAAGCCGCTCGTCTATACTTACACATTCTCGCTCGCGGCTGCGGCTCTGCTATCCATCACGTTAGTGCCTGTCCTGATGGCGATCTTTGTGCGCGGCAAGATCATGCCGGAGCAAAGAAACCCGGTGAACCGCGCGCTTATCGCAGTCTATCGCCCGGTTATCGACACGGTCTTGCGTCATCCGAGGTTGACGATTGCCGTAGCCGTTCTGGTGCTCGCGGTCTCAGCTGTCCCGATTATGCGCGTCGGCAGCGAGTTTATGCCGACCCTGAACGAAGGCACTTTGCTTTATATGCCGGTAAGTTTGCCCAGCATGTCGGTCACGAGAGCCGCCGAGCTGATCCAGCTTCAGGACAAGATCATCAAGAGCTTTCCTGAAGTGGAGTCGGTGTTCGGCAAGGCGGGCCGTGCCGACACGGCAACCGATCCCGCACCGATGGAAATGTTCGAAACCGTGATCAATCTCAAGCCGGTTGAAGCGTGGCCCGCTGGTATGAATGTGGACAAGCTCATCGCCAATATGAACGGAGCGCTCCAGTTTCCGGGCGTCAGCAACGCGTGGACGATGCCGATCAAGGCGCGCATCGACATGCTCTCCACAGGCATTCGCACGCCGGTCGGGGTCAAGGTCTATGGCAACGACCTGGGCGAGCTTGACCGGTTGTCCGGCCAGATCGAGGCCGTCGTCAGACGCGTCCCCGGCACCACGAGCGCATTCGCCGAGCGCGTGCTTGGCGGGTACTATCTCAATATCGATCCCGACCGCGCGGCGTTGGCGCGTTATGGATTGAGCATCGACGATGTGCAAAATGTCATCAAGACCGCGCTGGGAGGAGAAACGGTCACAGAAACCGTCGAGGGACGCGAGCGCTATAGCGTCAATGTCCGCTATCCCCGCGACTTGCGCGATGATCCAAGGACGATTGCAAGCCAGGTGCTGGTCAACACGATGGATGGCGCGGACATCCCGCTCGGGCAGGTCGCCTCAGTCACGATTGCCCAAGGGCCGCCATCGATCCGCACCGAAAACGCGCAGCTTGTCGATTATATCTACGTCGATTTGGCAGGCCGCGATCTTGGCGGCTATGTCCGCGAGGCCCAAAAGGCGGTGCAGGAACAGGTCAAGTTGCCGCCCGGATACCACGTCGAGTGGAGTGGACAGTTCGAATATTTGGAGCGTGCATCCGCCCGCTTGCAAACTGTCGTTCCCGTGACGCTCTTTCTTATTTTCCTGCTGCTCTACCTCAATTTCCGCCGCCTCACCGAAACGCTCATCGTCATGCTATCCGTGCCGTTCGCGCTCACGGGCGGCTTCTGGCTGATGTATCTGATGGGCTTCAATATAAGCGTTGCGGTTGCGGTTGGCTTTATCGCCCTCGCAGGCGTTGCCGCCGAGACCGGCGTCGTCATGCTGATCTATCTCGACAATGCGCTCAAGTCGGTGATGGAGAAGCGGCGATCCGAGGGCCACACATTGACCCCCGACGATCTTTATCACGCCGTCATCGAAGGCGCGGTCGAACGGGTGCGACCGAAGATGATGACGGTATGCGCCATCATGGCGGGACTTCTGCCGATCCTGTGGAGTACCGGCACGGGTTCGGAAGTTATGCAGCGCATCGCTGTGCCGCTTGTGGGCGGCATGATTTCATCGACACTACTAACGCTCATAGTCATTCCGGCGATATACACGGTCGTTAAGGACAGGCAGGTTCTCTCCAACGGAGGTGGTATTAACCTATTCGTTCCACACACATCTTAGACTCGGACCATCCACAACCGGAGGGCGTTGACGATTACAGATACAGAACTGAGCGACATGGCGGCGGCAGCCAGGATGGGCGACAGGAGCAAACCGAAAACCGGATACAGCACCCCCGCCGCAATCGGCACACCGGCTGCATTGTAGACGAACGCGAAAAATAGATTCTGCCGGATATTTCGCATAGTCGCTTTCGATAGATGCCGCGCGCGTACGATGCCGCCAAGATCGCCTTTCAGCAGCGTAACGCCTGCGCTTTCGATGGCAATGTCGGTTCCCGTGCCCATCGCGATGCCGACATCAGCAGCGACCAGAGCCGGAGCGTCATTGACGCCGTCGCCCGCCATCGCCACGACATGACCATCGGCGCGCAACCTTTCGATCACGGCACTCTTATGATCGGGCAGCACATCGGCCTCGACATCCTGGATGCCCAGTTCTCGCGCCACGGCCAGCGCAGTCGTGCGATTGTCTCCCGTCAACATGACAACATGGATGCCCTCTGCGATCAGAGCTTTCAATGCCGGCACCGTGGATGCCTTTACCGGATCGGCGATGGCCATGACGCCAACGGCATTGCCGTCGATAGCAACATGGATGGCGGTTGCGCCGTCCCCGCGCAGACGTTCGGCTTCGGCGTTGAGTTTTTCCGTAGCTATCTTGAGTTCACTGAGGAACTGTGTATTTCCCAAAACAATCGAGTGGCCTTCAACAGTTCCAACGACACCCTTTCCCGTCGGCGAATCGAAGCCGGATACCGCTTGGAGGGGAATCTTTCGTTCAGTCGCCGCCGCGACGATGGCGCGGGCGAGGGGGTGTTCACTCGATTGTTCGATGCTGGCGGCGACACGCACAATGTCGTCTTCGCTGAATCCCATAGTGGCGACGACGGCGACGACCTTCGGTTTACCGTCAGTAAGAGTGCCGGTCTTATCTACTACCAGCGTATCGACCTTTTCCATTCGTTCGAGCGCTTCGGCATTCTTGATGAGGACTCCGAGCCCCGCACCGCGCCCGACGCCGACCATGATCGCCATCGGCGTTGCGAGACCGAGCGCGCAGGGACAGGCGATGATCAGAACCGTCACCGCAGCGACAAAGCCGTAGGCGAAACGCGGTTCCGGACCATAGATCGCCCAAGCCGCAAATGCCGCTATCGCCACCGCAATGACAGCAGGGACGAACCAGCCTGCCACCTGATCGGCGAGGCGCTGGATGGGGGCCTTTGAGCGCTGCGCAGTCGCGACCATGCGAACGATCTGCGAAAGGAGAGTATCCCGCCCGACTTTCTCCGCGCGCATGACGAAACCGCCGGTCTGGTTCATGGTCCCGGCAATCAGCTTCGCGCCCCGTTCTTTAGTGACGGGCATTGACTCGCCGGTCACCATCGATTCGTCGAGCGATGACCGGCCTTCGAGCAACTCACCATCGACAGGCACTTTTTCGCCGGGCCGCACGCGGAGCTTGTCGGCTACCTGGATGGCATCGATGGCCACTTCTTCCTCTGCCCCGTCTGCCTTCAGCCGCCGAGCGGTTTTGGGTGCCAGGTCAAGCAGCGCACGAATGGCACCGGATGTATGTTCGCGCGCGCGCAGTTCCAAAAACTGGCCGAGCAATACGAGTACCGTGATGACAGCGGCGGCCTCGAAATAGACGGCGACAGTACCGCCCATGCGGAAGGCGGCAGGGAAAAGTCCTGGTGCGAATATCGCAACGACACTGTAGAGCCATGCAGCACCGGTCCCCATCGCGATCAAGGTGAACATGTTGAGGCTGCGGTTGAGTATGGATTGCCATCCGCGCACGAAGAACGGCCATCCAGCCCACAGCACGACAGGTGTGGCAAAAGCAAACTGAATCCAGTTCGACAAACGCTCGCTTAGCGGCAACTTCGCAAGATGCCCGCCCATTTCAAGCACAACGACCGGCAACGCCAGCCCAAGCGCGATCCAAAAGCGGCGCGTCATATTCTTGAGTTCGGGGTTAGAGCCCGTCGCGGCAGTGGCGACCTCGGGTTCGAGCGTCATCCCACAGATCGGACAATGGCCCGGTCCCTTCTGCCGTATCTGCGGGTGCATCGGGCAAGTGTAAATCACATCCGAAGCAGACATCGTCTTGGCATCTGTTATCATTGTGCTGGAATTTTTTTCGAATCGACGATAAACTCTAAGCGGCACTTCGCCGAACGGAAATGATAGCTCTGCTCGGCATGCTGGTGCGCCGTTTTCGGGTTGACCTGCATTCCGCAGACCGGATCGATGGCAAGCACGTCACCTCCAGTCGGTGTGACCGACGCGTCCTTGCCGTGGGATGGCGGTTGCCAGCCCATGTCGCTACTTCCAACCATTGTTCACCTGTATTCATTGACGAGAGCGGGGATGCTCCCGTCGCTCAGTGGTTCATGCCCGGCATGGAATCATGAACGGTGGCGCTATGGCCGCCCATTCGTTCGTGTTCTTCTGCCGCATTGCGCGTAAGGGCGCGATATTGATCAGGCGTAAAGCCGGGAAGCTTCTGCAGGAAAGCCACGACATCCCAGAGAATTTCGTCGTCATGCGTAACACCCCATGCGGGCATTGCCGTCATTTTGATACCGTGCTTCACGATCCAGAACTGTTCGGTTGTGGACAGCCGATGATCGTGCGCCAGTTCTGGTGCTGGGGGATAAAGGCCTTGACTGATTTCGCTGCGCTCGACCCCGGGTCCAAGATGGCACATCGCGCACATCTCGCCATATTCAGCGGCACCAGCCTTGATACGTTTTGCGTTATCGAGGTCGGCCGGAACGATGATGCCTGTCGCGCGCACAGCAATTGAGCGGTCCCGCGCCATTTGCATGAGCCATGCCACGGGTTTGGTATGAGGCTGGTCGCCTGCGACATTGAAAACGCCCGCGCTGATCAGAAGCGCAGCTAACGCAGCCCCAATAATGCTGACGATGACGATAACAAGTACGATAAAACTGGCATATTTCGGAGCTGGTTCACCGGAAGAGGCCATGGTAACTCCGTAAAGGGAGCGGAAGCGCGGTTCGGGGCAGGAGCGCTGTGCACGTCGCCTTGTCTAAGATACGCGCGGATCAAGCCTGTCCCTCTCGGGAGGGAAACGCGCGAAAGCCGCGTACTATTATAGCTACCGGGAGATGGAACATGCTTGACCGAGACCTCGATAAACTCGTGAAACGCGACGCGATGCCGCTTGACGGGATCGAAGCACAAATCTGGCGTCAGGAGGCGCGACGGAGTGCTTCGCTCGCTGCCACGCGCAGACTTGCATCCTGGCAAGCCGGAATCATGGTCGTGGCAATCATGGGTTCTGCCGCGTTCGGAGCCTCAGTTGCCGCCCAATCGCCAGCCAATGCGGGAAATATCTTTGCGGTCCATGCGGCATCTGCCCCTTCGGTGCGGCTGTTCGGTCACCATCCATGACGGCGCAAATGCGGGTCTTCGCGGTGATGCTCATCATCACGGCGATTACGGCGGCCCTGGCAGGTTGGGCTGGCGTCGAATATGGCATGCGACAGCCGCAGACCGATCTGGATACGGTCATGCATCAACGACTTGGCCTTACGCCCGTTGAAGAGCTGAAAATCAAAAAACTCGAAAGCTCCTACGGAGGGCAGCGAACAGCGCTTCAGGCCGAGATGGATGCGGCCAACCGGGACCTCGCTCAAGCTATCACTCAGGATCATGTTTTCGGGACTCGGGAAGCCAGCGCCGTGGACCGCTTTCACCGCGCAATGATGGCATTGCAGGAAGAGACCATCAAACACGTCCTTGCGATGCGCGCGGTGCTGACGCCGGAGCAGGCGCAGGCGTTCGACGCAATTGTCGCCGAAGACCTGACAAAAACGTCTCCGTGAAGGAGACGCCGGACACTGACGAAACGCTGGCCAACCTAGCTTCGCTGGGGAACCGCGCTGCGTTCGAGACCATCGTGCGGCGGCATAAAGCATCGATCTTTGCCTTCGTGCGCCGTTACGTCGGACAGGCCGATGACGCCAACGATGTTCTACAAGAGGCCTTCCTTGCCGCGTGGCTCGCACTGAACCGCTACGATCCATTGCGGCCATTCTTGCCCTGGCTACGCACGATCGCGCTCAACAAATGCCGGGACTATGGGCGGCGGCAGCGCGTTCGCCGCCTTCTGTTATTGGCAAAAGCGGCGGAGCCGGTTGAGGCTGCCAGCGCCGAAATACAGTCCGAAGACATGGCGGAAGCCGAACGGCTCAACCGGCTGGACGCAGCCATCGCAGCGCTGCCGCCATTCTACAAAGAGCCGTTTCTTCTCACTTCTATCAGCGGCCTGTCCCACCAGGAAGCCGCAGAACTACTAAAGACCACCGCCAAGGCCATTGAAATGCGCATTCGCCGCGCTCGCACAAAGCTCGAGACCAATCTTCGCGAATCAGGGGGAGAGGGATAGGCGGCGTTGCCGCGTATTTATGGGATGCGCCCCCACGCGTCCTGGGCGCAACGTCTCCGGGGTCCCCCACCATGCTCGTTCCGCGCGTTCTTTGCATCCTTGCCTGCCTCTCCTCGCTTGCTCTCGCGGAGACGCAGACAAACAGCGACATGGACAATACGCCGGGGATGCAAGACATGGACAAACAAGGCCCGACCGGCAGCACCGAAACGCCTGATCCGTCCATGCCCGACATGCCGATGCCGGAACAACAGGTACCGCCGCCTAAACCCGATCCGGGCATGAACGGCATGACGGATATGAGCGGAGCGACCGGAATGGAAGGCATGTCTTCGACAGGAATCCTCGGCCCGTACCCGATGACACGCGATGCTTCTGGCACAAGCTGGCAGCCAGACGACAGCGAGCATCAAGGCATCCACTCGATGCTGGACCGCTGGTCGATCATGACCCACGCGATGCTGTGGGGTATTTATGACACGCAAAGCGGCCCGCGCGGCGACGACAAAGCCTTTGCTGCCGGAATGTTCATGGCGATGGCACGCCGTGAATTGACCGATGCCGACACATTGAGCTTTCGCTCTATGCTTAGCCCCGATCCGTTGATGGGCAAGAGCGGGTATCCGCTTCTGCTCGCGGCCGGCGAGACGGCAAATGGCACCACGCCGCTGATCGACCGGCAACACCCGCATGATCTCTTCATGGAACTCTCCGGGACCTACAGCCACAAGCTCTCCAGCGACGACAGCGCTTTTCTTTATGCGGGCTATCCCGGCGAACCGGCACTGGGGCCGTCCGCCTTCATGCACCGTGTCTCCGGCATGGATATTCCGGAAGCACCGATCACGCATCACTGGCTCGATTCCACGCATATCACCTTCGGCGTCGTCACGGGGGGCTTCGTGCATGACGACTGGAAAGTTGAAGTGTCGCAATTTACCGGCCGCGAACCGGATCAGTACCGGTATGATTTCGATCCCCCGCGTTTTGACTCGACCGCTGTTCGCTTGAGCTGGAATCCCGATCAGCATTGGTCCTTGCAGACCTCATGGGGCCATCTGAACAGCCCTGAGCAGCTGCAACCCGGCATCAATGAGAACCGCACCACCGCAAGCGCCACCTACGTCACGAAGTTTGGCGAAGAGCAATCAATCGCGGCCACGCTCGCATGGGGCCTCAAGGATCTGAGCGACGGTCCACAGCTGAACGGAACTATGCTTGAGGCGGAATATAAGCCGAGTGAGCCGTGGACAGCTTTCGCTCGTGCCGAGTGGGAACAGAACAATGAGCTCGATGCCGGCGGGGCAATGTATAGCGTGGAAGAACTCACTTTGGGCGGCATCCATGACTGGAAAATCGCCGAGCATGTGAAGCTGGGACTTGGCGCATCCTATACGTTCGATTTTGTGCCGTCTCCGCTTGCAGCCGCTTACGGCGACGATCCGCACGGCGAGATGGTATTTGCGCGGTTAAAGCTCGACTAGCAGATCAACCGTCGCAAACCGTATAACCCTACCAAACGCACCTGGAGACGATCTTGATTTACGGTCCCCAACTTCTCCTCATCGGAGCCGTAGCCGCCGTCGGTGTATTGCACACAATGGTGCCGGACCATTGGGTACCGATAACATTGATCGCGCGCCAACAGAGATGGACGCGGCGGCAGACAGCCTTTGCGTCCCTCAAAGCGGGCACGGGTCACGTCGCTTCTACCTTGCTGATTGGGGCGGTCGTCTGGATTGCTGGCGTGGCTTTCGCCCAGCGTTTCGGTCATTACGTTAATACGGCATCGAGCCTGGCGCTGGTTGGATTTGGAGCCTGGATTGCAATTGCCGCCCTTCTTGAAATGCGAGGCGCAGGAGTGCACACGCACGGCCATACACATGCGCATGGGCACCTTGAGCACAGCCACGATCCCGTAACACACTCGCATCACGCCATTGCAACGGACGCCGTTCCGAAAATATCCTCCAGCACAGCATTGCTGCTGATCCTTGGGTCGTCGCCGATGGTCGAAGGAATCCCGGCGTTTTTTGCCGCCGCCAGGTACGGCGTGGGACTGATTTTGATTATGTCCGCGGTTTTTGCAGCGACGACGATCACCACCTATGTCGTTTTCTGCGTCTATTCGACGGCTGGCCTCAAACGCGTAAGTTTCGGGCCGCTGGAGAAATATGGAGAGGTTTTGAGTGGTGCTTTCATCGCATTTGTGGGCGTCGCATTTTGGGTATGGCCGGTAGTGTGACGCTCCGCGCATTGAGGCTCGGCACCCTGCTGGCCGTGCTGCCCTTCCTCTCAGCGGCGGCGAAGCCGAACGTGACCGCGTTTTATGTGCCTTGGGATGCCACGGGACGTTCCGATCTCGCTGCCCATATATCAGCTGTTGATATATTTGCGCCGTTCTGGATCGCGCTCAAAACCCCCGACGGGATTCCGACCATCACTCCGGATGATACCACATCTGCGTTGATCGCCAGCGCCAAACCCAAACCTACCGTCATGCCGATCGTAACGAATGCGCACGATGCGATCTGGGACGGGGATACGGCGGATGCGACCATCACAAGACCAGAAAGCCGCTCCGCCCTGATAGCTGCGCTGGCCAGGTTGGCGGCTGACAGGAATTATGGCGGCTACATCTTCGATCTGGAAAACCTGTCGCCCGCCGCAATAGCGGCGCTTCCTCAATTTGTGTCCGCAGCGCAAGCCACTTTCACAGCGGCGCACCTTGAGATTTGGGTAACTGTTCCGCTTGGCTCGACCGATTGGCCGACGCGGTCCATGCAGGACGCGGGCGCAACCGTCGTCCTGATGGCTTATGACCAGTGCTGGGCCAACTCCACACCCGGCCCGATTGCGGGCGACGACTGGTTCGGGCCAACACTTGCCGCGCGCATGCGGGGCCTTGACGCATCGAAGACGATCATCGCCCTGGGCAGCTACGCATACGATTGGCCACAGGGGCAGCCTGCAAAGGTGTTGTCCGTGGATCAGGCTACGCGGCTCGCGCGCGACAACAGTTCCTCGGTGACACGCACCCCGCCTCAGTCGAATCCTGTCTTCACCTATAGCGCGGCAGACGGCATTGCGCATGTGGTCTGGTTGCTCGACGGTAATACGTTCGCCCGCGAGCGTGAGACCGCTTCACGCTACAACGTGAAAGGCGTCGCGCTCTGGCGGCTAGGGCTGGAGGATGCTGCGGTTTGGAAACGTGCGCGAGGAACTCCGATCAGTTCGGGGAACGCGACGCAACCCTCGCCGGTTTGTTTCCTTCTTCCGACGAAGTAGCCATCTCAATTCCGCTTCGGCGCAAGAACTCTGAGGGCCGCATGCCCGTTCAGATTTGCCAACGCGAAGTAGAGCCGATGTGATATCGGATCGACCGCCACTGTATGAGCGTTTTCGGCCACGAATACATCGTCGAGCGATTCCGGCGCGTTCGCGGCAGCGAAGTTGAAGGTGGAGAGGTCTTCGGATTCGCCGGCCACATTAAAGCCGGGTTATTTCCGCATCTATCGCGTTTGTCGTGGTTTCGGTGGGCAGCGTCCAGGTCCTGCTGCAGTATGCTCGGTTGCTCGATGCCCAAGAGAATCCAGCCAGTTTATTTGGGTTCCCGGCCTTCCTGCTGTTGCCGTTCGGTGCACTGGGCTTGGCTACGCTGGTTTGGATTGGACTCATCGAACCGACCCGAGCTTGTTTCGGGTTCGGAAATGCGCTGAATTGCGGAACGGCCGGGGAGATTTTCATCGATGCGCAATCTGCTGCGGGCGACGAGCGTCGCCTTTGTGCTTCTGTGCGGATTCACGGGGCGGCCGGCGGCCGCCGCAGATGCGGACCTGAAGATCACCGTGACCAACGGCAATGACACAAAGGGCGACGTCAGGGTCCAGATACGTCCGGCCGGCCAGCACGGTGGGGACGTGATCGCATCGGGCGGATCCGGCGACGACATCGCGGTGCCCTCCGGCACCTACGACGTCGACGTGAACTACAATGACGGCGCCGCCAATAAGACCATCTGGTTCGACAAGCTCGCTTTGTCCGGTCACGTCGTAAAGACGGTCGATATGGCGTTGCCCGTGGCGGCGCTGCGCATTGTGATCACCAACGGTGGAAAGGATGTCGGCGGCGATGGGAAGTTCAGCGTTCGCCCGCCCGGAAAACACGACGCCGACGTCATTGCATACGATAGCTCCGGGGGGACCGTGAGAGTGCCGGCCGGCACTTACTCCGTCGATGTGCGATACGGGGACGGCGCCGCGAACAAGACGGTATGGCTGGATGGGTTGGCACTCTCGGGCAAGGTCGACAAGACGGTCGAGATGGGCATCAAGGTGGCTGCGCTGCGCATAGTGATCACCAACGGCGGGAAGGATGTTGGCGGCGATGGGAAGTTCAGCGTTCGCCCGCCCGGAAAACACGACGCCGACGTCATCGCGTTCGAGAGTTCCGGCGGGACCGTGAGAGTGCCGGCCGGCACTTACTCCGTCGATGTGCGATACCAGGACGGCGCCGCGAGCAAGACGGTCTGGCTCGACGGGTTGGCGCTCGCCGGCAACGTCGCAAAGACGGTCGAGATGGGCACCAACGTGGCTGCGCTGCGCATTGTGATCACCAATGGCGGGAAGGACGTGGGCGGCAATGGGACGTTCAGCGTTCGCCCGCCCGGAAAACACGACGCCGACGTCATCACGTTCGAAAGCTCGGGCGGGACCGTGAGGGTGCCGGCCGGAACTTACTCCGTCGATGTGCGATACCAGGACGGCGCCGCGAGCAAGACGGTCTGGCTTGATGGATTGGCGCTGGCCGGCAAGGTCGACAAGACCGTCGAGATGGGCGCGCCGGTGGCGGATGTGATCTGGCACATCGTCAACCATGGCCAGGATGTGGGAAGCGACGCCAAGTATCAGATTCGCCCCGATGGAAATCACCAGGGCGATGTCATCGCCGGGGCCGATTCCGGCCAGCCGTCGCGCCTGGCGGCCGGCACCTACGATGTCGACATTCTCTATTCGAAGGGGATGGTCAACAAGATGATCTGGTTCGACCACCAGACGCTCAAAGACAGGATCGACCGCACGACCGATTTGGCGCTGAACCTCGCCCGGCCTACCGTGTCTGCCACGTTAAACGGCAAGGATGTGGGCGCCCAGGCGCGGATCGGTATCACGCAAGCGGGCAAGGACGAGGAAGTCGGGTCGATTCAAGGCGGCGAAACGGCCGAGCTCGAGAGCGGTCGCTACAGTTTCGCCGCCACGATGCCGGGCGCCGAAGGCACGCTGGGCAACGCGACCATCGCGGGGCAGCCGCATCTCGTGGTTGCCATGAAAGCCCTGCAGACCGCCGAGCTCAAACCCGGCGGTCCGCCGCCGAAGACGTGCACCATCGAAGTCTACGGCGTGAATTTCGATTTCGACAAGGCGACGCTGCGTTCCGATTCCGAACCCGAGTTGCGCGCCGTGCTGCAACTGTTCACCACCACACCGTCGTTCGGCGCCGAGGTCGGCGGCCACACCGACAATATCGGCAAAGCGGAATACAACATCAAATTGTCCGAAGCGCGCGCGGCGGCGGTAAAGGCGTGGCTGGTCGCACACGGCGTTGCGGCCGGCCGGGTGACGTCGCGGGGATACGGCGACACGCGCCCGCTGGTGGCCAATGACACCGACGCCAACCGGTTCAAGAATCGCCGTGTAGAACTTCGGCGCACGAATTGTATTTGACGCGAGGGTTCGCGCGCCCGGTCGGCGCGCGTGTGGTTCGGCGCGCACGGAGAGCGGCATATTGCGGACGTTGATGCGGTTCGGCGAATGTTTGTACGAGGGATCAGGGTGCGCGCGTGGAGGATTTCGGTCCTGGCGAAGCGGCCGTGCGCTGCAGCCTCCTCGAAATCATGGCCACGGGCAAAACCCAAACAAAACCGCACCACAATCGTAGAATAGGATCAGGGCTGCCACGACAACCGTTAATACGGAAATAATAAGCGATATTGCCCAAAATGGAACTGTTACTGTGGCGTCTAGTACGGCGAGCATCTTCTGCATCTCATGGTACTTAGTTATCCATTCTTGCGGTGTCTTTGCAGCTTCGACAAATTTGTTGTAACGCCTTTGTTCGATGAACCCTCTAACCATTTTGTAGATCTCACCAGTGAAAAACGAAGTAATAGATATTCCCAATAATGCTGCTAAAAGTGCAGTACCTTTAGTGGACAATATGGGGCGCGCAAAACTCCACAGCGCAAATGCTCCAACATAACCACCAGCCATGACCAAATTGGTGTAGGTGTTCATTTTTGCGTACATATCAGATTGCGCCTCTATGTAGAGGCGCATCATCTTTTCGTACGGATAGTCGTTGTCAGTGGTCATTCTCGCGCTCCCGCCAGCGCATGAAAGCTTTAGCGTGCTGCTTAGGCGTTCGCGGCTTGGTCAGCCTGATAATATAGCAAACGCTTGCCCTTTGCGCCTGTGAGCAAGGCGTATCCCCTTTCGTGGATGTGCCCGACGCTGCCCTTGAGCCGGGGGAGGCGAAGCGGTCAGGCGAAAGGAATTTGCCTCAGTACGGATCCTTGTAGCGCAAGGCCTTGGCGAGGTTCTTGCCGCGTATGATTCCGTTCGCGTGGTAGGCAAGGCCCCAGGAATCGATCGAGGACATGTCGGGGAAGATGCACGCTTCCAGAACGTCGGTGTGATCGGTGCTGAGGATCCAGCCGCCGCCCGCCCCGCTGGCGCCGCCGAACAAATCCGATCCGCCGAGCAGCGTGCAATAGCAGGAAGCCGGATTGCCGTTGCAATTGCCGAGCGCCGTCTTCGAGTAGTAGGCGAGCGCGGCCAGCGAAGGCAGGCGCGCCGTCAGCGTGGCGAGCAGCACGTTGATCTGGCTGCCGTCCTTCTGCGAGGTGAACTGGCAGAAGTTCTTTCTTCCCGCCAGGATCAGCGGGTTTCCGCCATTCGTGTCATAGGCGGGAATACGTTCCTGCACGACGCCGCCCTTGTTGGCGCAGTACGACGCGCCGTCCGGCTGCGCGGGCGTTTCACCCGCGGCGGCCGCAGAGGCCTGCGCAATCAGCACGGCTGCCGCCAACGCGAAACCAAACCCGATCGATCTGAAATTCATTTGCCGCCCCTTCGATGCGTGCGCCGCACATCCTTCCACCATTCCCGCCAGGGGCGCAAATCGCGGTGCCGCCGGCCGCATCTCCGGCCCAGGAATACCGTCCATAGGATGCCGGTTTCCCCCGCCGCGGCGCCACGTTTCCGGCGCTTGCGAAACCCGGAATTCGATTGCGAAAGCCCGATTCCCGATTGACAAATCCATTTGTTTGGTGGAGTGTATTTGTTACCGTTTGACCGATGCGGCGCTAGTGAGCGAGGTCGAAGGTAAAGCGCCGGGTCATAAGCGGCTTTTGCAACCGGCTGGCAGGGAGGTTCCGCATGGAAGACACTCCACCGGGTATAGGCCCGGGGCTCCGCTTATGTGGGGCCACAACCGACTGAGACGCAATTTCGGTTGCCAAACTACAATTCAAAGAATGACGCGAGCGAACGCTCGCACGAGATGCCCATTTCGATGGGATCGGAAAGCCCGGGCCGCGTGCCTGGGCTTTCGCGCAGCGGGCGAGCCGTTCCGTACGCGCGACCTCAATATCTTTATCCATCAAAATCACCCTGCACGGTAAGCCTGTGCGCCGCCGCGCGGAGTTGTTGCCGGACTTGCGGGTGTAGCGTCTCAAGGGAGAAGGAAACCTGCGCCGTCGGCGATCCAGTGGGCGAGCATGTTGGCCCAGAGATTGCGGCGCCACAGATAGAGCCCCGTCAGGATGACGCCGCCATAGCCGGCTACGATCAGTTGGGCCGCCCCCCAAGTCGAGAGGTGCGCATAGGTAAACGCCGCCCATGGCACGACGGCGGCAACCGCCTGGCTGCCGGTCAGTTCATTCAGGCGTTCGATCGGATAGCCGCGGAAGAGGAGTTCCTCGGCGACGGCGGCACGAGTCACAAGAATGAACCGGTACCAGAACGGAGTCTGAAGGACACTCCTCATCTCGCCGACGTTCATTTTCAGATGAAGTAGCGGGAAGACGATCGAATAGATAAACTCGATCCCGGCCACCATCAGAACGCCGGCGATCGCTGCGAGCACCAGATCGAAAATGTCGGGCCTGCGGAAGCCGATCGAAGCGAAAGGCCGGCGCTCGACGAAGGCGACGTAAAGCAGGATCGCCACCACGGCGACCCACCAGAGAATTTCGTTGCCGAGCAGTCTTCCCAGACCACTGTATAGACGGCCCCAGGCTCCGAGCGGCAGCAGCGCGATTCCCAGCGTCAGCAGAAGGCCAGCCACGCTCTGGATGCGACGCGTGTTCGTCATGGTCTCCTCCCCAACCCAGGCAAGACAGAACCTGCCCGATCCTGACACAGGGAGAACGAAATCCTGGACAAAATTTTGCGCATCTCCGATTTGAGAAGCAGCGGTACAACCGGACAGTCGGCCCAAGCGGCTAGTAGGACGTCGCCGTTTGTCCGCGCGCTTTATCCGGGCCCGCAGGTCGCCGGCGAAGGAGGGCCCAGAACCAGACCGCGCACATAAGCAAACATCTGGGTCGCTTCCGGCGGATCGCGATTGGAGAGCACCGTGACGACCACGCGATCGTCGGGGAAGACGGCGAACTCCGTGTTGGCGCCCAGCGTTCCACCATTGTGCCCGAACCAGCGGTGGCCCTGATAGGTCCCCACGCCAAAGCCGAAGCCGTAATCGCGCTCGGGATGCCCGGCCGTCGCCGGGGCCGCCACGATGTGAGGCGTGATCAGCGCGGCGGTCGTTGCCGGACTGGCCAGGCGGTTTTCCACCAGCGCCGCCGCAAAGCGCTGCATGTCTGCCGCCGTGCCGAACAATCCGCCCGCAGGAGTGCCATACCCTTCGCGAGCTCCCGGGGCGACGCTCAGCGCGTTGTTGCCTTGATGCCCCGGTGCGGCTTCCTTTCCATCGGGACCAAGCACCACCAGGCCGCCTTTGGCATCGGGCGCATCTTTTCCCGGAGTCATGCGCCGTCCGTCGGGTCCAATAAGGACTGGCGCGGACTCGCCCGTCGTCGGCGGCGAGGCCGTTGTCATTCCCATCCCGCCGGCCGTCATGCCGACCGCCAGAGTCTCGAGCGGCTTTGGATCGAGCCCGGTATCGATCATTCCTGCCGCCCCGAACAGATGCTGCTGCAAATAGAAGCCGTAACTCACGCCGGAAACCCGCTCGATGAGGATGCCGAGCAGGGCAAATCCGCTGTTCGAATAGGCAAAGCGCGAACCCGGCGCGAAAGCGGGCTTCTCCGCTACTATCAACGGAAGAATGTCGGCGGCGGTGCGCGCCTTGAGCATGGCGGCCATATTTTGCGGCGCGAAGAAGTCGCCGAGGCCGCCGCTGTGGGTGAGCAACTGCCGGATGGTGACCGCCGAGGTTTCGCGCGTCAGTCCGCCGACATATCTGCCGATCGGATCGTCGAGCCTCACCTTGCCGGCGTCGATGAGTTGTCCGACCGCGACGGCGGTGAACATCTTGCTCATGGAGCCCAGATTGAACCGGGACCGGGCATCGATCGGCGCGCTTTCCTCGCCGGCCCGTTTTCCGCGCGCGACAAAGACGGCCGGCTGGTCGCGCTCCTCGACGGCCACCACGCCCGAAAAATTGTCCTGCGCCGCTTTCGCCGCGACACAGGCCTGCAACCCGTTCGCCTCGAGGGCCCTCAATCCCTGCCCCGGCGAAAGCGCCAGGAGTATGGCCGTGGAAATCAGTGTGACGCAGGTTCTTCGCATCGCCGTCTCCTTTTCGAAGCCAGGGTGCGCCGCGTCCAGCTTCAAAGTATAGGATGGATATTGAACAAGGAGATCGGCGATGCGAAAACCCGGCGCGATGCCATTGGCCGACCCCATGTTCACCATCGCCTCCCGGCGCGCAGCCACGGCGCTGGAACACGCGCGATCCCGGCAGATTCTGCTGACGCTCGCGGCGAGCGAGCGTTCGCTCGGAGATCTGGCAGGCTCGCTCGGCCTGTCGCTAAGCCTGCTTCACTACCATGTCGGCCGGTTACGGAAGCTCGGACTGGTGAAACTCGTGCGCGAGGACCGGCGGCCCGGACGTCCCGTGAAGCGCTATCGCGCGGTGGCGCGGGCGTTCTTTCTTCCCGCCGCCAAGGCGTCGCGCGGCAGCGGAGACGGATTGAGCAGGGAACTGCGCGAGGCGCTGGAACGCGATCGCGCGAAACGGCAGGACTCCGGAACCCTATATTTCGTCGACGAGAATGGCGCGCAACGGATGCGGCGCGTGGGAGCGAGCAGCAGCGGCGACGCATTCGAGGCGTGGATCGCCCTGTCGCTCGACAAGCGAAGCGCCGAAAATCTGGCCAGGGATATCGGCGCCCTGTTCGCCCGCTACGCCAATCACCGCGGCGGGCGGCCCCATCTCGCCTATTGCGCCTTCGCCCGGCGTCGCTGAGGCGCTCCGCATACCGGCATCATCCCTTGCTCGCCATGGCCGGGCTTGACCCGGCCACCCAGTAGCCGCGCGTCGGCGCTGCAAATAACTCCGCGGCGGTGTAAAGACATACTGGCATCATCGCCTTCCTCACCACGGCCGGGCTTGACCGGGCCACCCAGCAGCCGCGCGTCGGCGCGGCGAATGACCCGGCGGCACTGCGAGGTGTAGAGGAAAGAGTCATTTCACTCGCGGATGCTCGCTCACTGATAGGGGTCCGGAGGTATAAGTGCTGCGCAAGACAGGAGCACCGCAAACCCGATTTTCGATAAGTATTCTCTGGCGAACGCCTTATCGCTTCTTGCGGTGCTGCTTCGTGAAGGCGGCCATTCCCGCCTTGATCAGTTTCTCGGCCCGCTTCGGGCCGTGGTCGCCCAGCGGCTCGAATTTCCTGTCGTAGAGTCTGTTGTAGTCCACGAAAAAACCCTTGAGGTCCTTCAGCTCGTGGGGACGCATGTCGCTCAAAGTCTTGATGCCTTCGTGGCTGTGCGAATGAAGGGCGCTCGCGAGCAGGCGGTCGTTTCGGATCCAGTCGCCGCCCTCTTCCTTCTGCCGCGCTTCGATCACGCCGATCGCGCGCGCCCGCACGATGCAACCCGGGATCGCCGGAGCGTCCAGCAGCACCAGCACGTCCAGCGGGTCGCCGTCTTCTCCCAACGTCGAAGGGATGAATCCGAAATCGTAAGGGAAGACCATGCCCTCCGGAAGCGACTTCGCCAGCTCCATGCAATCGCAGACCGGGTCGTAGTCGAATTTGTTGCGGCTGCCCTTCGGCGTTTCGATCACGGCGCGAAGATCGCCGGTATCCTTGAAAAAGGGCGGCAATTCCGAAAGCGGCGGGACATGGCGGCGGCGTGGGCTCACAAAAGATATTCCCCTGTCGGCGGGGTAAGGAACGCGACGGCGCCCCGCTTGTTCCCCGCAGCGGGCTTGCGTCAGGCGCCTTGTGCGCCAGGATGCCGAACCCGCCCTGCCCGGCCGAAAGCGGCCTTCGGCGAACCGAGCAACACATGACCCGCAGCGACGTTCTGGTCGTCGGCGCCGGACCCACCGGCCTCGTGCTCGCGCTCTGGCTCACCAGGATGGGAGCGCGGGTGCGGATCATCGACAGGAACGCCGAACCCGGCACGACATCGCGTGCCCTGGCCGTCCACGCGCGCACGCTCGAGCTCTATGCACAATTGGACCTCGCCGACGCGGTCGTCGCAAAGGGCCACCAGACGCCGGCGGTCGATTTGTGGGTGCGGGGCGAAAAGAAAGCCCGCATCTCGTTCGAAGAAGTCGGCCACGGCCTCACTCCTTATCCCTTCCTGCACATCTTCCCCCAGGACGAACATGAGCGGCTCCTCATCGAGCGCCTGGAAGCGATGGGCGTTGCGGTCGAGCGGCGAACCGAACTTCTCGGCTACAGCGACGATGGCGCATCCGTCGTCGCGCGGCTGCGCGCTCCGGACGGGCGGGAAGATCGCTGCGAGGCGGCCTATATCGCAGGCTGCGACGGCGCCCGCTCGATCGTTCGCCAGACCATGGGGACGGGTTTCCCGGGCGGCACCTATCAGCAGGTCTTCTATGTTGCGGATGTGGAGGCCGCCGGCCCCGCCATCGATGGCGACCTGCATGTCGATCTCGACGAAGCGGATTTTCTCGCGGTGTTCCCGCTCGCCGGCGAGGGACGCGCGCGTCTGATCGGAACCGTGCGCGACCGGCGCGCCGACCGGGCGGAGTCGCTCAAATTCGAAGACGTGAGCGATCGCGCCATCCAGCACATGAAGGTCGACGTGCGGAAGGTGAACTGGTTTTCCACCTATCGCGTACATCACCGCGTGACCGACCATTTCCGCAAGGGCCGCGCCTTCCTGCTCGGCGACGCGGCGCATATTCACAGTCCGGCCGGCGGTCAGGGCATGAACACCGGCATCGGCGATGCGATCAATCTGGCCTGGAAGCTCAAAACCGTTCTCGACGGTCGCACCGCCGACGCACTGCTGGACAGCTACGAAGCCGAACGCATCGCCTTCGCGCGTCGCCTCGTAAGGACGACCGACCAGGCATTTTCGCTGGCGACCGCCGAAGGCAGGATCGCAGATATCATTCGCACGCGCATCGTGCCGGTGGTGCTGCCGTCGCTGGCGAGAATCGATGCCCTCCGCGAATACATGTTCCGCGCGGTGTCCCAGATCACCATCAACTACCGCCGGTCCGCTTTAAGCGAGGGCGAAGCCGGCGCTGTGCGTGGCGGCGACCGGCTGCCCTGGATCGCGGAAGTGGACAATTACCGCCCGCTCGCGGCCATGAGCTGGCAGGTGCATGTATACGGCGAGGCCGGTGCGGACCTGGCCGGCTGGTGCAGCGGGCATGGCCTGCCGCTGCACGTCTTTGCGTGGCGGACGGAATATGAAAACGCCGGCTTCGCCCGCAACGCCCTCTATCTGCTCCGCCCCGACACCTACGTCGCCCTCGCCAGCCCCACTCCCGCCGCCACGGAAATCGCGAAGTACTTCTCGGACCGCGCCATCGAGCCGGGAGGGAATGCCCAGGCACGACAATGATTTTCCGCCCCGCATTTTTGCGAAGTTCCGGTGCTCATCTAAACTCATGATTTTGAATATACCCTGAGATGCGGAAATCCTTATATCCTCCAAGAAATTCTCCATTACGTTTTGCGTAGCGTGCATCCCTGTTCGCTGGCACGACACTCGCCCGTTTCCTCCCCCGTGCGAAGCATGGGGGAGGTGCCCCGAAGGGGCGGAGGGGGAAAGCGGCGGCAAGCGCGGGGGCGGGATCGTTGCCATGGGCACCGATGAAATCGCGAGGTGTCAGCTGGGAAAGTCGGGCACGACGGGGTAGGCATCGACCAAAGCGCCGAGAGCGGCTTTGAGCGGCCCGAGCCACGGTTCGTAAGGCCGCCAACGTTCGACGCCCTCCTTGAAAATCGGGCGGCGCACCTGCTCGTTGCTGAAGGAATTGAAGGCGCGATCGCTCTTGTAATATTCGAGACAGCCCTGCTCGAATGGAAGCTCCAGGAAATCGAGCAACCGGCTCACTTCGCCTTCCAGATCCGCCACAAGATTCTCGTAAATGACCCGATGGATCTTTCCCGGCATGACGCGATCGTAATGCGCCATCAGCCGTGCGTAATCGTAGTAGAAGCGGCCTATGTCGGAGAGCTTGTAGGAGAGAGGCGGAGCATGCGCGAAACTCATCGTGAAGTTCGCCCAGCAGCAGGCGATCGGATGGCGCCGCACGTCGATGATCCTGGCATTGGGCAGCATGAGACGGATGAGGCCGATCTGCCAGAAATTGTACCCATTCTTGTCGACAAAAAACGGATTGCCCCGTGAGCGATGGACCCGTGTCTGCTCCAGATAGGTCTCACCCAGCGAACGCAAATCCTCGGGCGCAAGTCTGTCCATTCCGCAGGGATAATTCGGCCCGGTTTTCGGCATGACGTCCACGCCGACGATCTCAATCAGCGTCTGCAGTTCGCCCGCGACTTCAATTTGCGAATGCGCGCCCAGAATTTGTTCGGTGAGCGTCGATCCCGAGCGCTGAAGCCCCACGACAAATATCGGCTCGGCGGACGGACAGCCGGCCGCCTCGCGCGCGCGGAAGAGGTCCGGTGTGAACACGGCGCGGGCCCGGTCTACCATCGAGCTGGCGGAGTCGGGGTTGTAGACAAGGCCGACACGCCGAATTGCGTTGCCCTTCGAATAGTACTGAAATGCCTTGTCGTATTGCTTCAAATCATCGCAAGCCTTGCCGAGCGCGTAGTGCAGGTCCATGCGCTCGGCGGCGCCCATTGCCGGATTTGCGAGCTGTGCCTCCATGATGCGCACATCCTCCGCCGTGAGGCGGTGCATTTTCATGCTCGCAAGCGCCCACCACGCCGCGCCCGACGCCGGATCGAGCTCGATGACCCTGCGCAAACAGGAAACAACCTCCTCCGTATGCCCCCCAAGACTCCGGAACGACGTGGCAAGACTCATCCAGACCTGAGCGGAATTCGGAATGTCTGCCGCCAGATCCCCTAGCACCTGGGCCGCCTCTACATATCTCTTGGTGCGATTCAGCAGGCGCCCTTTCATGGCCCGGAAAAGGCGGTGGTCCGGGGACTTCTCCAGCAGGATTTCGAGTTGATCGAGGGCCGCTTCCAGCTTCTCCACCTCCATCAGGGCGACTGCATAGTTGTGCCGGTACGCGACGTGGTCGGGCTCGCAGCGGACGCATCTCGCCAGATACTGTTCTGCCAGACCACGGTTGCGCGCCCGCCTGGAGATTTCCGCCATGATATTGAGGGCGTCGGCACTGAGCGGGTTTTTCGCAAGGAATTTCGACGCGATCCGCTTCGCCTCTGCGTCCCGGTCTTTCTCCAATGCGGCCGTCGCTTCCAGCAGTTTCGGATCGCGGACAAGCTGCAGGGCGTACAAATCGTTCTCCGCCTGCGCGAGTGGATCCGACTTGATGCTCGCATTCCGAAGCGCAATATCGGGCAACCGCAGCGTCGGTCCGGGTGCGGCAGTCAGCGACGACAAATGTCCGATCCCATAAACGGTTGCGTGGGGCCCACGCCGGTATGGCAGGGCGCCCTCGCATCGTTGCGCTCCCGCTGGGCAAGTTTCAAGAATAGCGGGCGATCAATTATGGCTGGCGCGGCTCCGGTAACCAGGGCCCGCCGGGAAATTCAAATCCGCCGCTTGTCGCGCCCGAGATGCGTAGTGTATCTTATCACGTTGGGCGCTGGGGCTGCGCCGCTCTGTTCGCAGACCGTCGCGAGCAAGGGATCAGGATATGTTCAGGATCGACCTCGGCGCGTTCAAAACCGGTCTTCTGGCCGCGACGGCCCTGGTCGTTGTGCCGCTGCTGTCTGCACCTGCCGCTGCCCAGTCCGGAGAGTTCGCGCAATCCGCCGCGCCGAATGCTCCCGTCGAACTTGACGCGAACAGCGAATTTTTGTGCAATTATGGCCACTTTACTGTGTCTGCCTATCGTTATTACGGCGGGTCGTCCGAGGATCGTATTTCCGACTGGTCGGAAGTTGCAGTCCCGATCACCGGGCATGGACAGACCATTCATAGCATTACCGTAGAAATGGAGCCGGGCGCCTACCCCGGGAAACCCAGATTTCATGCCGGTATCTACAGCAATACATCGAGCGGATTTCCGGGCAATCGCATTGCCGGCGATACTGGCAAAGCACCCGCACAGTGCGGGCCGGTTACGATTTTCATCCAACCGACAACTCTGCAGCCCAATACAGCCTATTGGGTCGAGGAGAGAATTCGTCTCCCCTTTCCCCAGTTTTCCGCCCACCCCGAATCCGACGATGTCGGATGGGCAATCGATCCGCGGACGAAGCGCAAGGCGTATGTGAGGTCTCATAAGTATTTCTCGTGTTATCCTTCATCCGTTTGTCGCGGCAGCAGCAGCACGACGCCCTGGAGGCAACAACCGACGGGCCCCTATGTGAGACTCAGGTAGGCTGTACAATTTCCAGAGCTGTCATGGCCCACGTATTGCGGTCCACCCAGCCGAAGCAACGCTCCCCAAATGGTACAATCGCCTTCGACTACGATGGCAGCAACGCGCGGGCGCCGACAGTCTGCAATCGACACGGTCGCAATCAGAATTTGAGGACAAACACCGTCCCACGTCGGTCGGCGCCGCCCAGGTACGTTGTGCCATACAGCAAATCTTTTTCGTCGATCAGACCGGCGAATGGCTCGCTGCCGTCCGCGCACTTCTGTTGGCTGCAAAAAGAATAGAGTACCGCCTCAACGTCGGTGTTCGGATCGAGTTCAAACACTGTGCCCCAGTCTCCGGCGCCTCCGGACCGCGTCGTGCCATATAGTATGCCCTTCACATCGATCAGACCAGCGAATGGCTCCGCGCCGTCGGTGCAGTTCTGCTGGCTGCAAAAGACATACAGCACCGTCTCTATGCCGGTCTTCCGATCGAGCGCGAACACCGTCCCGCAGCCGTCCAGATCATCGCTACAGGCGGCGCCGCCATAAACCGTCGTGCCGTATAACGTGCCGTGCACATCGATCAGGTTGCTGGGGCCGCGGCCGTCCTTGCAATTCTGCTGACTGCAAAACGAATACAGTACCGTCTCCGCGCCCGTGCTCGGATCGAGTGCGAACACCGTGCCGTAGCCATACGTGCCGCCACTTCCGGCCGTGCCGTATAGCATGTTGCCCAAGTTAAGCAAACCGGCATAAAGGTTCTGGCCGTCCGTGCAATTCTGCTGGCTGCAAAAACGATACAGCACCGTCTCAACGTCGGTGTTCGGATCGAGCCGGAACACCGTGCCGCAGCTGCAGTTATAGTTGCCGCCGTCAATGGTGGTGCCGTAAAGTGCGCCATTCACATCGATGAGATTTGACTGGGGAAACGAGCCGTCCGTGCAACTCTTCTGGCTGCAAAAGGAATACAGCACCGTCTCAATCCCGGTGTTCGGATCGAGCGCAAACACCGTCCCGTGTCGGTGGCCGCCGCCCCGGTACGTTGTGCCGTACAGCGTCCCGTTTACATCGATGAGACTGGACTGGGGCACGCTGCCGTCCGAGCAATTCTGCTGACCGCAAAAGGAATACAGCACCGTATCCGCACCGGTCTTCGGGTCGAGCGCGTACACCGTTCCACAACCTTGGCTGCAATTGCCGGTGCCGCCTTTTTCTGTTGTACCATAGAGAATGCCGTTCACATCGATCAGCGCGGCACGGGGCTTCCTGCCGTCCGTGTTTCCGGCGAAGGAGTGGAGGACATGCACTTTGGTCTGAGCGACTTCCGCTGCCGCGAACTGCAGGACGACTGCGCAGCAAACCGCCCCGGCAAGCGGACCCATCCAAATGCGTTTCATTTCCTAATATCCCTTGGCTGAACCGATGAGCGAGCGACCGCTATAAGCTTTAAATATGCCATAAGACGCGGAAATACTTATATCCTCCACTCCCTTATGTTTGGTGTAGCACGCATCCCTGTTCGCCGGTGCGACCCTCGCCCTTTTCCTCCCCCGTGCGAAGCATGGGGGAGGTGCCCCGAAGGGGCGGAGGGGAAAGCGGCAGCAAGCGCGGGGCCGGATCGTTGCCACGGGCACCGAAGAATTCGCGATGGGTCAGTTGGGAAAGTCGGGCACGGCCGGGTAGGCCTCGACCAAAGGGCCGAGCGCGGCCTTGAGCGGCCCGAGCCAAGCGGCAACGGAAATCGCGAAATACTTCTCGGACCGCAGCATCGAACCGGCCGCTTGCTAGCGGCGACGACAAGATTGAAGCGCTTTCCACGTGTTATCCATCGTCCGATTGTGGAAGCGGCAGCAGCAGCAGCACAACGCCATGGACGCGACAATCGATGGGCCCCTATGTGAGACTCAGGTAGGCTGTTCATGTTTGTTGCAAAATGCTCTCAAGGCGGAGCACCTGACCCCGACGCTCCTCATCCCAATTCCCCGGCGTTGTTGATCTCCTGCGTTGGCTTTTGCCAAGTCGGTGGAACTCCAATATCCTGATCGTAGCGCGCGCAGACTGCTGGGATGGCTCTGATGGCTGCCGTGCGCTCAATTGGAGGAGTTCACATGAAAATCCTTATTGCATCATTGTTGGCGGGCGCCGCTTTGTCCGCCGCGCCTGCATTGGCGCAGGATGCCCGCCCTTATGACAATGGTCCGGTCTGGTCGGTTTCGAACATCCAGACGAAAAATGGACATTTCAACGACTACATGCATTATGTCGACACGATGTGGAAGGCGCAACAAGAAGATTCCAAGCGGAGGGGGTGGGTCATCGATTACAAGGTTCTCTCGGCCGTCGATCCGCGCGATAACGAGCCGGACCTCTATCTGATGGTCGAATACAAGAACATGGCAGCGATGGACGTGTCGCTCGACGCGCTCGATGCGCAGACCAAGGCGCTTGAAGGTTCGGTTGCGGCATCTGACAAGGGTTTTGCAGACCGCGACAAGATTCGCAGTTTGCGCGGCACGATTCTCACGCGCGAAATGATCCTGAAATAGTCGCAATCCGACAAATCAACCTGCAGCAATGCGCGGGGCCGGCAAGTTGCGGCCTCGCGCGTGCGGCAGAGCAGCTCACACCATTTGTACCCAGGGTGCACACCCCTTGCGGACCGCGTAGGCAACGGGTGCGGCACGACGCGCGACCGCAGCGAGGAAGGGGCGCGGAAGGCGGCGCCGGCGATACGTTCCGTGTACGGAAAAATATTCGCGCCGACGATGGGATTGAAATGCTTTCTACAGCTGTCATGGCCCGCCAGGAACGGGCCACCCGGACGGGAGTGACGGGTGTCGAAAGTACGTCAAAACCAATTTGTGAACGACCGACGCGCCTCGCTGATTTCAACTGGTTGGCCCGCTCTCGTGTTTGTACCGGGGACATGGCTGACACCCGTTCGGGGACATGACTGACACTTTTTCTCGGGTCAAGGGAGGCCTTGCAGCCTGGCGAATTCCCGGGGTAACGCTGGTAAC
>Ga0182024_10004337_pt1 | contig 32783 bp, 36 predicted proteins | sample P32metaG_FD_120480 | JGI IMG/M metagenome (GOLD analysis project Ga0182024, IMG submission 120480) | Permafrost microbial communities from Stordalen Mire, Sweden - P3-2 metaG (Illumina Assembly) | ecosystem: Environmental > Terrestrial > Soil > Wetlands > Permafrost | place: Sweden: Stordalen...
AGTGCGGACGCGGCAAACACGAGTGTTTGCGCCACACCGCCGCCGCGCTCTGAGTAGCCGTACGCTCAGGCTTTCTTGCGGTTTCAGTTACTTAAACCCAGGTCCCACTTTCATGTCGCACACACTCCGGCGGCCGCGTGCGTGCAACTCTTTGAGAAATATGGTGGGCCCGGGAGAACTCGAATCTCCGACCTCTACCGTGTCAAGGTAGCGCTCTAACCAACTGAGCTACGGGCCCGTGCAAACAACTTACTGTTGTTGAGGGGGGAACAAGAACGTTTCTCCGCGGAAGGCAACGGGGAACGCTGTGACACTCGAACAGCTTACCACGGAGCTTGAGCTGAAATACATCTTGAGCTGAAATACATAAGGAACATTTCCTCAAGACACTCGGCCTCGACGGATGGCCTGTCGGCAATAGCTGATCTTGCCCCCCCTTGCGTGCAACCTGAGATGGGAATATCATTTGTCCGGTTCGCAAAGGAGATGCTATGGAAAGAATCAACATTGGCCGGGTCATTCTGGGCGGTCTCGTAGCCGGGATCGTGGGCAACATTCTCGGGTATCTCGTGGACGGCCTGATGCTCGCCCCGCAGTGGGCCGACGCTATGAAGACGCTTGGCAAGCCGGAGTTTTCCGTCAACCAAATCGTGGCATTCAACATTCTGGGCCTGGTCAACGGAATTCTCGTTGTGTTGCTGTACGCCGTGATGCGCCCTCGCTTTGGTCCAGGGCCGAAGACTGCGGTATACGCGGGACTGGTAGCCTGGGCGCTCGGCGCATTCCTTCCCAACGCCTCGCTCATGGGTGTGGCGGGTCTCTTCCCCTCAAGTCTGACCGCGATGACGACTGCCGCTGCGATCGTTGAAACGGTAGTCGCGGCGCTGGCCGGCGCCGCCTTGTATAAGGAGGTTGCAGACTCGCCGCTGAGTAGGTCTGCTCGCGCCTAAGCCCTACCAGCCTGTGGTAGAAGTCGCTCGCAGGCCGAGGCCCTGCTTTACAGAGCTGCAAGCCATTGATTGGCCGTTGTGGGGCAGGTCTATGACGTCTATGACCTGCCAATTCCGGGATGAAACGACTTCTGCCACAGGCTGCTACGCCCGCAATCGTCTGAGCGTGCGGTGGCGGCGATAGGCGCGGCAATAACGGAACAATAGATCGTCGCAGCGAAAAGTGGCCCTGGACCAGAGCAGCAGTAGGAGCCTATCAAGCCCCGGCAACCGGCTCCGCGTTCGTTGTGTGCCCTGCCTCATCGCGAACCTCCCCTCCTCGCCCGAGCCCAGCATATGAGGCTCACAGAGATTCGAGCAATGGAACCTTGGGACTGAACGTACTCCCCTAGCAGCCCGTGGCAGAAGTCGCGCCCATGCCGAGAGCCTGCGCCACAGAACTGCAAGCCGTTGACTCGCCGTTGTGGGGCAGGTCTATGACCTGCCTCTTTCGGGGCGAAACGACTTCTACCACGGGCTGCTAGTACGGTGGAGATTGGGAGTGCGGTACTTTTCGTGAACCGCCTCGCGGCCCTTAGTTCTCCAGTTCAGAAGTTCACTAACGTATTTTCGGTCTTCCCCCCGAGAGCTTGGACAGCAGCGTCGCGAGATGGGTTTTGGTGAACTTCCATTCGGAGGGCTTGGCCGTTGATTCCCAGTAGGATTGAACGTCGAGCAGGCGTTGCGTGAGTTGGTGCAGGCCGGAGAAATCGTTCGGGGTGAGGACCTTTCCCTGCACGATGGAGAAGTAGATCTCGACCTGATTGAGCCAACTGGCATGGATTGGACCATGGACGAGCGTCGGCCAAGCGCGGGAACTTTTGTTTGAGCCTGGTGACGGACGCGTTGCCACGGTGTGAACTTCCATTGTCAACGATCCAAAAACACGCCCGAGCGTCGTTGTGGTGAGGGCGAGTCATGACTTGCTCCACGAGACGATCGAAGGGTGCGATGCCGGTGGTTGTTTCGCAACGGCCAAAGACACGGGCATGGTGAACGTCGAGAGCAGCGATGTAGGCCCACGCTCCGCAACGATCATACTCGTGTTCGACGCGCATCGGGCGCTTCGGCGCGGCGGGCAAGCTGGGATGCTTGCGCCGCCGGGCCTGAATCCTGGTCTTCTCGTCAGCGGAGATGACAAATTCGTCGTTTTGGAAGGGTTTACCTTTCCAGGAGCGCTCGTACAGATCCAGAATACGGTTGGCCTTGAGGGCGAATTCAGGGTCTCACGGGAAGATCCAACTGCGGTGATACCAGGGGCGAAGGGCGTCTTCATGGAGCCACCGCCAAATAGTGCTTCCGGAGATGGTGGCAACCAATCCGGCCTGGCAGACTTGGCGGGCAATGTCAGGAGTGTTCCAGCGGGAAAGGGGAACCCCATACGTAGCCGGCAACTCGCAAGCCAGCGCCTTGCTAATTTACTTAGTAGCCTGTGGTAGAAGTCGCTCGCAGGCCGAGGCCCTGCTTTACAGAGCTGCAAGCCATTGATTGGCCGTTGTGGGGCAGGTCTATGACCTGCCAATTCCGGGATGAAACGACTTCTGCCACAGGCTGTTAGGGCTCTGGCAGACCACCCTGCTCCGCCTTCACGAGGCGCGAGCCCCGATGCGCCTCCTTCAGCTCCACGCTCCAGGCGAACGACGGAGGAAAAAGGTCACGGCCGCGTGCGGTACAGCATCCTCGGAAACGCGATGGTTTCGCGAATGTGTTCCAGGCCGCACATCCACGCCGTAAACCGCTCCACTCCCATGCCGAAGCCGGCGTGCGGGACCGAACCGTACTTGCGCAGGTCGATGTACCACTCGAAAGCCTCGCGCGGCAGGTGATGCTGCTCCAGACGTTTCAGCAACAGGTCCAGATCGTGGATGCGCTGGCCTCCGCCGATGATCTCGCCATAGCCTTCGGGCGCGATGAAATCGACTCCCAGCGCGACCTCGGCCCCGGTGGAGCTTCGTTCCGGCGCGGGTTGGAAGTAGAACGCCTTGATACTGGCCGGAAACCGGTCCACCAGCACCGGACGATCCAGATCGGCGGTCAGCAGCGTCTCGTCGGTGTTGCCGAAATCGCCGCCCCACTGGATCTCGCTGCCCAGGGATTGGAGTTTCTTCACGGCGTCGTCGTAGCTCATGCGAGGAAACGGCGTCCGCACGGCTTCCAGCTTTGAAACGTCGCGCTCCAGAGCCTTGAGATCTTCCTTGCAATGCTCCAGCACGCGGCCGATCACGAACACCACCATCTCTTCGCCCACGCGCTTGACCTCTTCCAGATCCGCGTAGGCCATTTCCGGCTCCACCATCCAGAACTCAGTCAAATGGCGGCGGGTTTTGGATTTCTCGGCCCGGAAGGTGGGGCCGAAGCAATAAACCTTGCCGAAAGAGGCCGCCGTTGCCTCGCTGTAAAGCTGGCCGGATTGCGCCAGATACACTTTTTCATCCTCGGAATAAGCCACCTCGAACAAAGTCGTGGTGCCTTCGCAAGCCGCGGGCGTGAAGATGGGCGTATCCACCAGCACGAAGCCGTTGGAATCGAAATAATCGCGGAGCCCCTTGATGACCTGGTGCCGCACCTTTAGCGCCGCGTGCTGACGCCGGCTGCGCAGCCACAGATGCCGGTGATCCATCAGGAAATCGATGCCGTGATCTTTGGGAGTGATGGGATAGGGGTCGGATTCCGGAACGCGCTGGACGATCTCGGCGGATTCAAGATCCAGCTCATAGCCGCTGGGCGCGCGAGCCTCGGCGCGAATCTTGCCGCGAACGATCAGGGAGGATTCCTGCGTAAGATCCTTGAGATCCTCGAACAAATCCTCGGGCAGATTGCTTTTCACCGCGACGCACTGGATGGTGCCGGAGCCGTCGCGAACCTGTGGAAAGCAGATTTTGCCGCCGCGCCGCAGGTTGTAAAGCCACCCTGCGATCTCCACCGTCTCGCCGGCGTGACTGCCGGCCGCGTCGATCGTGATGCGCGGAATCGGAATGCGCGGACTCGGAATACGTGGGGTCTCAGGGCTCATGTTGGTTTGACGGGTTGGCTTGCATGGATGCTTTCCAGATGCTCGAAGACGCGGCATGCGCTTTCCACCGGCCGGTTCACGTCGGGGGCGCAGCGCAGCTCCAGCAACAACGGATACTGCTGTGGGGCGGACTGCAACGCGCCCATGGCGCGCTCCCAGTCGATAGTGCCGCCGGGATCGACGAACGGGAACAGGTGCAGGTCCATCCCGGCATCGTTGTCGTGAACGTGTGTGGAGCGGATGCGCGGCGCCAGCAGCCGGTACGCCGTTTCGACGCCTTCGTTCATGTTGGCGTGGCCCAGGTCGAAGCATACGTTCAGCTTCAGATGAGTGGCTTCGAAAAAGTACAGCAGACGCTGGGCGCTGGAGAGCGCGTTGGGCGTGTTTTCCAGCAACACCTCCACGCCGCGCTGGCCGGCGAACAGGTTGATCTCCTCCAGCGCCGAGAAGGCCGCCTCCACCTTCTGCTCGTCGAACTCCTCCCCGGACACTCCCAGATGCTGAATCAGATAGCGGAACGGAATGATCTCGGCGACTTCCAGCGCGCGCTTGATTTCCTCAACCATCTTCAGGCGCCTGCTCTTCACCGGCTCCGTGATATTGATCACGGAATCCGGACCGCTGCGGCCCCACACGTCGTCGGAGTACATGGGCGAATGCAGCGAAAACAGCTTCAGCTCCGCATCGCGGAACCAGTATCCCAGCTCGGTGATTTGCGCCTTATCGCGGTAATCCAGATGCTGGCGCGCGCAAAAGATTTCGACCAGCGGAATCCCGGCGTCCCAGATGCGATCCAGCCACACCGCGGTCAAATGATGATTCACCACCAAGTGAGTGGAGAGCGCGCGCTGCATCAGTAGCCCGCGGCCTTCCCGGGACGGCGTCCGTCGGCGGCGCCTTGCAGCCAGCCTCCGTCATTCACGATGGCCTCGACCACCGCGGCGACCGAGCCGCTGCCGCTGTCTTCGTCGATCTCATGGCCGCGAGCCTTGAGCAGCGCGATCGTATCCGGCGAAAAACCGCGTTCGAGAGACAGCCGGTCCGGCATCCATTGATGATGAAAGCGCGGAGCGTCCACGGCGTCCTGCGCGTTCATGCCGAAGTCGATCACGTCCAGGATCACCTGAAGCACGGCGGTGGGGATGCGCGATCCACCCGGCCCACCCGCTACCATGAACAGCTTGCCGCCGCGGGTCAGGATCGTGGGGCTCATCGAGGACACCGGCCGCTTGCCGGGCTGGATGGCGTTCGATTCGCCCGTAAGCAATCCAAACATATTCGGGGCGCCTGGTTTGGCAGAGAAATCGTCCATTTCGTTGTTGAGCAGAAAGCCCGCGCCTGGAACCGCGATCCCGTTGCCGAAGCCGCCGTTGAGCGTGTAAGTCACCGCCACGGCGTTACCTTCCGCATCGACGACGTTGTAATGCGTGGTCTCGGCGCTTTCGGCGCCGGCGGGACCGCCGGGCCTAATCTCTTGACTCGGGGTTGCGTGCTGTAAATCAATAGAAGTCCGGCGCTTTTGGATGTAGGCGGGATCCAGCAAGCCCGTGAGCGGGACTTTGAAGAAGGCGGGATCGCCCAGATACTGGCTGCGGTCCGCATAAAAGCGGCGCATCACCTCCGCCATGTAATGAATCGTGGCCGCCGATCCCGCGCCCGATTTCTCATACCCCGAGCCTTCCAGCATCCCCATCATCTGCAAAATCCCGATGCCGCCGGAGCTGGGCGGAGGCGCGGTGATCACGCCGTAGTCGCGATATTTGCCGGTAAGCGCGGCCCGTTCCACCGCGGCGTAATTCTTCAAATCTTCAAGCGTGATCAGGCCGCCGTTCTTGGCCATCGCACGGGCAAGCATCTTGGCCGTCTCGCCTTCGTAAAAGTCCGCGGAGCCGAGCTTGGCGATGCGCTCCAGCGTGCGCGCGAGATCCGGCTGCGCGAACGTCTCGCCGATGCCGTAATTGGCGCCGCTCTTGAGAAAAATTCTCTTCGACTCCGGATCGCGCGAAAGATTGCGCGAGCCTTTGAGCGATTCGGCGAACGCATACGTGACCGGGAAGCCCTTGGCGGCGAGCTGCACGGCGGGCTCGACCAGCGTTTCCCATTTGGCCTTGCCGTACTTGCGCTGGACCATTTCAAAGCCGCGAACGGTTCCGGGAACTCCCGCGGAGCGCCAGCCTTCGATGCTGTCGCGGGTGGGGTTGCCCTGCGCGTCCAGATACATATCGCGGGAGGCTTTGCCGGGCGCGCGCTCGCGGAAGTCGATGAACGTGGAACGGCCGTCGGCGAAGCGCACCAGCATGAATCCGCCGCCGCCCAGGTTTCCCGCGTAAGGATACGTCACCGCCATGGCGAAGCCGATGGCCACCGCCGCGTCCACGGCGTTGCCGCCGTTTTGAAGAATCTTCAGGCCGATGTCGGCCGCCAGTGTATCTCCCGCGACAACCATTGCGTGCTGAGCGTGCTCAGGCTGGCTCGCGGCCAGCTTCCCACACCATCCGCTACACAGCCCAAGCAGGGGCAGAACCGCCAGTCGCCGCGCCATTTATCGATTCTAGCAGTTCAGCTCCTCTTCACCGCACCGCGCCCGCGACAGTATCGAGCTAAATCCGCGTCGCTGGGCATACCCCCACGAGGATGCTGGGTGCGACGCAGCAGCGAGCCCATCGCCCCACTGGACGTGATATTCTCACGCCCATGAGTCGAACGCGGGCGTTTAGCGCGGCCAAGGTACAGCCGACCTGTTATGGAGTTTTGAAATTTCAGACAGGCAGCTCGATCATGGGTAGTCAAATTTCCGATACATTCTCGACCCATGAAGCCGCGTCAGCGGCATTGCGCAGCCTCCAAGAGAAGGACCCACCCCCGGCTGGATGGGAATACAGAGTACGCGAAGTCGATTGCGCATCACACCCGCAGGCCAAAACGCTCAAATCCAAAATTGGACCTAAGATGCCACGGCGCGACTAGAGCGACTGCGCGCACCGCCCTGCGACCAACCTTACCATACGGAGCCTGCGGACTCGCATGCCCAGCACCAGCAGGACTTTCACCTACCAGACGTCCGCCGATTGTGAGATGCTCAATCTACGGCCAGTTAGTTGCACCGCCGACGGATCGCCAGCTTGCGCGAGGCTTTGGGGAGCACCCCGTGCACCCGACGCGGCGCAGAACTGAGCGTGAACCGCAATTCTCCAAGGAGGTGTGAAATGAGACGATCCCCTCTTAGCGTCGTACCGGTTAGAGTTGCAGGACTGTTAATCGCCGTTTGCGGGACCCTCTTCGCTCAGGCAAAGGATCAGGCCGACCTGGAGCGAACCTTCAACTTATTCAATGGACGACACTGGATGAGGTTCTCACAAGGAGGGGTCGCACTGCCCACCGTTCCGGTACAGCTGCCGGATATTCCGCCAGTGATTCCTGGAACACCCACGGTAGGGGACCTCAATTCGAGAAGAGCTGCGTAAGAAAGCCTCGCAAGGAAGCTCGGCGAAAGCTATGCCGATGCCGAGATCCAACGAACAATGGCAGCGAGATGGGAGTTGGGAATCCTGGAAGGAATGTACAACGGATGGGAGCTACGACAAAGCGTCGAAGCCGCAGTCGCAGACGATACACGGCTTGCGATGTACCCTAGCCGTCCTAGCGGTCAATCCATTACCTTCTCTGAGTTGGCGGACATGATTACGTCGGTCTACAAAGACACCGAAAACCTGGACCTTCCAGTTGGCTGGGTCATGCAGGTATCCTTAGCAATTTGGCGTGGCGAAACGACGAGGGAGGCGGCTCTGCCTGCTCTTCGCAAATTCCTAGGCACTCTCCAAGCCAAGAAGGGTACGGTATTCAATCAAGACCTTAATGCAATACCGGTAATATTATCCGTCTCAAAGAAGTAGGGAGTGGGTGACCTTTTATCGGCACGTCGATGTGCACGGGAGGGCCGGCCAATCGGAGGGCCTCAGTGCGGGCGTCCTTCAAAGATCTCCAATGCGCCGAGGAGTTCCTTAGCAGCTGGGTCATTCTCTTGAAAGGGCATCGGCGGAGCGACTTTTCCTAGGTTGTTAAGGTACGAATAGCAGTCCTTGACCAGATCATAGTAGTCTGTCCGCAGTTCCAGTCCCTGCAGGTCCGAATACGGTCGTGGCATCGCACCCTTCGTCAGCCCACCATAGCAAAGTGGGATAACCACCTTGCCCTTGCCCCATGCCCAGCCGGCCTCAAAGTGGATCCACGGGCGTGTTCTTGAGTAATCGCTGAGAAGAAGAACGACCACCGTCGAATCGGTCAATTCTGTAGTGATTCGATCAAACCAGCGTTCCCCTGCTCTTACCTGCCAGTGATCGCTCGACAGGAAGGCGTCCAGTTCGAATACCTTCAGAAACTTCAGTACGGCATTGGCAACATCTTCTTCCTCGTGGACGTGACTGATGAATAGTTTGGCCATCGTAGTCTACACTGAGCCCGTCTGCGCAGGCTGGTCCCAGTATGACAAAGCGGGATTAAGCGTCACGGCGGCAAATTTGAAACCGACCTTTAGCTCTTTTTCACCAGCGCCGCGACGAATTCAGGATCGGATTGCGCCAGGACGCTCTTGGGAACGTAGCCGTAGCCTTTGTCGCCCCAGTTCTCGCCCCAGGAGTTTTTGAGGATGTAGAAATTCCCGGTGTAGCCGACGATGAGCATGGCGTGGCGGCCGTGCCGTCCGCTGGGAGGCTCCGCGGCGTTGAAGACGCCGTCGCGGCCGACATTGGAAAATGCGGGTCCGGTATTCATGTCCACCTGCACCGGGCACCCCGCGCTCAGCACCGTGCGCACGTCTTCGAGCGCGATGGGAAGCGGGGCGGCGTCCAGGCGATGGCGCTCCGCATCGGCGATCAAGACTCGCTCCGAAGTCACCGGCGTCTCGCTTTCGTCCGGCCACAACTCCTGCCGGCAGGTCCCCTCTTCGGCCAGAACACGGCCCGGGTCCGGCCCGTTGATGGTCCCGTCGCCGCCGGCGTGGGCATAGGCGTAATCCTGCGCGTCGCCCTGCATGCGCTGGAACTCGAGCATGGTGAAGGATGGCGATAGGCGCGGCGTGCTGCCGTCCTTCATGTTCGCCACCAGCTCCGCCGCGTGGGTCCAGGCGAACGCAGCGCAGCGCGAGGTCTGCCTCTGGTCGCCCACCGGCGTGCAATATTTGCGCAGATCCACGGCATCCTGGACCGGGACCGAAGCGAATGCGGGAGGCAGCGGCTGCGGCGGCACCGGTTCGCCGCGCCGCGGCACCGATACATCCACGTTGCTGAAGTCGATGCCGGTGTACTGCATCGTCAGGAATTCCAGCATCGCCTGCGTGAGGAATCCAAAGGCGTGCAACTGGCCGTCGCGCTCGAACAACTGCACCGTCTGGGAACTGCCCGGCGCGAGCTCTTCGAAGCGCTCCGTAAATCCGGGATCGGCGAAAGGAGTGTAGCCTTCGGCGGCGCGTTGCGTGGCCATGGTGTCGCCGAAAACTCGCCATCGCCGAAAAGATTTTGCGCGGATTGCTGGTAGTCGTCCGCGGTCCAGGCGCCCCCGTCGTCTTCGAAATCGGCCGCCGTGGCGTTGGGAAAACTGTCCGCGGGGATGGCAGTATCGTCGTCGAGCCCGATCAGATCGTCGGGATCGGAGAAGGAGTCGTTCAGATCGCCGTCGTCGTCATTGTTGTCGCCATTGTTGTCGCCGCCGTTAGCGCCATCGCCACCATCGGGGCCACCGCCGGCATCCTGATCGTCGCTGTCCTGATCGTCGCCATCCTGATCGTCGCTGTCCTGATCGTCGGCGCCGTAGCCTCCGTCGCCGTCCCCGCCATCGTCGCCTCCGCTATCGAAAAAGCCGCCGTCCCCGTCATCCATCAAGTGGGGCCAGACGCGTTCGTCAGACATACGGTCCATCGTAGCAAGCCGGCTTCACCGGCTAAAAAAGTCGTGAAAAGCACGCGCCCCCAAGGGATGCGTATACTGTCAAGAACGCCAAGGAGCGTTCTTCGAAATGGGAAACCTGTCTGTTCCTGTTCGCCGCGCACTCGTCTGCGCCTTCACCTTCCTCAGCGCCGCTGCTCTCTTTACGAGCGTCGCGATGGCGCAAAACGCCGCGCCCGATTTGGAAAAGCGGCTCGCCGATTTGGACAAAGCCACCAAGGCCGCCCAAATGGCCGGAGACAACGCCTGGATGCTGACCAGCTCGGCTCTGGTTTTGCTGATGACCGGCCCGGGCCTGGCTCTGTTTTATAGCGGACTGGTGCGCCGCAAGAATGTGCTCGGCACCATGATGCACAGCTTCATTCTGATGGCCACCACGACGATGCTGTGGGCCGTGATCGGCTACAGCATCGCCTTTGCCGAGGGAACGCCGTTCTTCGGCGATCTGCGCTATCTGTTCCTGCACGGCGTGGGCGCGGCGCCCAATGTCGACTACGGCCCCACCATTCCGCAGCAAACGTACATGATCTACCAGCTCATGTTCGCCATCATCACCCCGGCGCTGATCTCGGGCGCCTTCGCGGAGCGCATGAAATTCTCCGCCATGCTGCTGTTCATGACGCTGTGGTCGCTGATCGTCTACTTCCCCATGGCGCACATGGTGTGGGGCAAGGGCGGCTTCTTCAACGCCAGCCTGGGCGGCCAGATTCCCGCCTTCGATTTCGCCGGCGGAACAGTGGTCCACATCACCAGCGGCGTTTCGGCCCTGGTGTGCGCGCTGTATCTGGGCAAGCGCCTGGGCTACCCGAATGAAAGCATGCGGCCGCACAATCTGGTGCTGAGCGTGGTGGGCGCGTGCCTGCTGTGGGTGGGCTGGTTCGGATTCAACGCGGGCAGCGCGGTGAACGCCGGGTCCCTGGCGTCGAGCGCCTTCGTGGCCACGCATTTCGGCGCGGCCGCCGCCACGCTGGGCTGGATGTTCGCCGAATGGAGCCACTCCGGCAAACCCAGCGTGCTGGGCGCGATCTCGGGCTGCGTCGCGGGACTGGTGGCCATCACGCCCGCCTCGGGCTTCGTGCAGCCGTTTGCGGCGATCGTGATCGGCGCGGCCGCCGGCGTCGTCTGCTTCCTGATGGTCACAGCGGTGAAGAGGCAATTCGGCTACGACGATTCGCTCGACGCCTTCGGCGTCCACGGCATCGGCGGCACTCTGGGCGCCCTGCTCACCGGAGTCTTCGCCACCAAGGAAGTCAACGACGTCTTTTCCGGCAGGCCCATGGGATGGATCGACGGCAACCCTGGACAGGTGCTGAACCAGGCCGCGGCCGTCGGCGTGTCCTGGGTACTGGCCATCGTGGGCACCCTGATCATTCTCAAGATCTGCGACGCTGTAGTGGGCCTGCGCGTTCAGGAGCAGGACGAGGTGCAGGGTCTCGATCTGAGCATGCACGGCGAGGAAGGATATAATTTCGAATCGTGAGCGCCCCGTTCGCGTTCATGTCAAAGGAAACTCCATGAAGAGAATCGAAGCCATCATTCAACCCCACAAGCTGGAAGACGTCAAGGAAGCGCTGAAAGCCATCGGCGTGGACGGCATGACTATTACCGAAGTGCGCGGGCACGGGCGCCAGAAGGGACATAAAGAGGTCTACCGCGGCATGGAGTATCAGGTCGACCTCCTGCCCAAGGTGAAAGTTGAAATGGTCGTCGCGGACGCGCGCCGGGAAGAAGTGATCCGCACCCTGGCCACCGCCGCCCGCACCGGCAAGATCGGCGACGGAAAGATCTTCGTCTACGAAGTCGCCGACGCCATCCGCATCCGCAACGACGATCGGGGGGACGCGGCGCTGTAGGGGGCGAACGCTCTTTTTTGAACTTATTGGCGCCAACGTCATACTCCGCAGGCGTGTAATTCGCAACACGTAATCGCGATCGCGGTCACCACGGCAACCACGCTTTCCACCAAGGGCGTTTTGCCGGCTCCGCCTGCCCCTGTAACTACCCCCTGTCACGCCCGTTGCGGTTTTGGGTTATACTTCGAGCACCCCATGGAAGTATATAAGCGCGAAACCCGAGAGGTGATAAGACGCTTTCTCGGGCACAGGCTCAGCTTCCCTGAATGTCTTGCCGCCCTGGATGCGGCGCTTGCCGATCTCACCACCAGACTGACTGGCGCACAAATCGCACCTCTTCGCGCTCTGATCCTGAAGAACAATGAGAAGGTGATGAAGGAAATGGCAAGGCGCGGTCCGCCGCCTTGCGATCCCAATATTTTAGCCGCGCTCGGGGATGGAATCACGCTTTCAAACTACCGTCCAGGACAGGCGATTTATGCGCAGGGGGATTCCGGGGAGGACGTCTTTTACATTCAGAAAGGCCGGGTCAAGCTCGCGGTCGTCTCCAAATTCGGCAAACAAGCGGTCATGGGAGTTTTGGGCGCCGGCAGCTTTTTTGGCGAAGGATGCCTGCGGGGGCAACCGCACGCGGCCACCGCCACCGCCATGAGTACGTCTCTGGTGATGCGGCTGGATAAGCGCAGCGTGATTCGTGCATTAAGCGAAGACCCCTCCTTTTCCGAGCTGTTTCTCGCGCATCTGCTCTCACGCAACATCAGGATGGAGGAGGATCTGGTTTACCAGATCTTGAACTCCAATGAGAAACGGCTGGCGCGCGCGCTTCTCCTGCTGGCCGACTTCGGGAAGAAAGGCAGACCCAAGAGGGTTCTTCCGAAGATCAGTTTTGAATCCTTGGCGGAGATGGTTGGCACCACCATTACACGAGTCGGCTTTTTCATGAGGAAGTTCCGCAAGTTGGGATTCATCGACTACAACGGTGAATTGAAGATTAACAACTCCCTGCTAAATGTTGTCCTTCACGATCAATTCGTCGTCATGGCAAATGACCCGTTTCCTGTAACGCTGCCGCCACACCGAACAACCGGCAGGAGAGTGAAGTTGAAAAATGCTTGACTCGTTCCGCCAGCTCGATTTCATCCTCAGAAAATCTGAGTCGGCGGTTATCAGAATGTCTGAGTTTGCAGTTGTCACGTTCGGCCGCGCCGCATGCTACAATAAAAATGTAGGATAAAGGTGGCCCCGAGTGAATCACAAAGAGTTTTTGGATCTGCATGCAGCCTGCGTGAGGTCAATGCGATCGTACTTCGACGAGGCCGAGAAATCGTCCACGATGTTGGCAGGATGCACCGCAAAGCCAATGCCCCTGAAAAAGCGCTTGCTTCTGACCTCGCAGGGCATTATCGAGCATGCAGCCCATTTGGCGTACCTGGGCACCAAAAGTCTTCTCCTGGATGCGGCGCGACTCGGCTACGGCTTTCCTAATTAATTTAAAGGCGCGATAGAATAGCCGGGTATGACCTACGCGCGGATTTTTGCTCTTTCGAGCCTGGCTGTGGGACAGATGCACGCTCAAGCGGTCGTTTTCAGCGCGGCTCAGGCGGCGCAGGGCAAGACGGCGTATGCGCAAAACTGCGAATCCTGTCATGGGGCGAACCTGGATGACGGGCAGTTCGGTCCCCCGCTCCGGGGGCAAGCGTTCAACCGGCAATGGGGCGGGAAGCCGGCGGACGCCGTGTTCACCTACATGAGCACTCGCATGCCTCCCGGCAACGCGGGATCGCTCGGGAATCCGGCGTATGCCGGTATTCTCGCCTATGTGGTGCAGTCCAACGGCGGGCAGGCGGGAGCGCGGGAACTGCCCACCGATACCAAACTGCTGGCCGCGATGTTGATGCCTGGAACGGCCGTCCGGCCCGGTCCGGCGGGACCCGGCGGAGGACTGTCGCCCTTCGCGACGCTTCCGCCCGCGCCTGTCGTGAGGAATCCGCTCGACCGCTTCACGCCTGTTACCGATGCGATGCTCCAAAATCCGCCCGCGGGCGATTGGCTGACCTGGCGGCGCACCTACGACGACCAGGGCTTTAGCCCGCTTAAAGAAATCGACAAGAGCAATGTAGCGAACCTCCGTGTAGCCTGGACTTGGTCACTGCCCAACGGGCCCAACGAGGCGACGCCCCTGGTTCACGACGGCGTGATCTTCGTGCATAGCTATAACGATAAGGTCCAGGCTCTGGATGCCGTCACGGGGGATCTGCTGTGGCAGTATTCGCGGCAACTGCCGCAGGGCGTGCGGGTCAGCGTCAAGAAGGCGATGGCGCTGCATGGCGACTGGCTGCTGCTGGGGACCTCGGATATGCACGTGGTCGCGCTTCAGGCCAAGACCGGCGAGGTGGTGTGGGATCAGGCCATCCAGGACTCCAAGGAAACCGGTTGGCAGCTCACCGGCGGACCGCTGATCGCCAAGGGAAAAGTGATCATTGGAACCGGCGGCCAGCGGCCCGGCGGAAACTCCATCGTGGCCCTGGATCTTCAGACCGGCAAGGAAGCGTGGCGCTTTCACTCCATCGCGCAGCCGGGCGAGCCCGGCGGCAACAGTTGGAACGGGCTTGCCGCCGACAAGCGCAGCGGCGCCTCGGTGTGGACTCCCGGAAGTTACGACCCCGCCTTGAACCTGGTCTTCTTCGGACCAGGGCAGACCTACGACACCGGTCCGATGCTGCACCTGGTGAATCAGCCCGGCGTCACCCCCGCAATCTCCAATGACGGCCTCTATACCGACACCACGCTCGCGCTCAATCCGGACACCGGCAAACTGGTCTGGCATTTTCAGCACACTCCCAACGACCAGTGGGATCTGGATTGGGCGTTCGAGCGGCAGTTGATCGATCTTCCCGTGAACGGAGTCAATCGCAAGCTGGTAGTCACATCCGGCAAGGAAGCGCTGTATGACGCGCTGGACGCGGAAACCGGCAAGTACGTTTTCTCGATCGATATGGGCTTGCAGAGCGTGATCGCTTCGGTGGATCCGGTTACCGGCGCGAAGCGAATCAATCCCGCCATCGTTCCCGGCGACGGCGAAACCAAGACGGTCTGCCCCCACGCGGGCGGGGCTAAGAGCTGGATTCCCGCGTCCTACAACGCCGCGACCAAAATGCTGTACGTGCCGCTGGTGGAATCGTGCATGGACCTGATCCCGGTGGCTCCCGGCGGGCGCGGAGGACTCACCTCGGGCGTGCGCTTCACCATCCGGCCACGCCTGGACGGCGACGGCAACTACGGCCACTTCTCGGCCGTCAATCTGGAGACCCGGAAGATAGTCTGGACCAGCCGGCAGCGCGCTCCGCAGACCAGCGGAGCGCTCGCCACCGCCGGCGGGATCGTGTTTGCCGGCGCGATGGACCGCTTCATCAAAGCCTACGACGATTCCACCGGCAAGGTGCTGTGGCAGACACGCTTGAACGATGTGCCCAATTCCTGTCCGATCAGCTACAGCGTAAACGGCAAGCAGTACATCGCTGTAACGGTGGGAAACGGTGGGGCGCAAGCCGCCACTTGGCCGCCGCTGGTCCCGGAGATCCAAAACCCGCCCGGCGGCGCCGCGCAGATTTGGGTGTTCGAGCTGCCCAACAAGAACTGATTCTTCTCCGCGCTGCTAACGCGCGCGGTTCAGAAAGCGTTTCCGCGCGCGGCCTCGTCATAGCGCTTCTGTGTTGACAAACGTCAATTGACGTTTTACAATCGGCGATGATCGAGAGCTTCAGACACAAGGGCCTGCGCGGCTTGTTCGAACAGGACGACAGCCGCAGGCTCAAAGCCGATCAACTTGACCGTTTGCGCTTAATTCTTTCGGCGCTGGATCAGGCCAGCGACGTGGAGGATATGAACCAGCCCACGTTTCGGCTGCATCCGCTCAAGGGTAACCGCAAAGGCATCTGGGCCGTGACGGTGAGGGCGAACTGGCGGGTGACCTTCCGCTTCGAGGGAGGCGACGCTTACGACGTGGATTTGGAAGATTACCATTAGGAGGGACGACGCTATGCCAATGAAAAACCCCGTTCACCCCGGCGCGCTGGCCAAGGCCAACCTTGACGAACTTAACGTGAGCGTGGCAGAGGCAGCGAAAGCGATGAAGATCACGCGCCAGCAGCTTCACAACGTGATGCAAGGGAGAAGCGCCGTCACGCCTGAGATGGCGCTGCGCTTTGAAAAGGCTTTCGGAGGCAGCGCCGATCTGTGGTTGCGAATGCAGGCGGCGTACGATCTCGCCCGAGCACGAAAGCATCAAGGCAAACTGAATATCCCGCGCCTCGTCGAGCATCCGTCGCTCTAAGCGGGCGTGGGTCCCTGCCCCCTTCCGTTATATATGATGCCAGTACATGCTGTAGGTCGGAACGGTGAAGTGGCGCGGCAAGTGCCCGCGCCGCCCCATGTTTGATCCCGATGCGGACGGGATCGGCGCCATCAAGGGCGGTGCTCAAGCTGTCAGCGACGCGGCGGCCGAGGGCGTGCCGTTTGCTAGACGATTCCATACTTATCATCTAGGAAAAGAGAACGATTCGTAATACGCCCGCCTAGTTCGCTGTCGGCTTTTCGATGTGATCGATCACTACGAACTCCACCTGGTCCTTCCGCGGTTCCATCTTCAGTCCGAGCCTTTCAAACACGGTGAAGATCGTCGGTAAATCGGAAACGTCGGCTCCGTCCTGTTTTGTTCCGGGCGGCGGAGACGTTGTTGCAACTTCCATGGGTAGCCATGGTGTCGTCTCGATCTTATTGAGTCCCGTGATTCCAGTTTTGTCCAACAGCGGCCGGTCCGTCCACGCCTCCACCCAACTCACCAGGTCCGCCATATCCACCGCCCGTGCGTGCAGGCCTCTCCCGCGACCGCCGTTGAATCTGTGACAGACGACAGTGCCATCCCCAGTTGGGGGTCCGTCGGGTGTGGCAGGACAATCCTTTTCATCGATGTCGGCCTTCTCAAGTTTGGGGCCACCCTTGCCAACAACCAGCGCGTACACCGGCATCTCCTTCATCTCACGGTGAACGACCAGCTTGAACCGGTCCGCCAGCAGCGCTTGAAGCATCGACCTCTCCCGATCAGTACGATCTTTCTTGGATAGTGACTCTGGAAGCGCGCCCTCGGGGGCCGTTGCCTCAATATCGTAAACACTGTCCAGCGAGCTGATCCAGTCTGGTAGTACCCCCGACACCCTTTTCGCGTTCTGGACTGAAAAGTCGTACGCAAGCGCGATGACCAGAGCCACAGGGGCACGCGAGGTGAATCGGCCCCCCGGCAGAAACTGCGGTGTCGCGAACTGCCTGTCTCCCGGCTGGTGCGGCTTCACCGAAGCAACCTCAAATTGAAAGCGTCCTGAAGACTGCGCCCGAATCGCCGGCGCATTCATGAGTCCGACCGTCGCAGGCCCGGCCACCGCGAGCGCTCCCGCGCCGGCCAGCAGCAATTTTCTACCGCAGCTCAACTTCGCCCCTAATCGATTCGCCATAATCTCCTCGATTCTTTTCTTTAGACTCGCTCGTGTCACTCCGGCCACGCGCGGCGGGCTCGATACCTGTCTGTTAGGGATTGACAGTGACTTTGAGTGCTTGCTGCTCCTCGACGAGGCGGTAAGTGCCGTCGGAATTCTTCTGCTCGTGAACCATTTTTAGGTCGGAGCAGCCGAGATCGGGGGCTTGCCAGAGAGTGATTTTGCGTCCGTCCTGCAACACGTCTCCTTCGTCGCGTGAAGGCAACAGGTGCTCGGTAACAGTCGTCTGGTAACCGAGGATGGTTTCATGGCCAACGACTGTGCCTACGTCCCGAGCTGTATCTTCATCAGGCCGGACCAATGGTTCAGCGAGTCGAATTCCATGATCCGGTACGTTCGAGCAGCCGGAGGCGACGAATTCTGCCCACCGATGCGGATCCACTGGGGGGAAGACCAGGGAATAAGCGGAATACGCGGCGTTGAAGGTTTGAATGGCGAACGCCTTCAGCGGATTACCCGTCTGCGACAGGATAATCTCGACGCCGTCGCGCATATAAGTGGTCATCCGGAGTTCGTGGACCGTGCCATCCCGCATAAAGGTGGTCGTATCTGTGTCCACTGTGTAGGGGATCTTTCGCGCCGGAACGACCAGTTCGACGGTTTTAGGGAGGGCTGCGGTGAGGACGAGGAGGAACGTGGCGAACCCGAAGATGATGGTCCAGAAGAAGCGACGGCGTTTGGGCGTGAGTGTCGCATATCCGGCGCCGGCGCGGCCGCGGAGGGACGGCGAAGGGTCGGGAGAAGTCCAGGTGTTGAGGAGATTGTCGAGTTCCGTGTCGTTCATTTGGTGCTCCTTTGGGGCTGGGCATAAGCCGCCAGGGTTTCGCGAAGGCGGGCGCGGGCGCGTTCGAGGCGCGATTTGACGGCGCCGACTTCGATTTCCAGAATGCGTGCGATTTCGGCGAGGGGCAGTTGTTCGTAGTGGGCCAGGATGAGGGCTTCGCGCTGGGTGTCGGGCAATGTTCCTATGGCCTCAACTATGGCGTCCTGGACTTCGCTGGCGAGGAGATCGGATTCGGGCGAGCGGCCGTCGATGGGATCGGGAGTGGGGTCGGCGGTTGAGGAGTTGCGGCGGCGCTTGAGCCATTGATTGCGGACGACGCCATAAAGATAGGTGCGCACGGGGGTGCGCCGGGAGTCGTAGGAATTGCCGGGGCGTAGAATTTCGAGGAAGCATTCCTGAACGATATCCTCGGCGTCGGCGGAGGAGTTGGTGAGGCGGTACGCAAAACGGAAGAGAGCCGCGTGGTGGTCGTCGAAGAGTTGGAGGAACGCGTTTTCGCGCATCTGAATAGTATTACCCCGAAGGGCGGAAAGGAATCGGCCCTTTGGACAAAAATATTTATGGGCCACGGATGGACGCAGATGAACCAGTCATGGCCCCGCGCCTTGGGGCCACTAGCGTTTCCGCCGAGAAAACGGCGTTATGTAAAAAGAGATATGGACGTCTCGCCTGGGATCCTGCGCCATCCTCGGAAAGACGCCGCGGCATCGGCGATCGGAAAAGCCTCCCGCCTTCGCCGTTACATGAACAGCATTGCAGCTAGCGCTTCTGAGTCAAGCTACGGTACGCCGCTTCCACGAACTGATCCGTGGTCCAGGAACCCGAGGTCGCGCCGTACAGCGGATCGTAATCCATCGTCGGCTTGGCGGCCTTCACCTGGTCGAGGGTCATGCCGCGTTTAACCATGTCTTGAAGGCGGTCGCGAATAATCGTCACCATGTCGCGGTATTCCACCACATCGGCCTCGTCGCACAGGCGGCCGTGGCCGGGGATCACGTAGGTGCCGCCTTCCTGTTTGTCGGCGGGCACGGTCAGATCCAGAATGCGATTGAGCGCGTCCACCTCGCCGTTGATGCTCCCGCCGTTCTTGACGTCGATCACCGGATACAGGCGAGGCGAAAAGATCTCGCCGGTGCTGAGCACATCGGAGCGGCGGAAAAACACCAGGCTGTCGCCGTCGGTGTGCGCGGCGTGCTGGTGAAATAGCTGCACCGCCTCGCCGTTGAAAAACACATCTTTCTGATCCGAGAAATAGGTGTCCTTGGGCCAGCCATCCACGGGGATCGGAGTCTCGCCAGGAGCCGGCGCGCTCAGATGGGTCGCGACGTTTTCATGCGCCACGATGGTGGCGCCCCAGCCCGCGTTCACCCCCGCCACGTTGCCGCCAGTGATGGTGCTGCCCGCCTTGGACAGCTTCTCGTTGCCGCCGACATCGTCCGCGTCGGCGCTGGTGTTGAGAATATAGCGGATTGGTTTATCGGTAATGGTGCGAATCGCCGCGATAACCTGATCGGTCACGCGGGCGTACTTCGCATCCACCAGCAGGACGCCGTCCTTCCCGATCTGGACGGTCATGTTCGCTCCGCCGCCCACCAGCATGTAGACGTTGCCTTGCACGGGAAGCACGTGGATCTGGTCGTCTTCCGCGGGAGGGTTCACGACCGTGGCCGGCGTGGAGGCCACGCGCATGTTCAGCCGGTACTCCGGATACATGGTGGCCGCGCCGCCGCGAGCGGCGTCCGGCGGAACCTTGTTGCGCGTCGCGAACTCCGTGAGATACGGATTCGTGCCCGGCAGATGGTGCGGCACGACGCCTTTGTCGCGCGCTACTTCTTCGACAGACTCGCAGGGGTAGGGATCGATCTGCTGATGCAGGTCCAGCACAAAGTCGGTGGAGCGAATGAAAGGCTCGGTCAGATAAACGGGATCGGTGACGATGCTGACCAGCGTGAGGTGATCGTCATGCCGGATCCAATGTTCGGTCAGCGTGGCGCGGTCGCTTCTGGGAATTCCGTTGCGCCTGATCCAGCCGATCTTGAGGTGCGTGGTGGTGACGGTTAGAACATCGCCGTCCCATTTTCCGGTGGAAAAGCCTTGCCAGGTGTGGGCCGCGTATTCGGGTGGGTGAGGGCGGCCGTCCATGTAAATGGTCCGCTCGACAGCCTGCCAGGAGATGTGCGTGTGCCAGGCGATGATCTGCTGCGTGGCGGTGTCCACTTCCTTCCACAGGCGCAGATTGGCGGGGCCGCGCGGGCCGTAGTCGGATGGGTGTGGCTTGCACTGATGCTCGGGCAGCGTCAGAAGATCCGCGTCCCAAATGTCGCCGCGCTCGCGGGCGGCGTCGTTGATGGGCAGACCCAGGTAGTCGCCGATTTCCGGCCCCGGGATGCGCTCGGGCTGATCTTCGTGAAACCGCGGCGCCCATTCGCCGGAGAGGTCGAGTTGCGCGAACGCGGGAACAGCGAAGAGCACCGCGCTCAGCAGCACGGCCCAGCGGTTGCTGCGACGTGCGCTGCGCTCCACTCCCTCACGGTCGTGGTTCGGAAGCCCTGGCTGAACCGCGTGCGTTAGCAAGCGGTTGGTAGAAACGTTCATGGCGTGGCCCCCCCAGCCTTCTTCATGATCAAGTTGATATCGTCCGGATTGATCAAGTCCGGCACCGTCCATCCATCCAGATCATACTCCGCCATGCACTGCTCGGCGAAGCCCTTGTAGCGCGCCGACTGGCCGAGCAGATCGGCCACCATCAGCACTTCGAAGCGAATGCTCTCGTGACTGCCGAAGTAATTGCGCTCGTACAATTCGTGGCGGCCTCCGAACTCGGTGCCTATGGCGTCCCACATCAGCTTCATCAGCTTGACTCGGTCGACGGCCGAATAGCCGTTGGAGCCGCGCACGAACTGGTCTAGATAGGGCCGTATCTCCGGATTTTTAAAATCTGCCGCGTGCGACGGCAGATAAATCAGCGCGCTGGCCAGCACGTTTTCTATGATCTCCTTGAGTTTCGGATAAAGTGTGCTGGCCGCGACCCGATACGCCAGACCGTAATCGAGATTGGGCAGCACGTGACCCGGAGTCCATGGCGTGGTGGCGCGAGCCATGGCGTCGGTCAGTCCCCAAAACAGGTTGCGCCAGGCCAGCACCTCGCCCACTTGCGCCTGCACGCCGCGGAAATCCTTGGTACCGGTGGCCTCCACGCCCTTAAGCAACAGGCCCGCGATGAAGTCCAGCTTGACCGCCAACCTCACGCAGCCGTGAAACATGAAGCGCGGCAAAAAACCGGAGCGGGGAAAGAAATTATTTACCTTGTCGATGTCGCCATAAGCGAACACGTTCTCCCACGGCACGAAGACCTTGTCGAACACTAGGATGGAATCGTTCTCGTCCAGGCGGCTGGAGAGAGGATAGTCGAAGGGGCTGCCCACCGCCGCCGCGGTCATCTCATAGGAGGGGCGGCAGAACAGTTTGACGCCGGGCGAATCCGTGGCCACGATGCAGACGAATGCGAACTCCTTGGTCTTGATGGGCAATGCGCCGTTGTTGGCGATGAAGTTGTAATGCGTCAGCGTGGAAGTGGTGGCCACCACCTTGGCGCCGCTGACGACGATGCCGCCGTCGGTTTCCTTTTCCACGTGCATGTAGACATCGCGCACTTCGTCCAACTGCTTGTTGCGGTCCACCGGCGGATTGACGATGGCGTGATTGACGAAGGTGCACTCTTCCTGCACCTTTCTATACCAGCGCTTCGCGTTTTCCTCGAAAGGCGCGTAGAACCCCGAATTCGCGCCGAGCGTGGCTAAGAAAGCCGCCTTGTAATCCGGGCTGCGGCCCATCCAGCCGTAGGTCACGCGCGCCCATTCGGCGATCGCGTCGCGCGCGCCCACCATCTCCTCCGCGTTGCGGGAGGCTCGGAAGAACTTGTGCGTGTAGCCGCCCGAGCCGGTGTCGGTGTCCATGCACAAAGTGGCCTTGCGCTCATCGTGCAGAGCGTCATAGAGGCGCGCGAGCATCCGCACCGTGTTGCGGAAAGCCGGGTGCGTGGTGACATCCTTGACGCGCTCCCCGTAGATCCAGATCTCGCGCCCGTCGCGCAAGCTTTCGATGTATTCTTGCGCGGTGAAGGGCCGCGTGCGTGTCATGAACTTACTCCTTAGCTCGCCCAATGTGGTTCACCCAATGTGCTCCGCCCAATCGCGCTCAAACCGGAAGATCTCTTTGGCCGGCGGCAATGGCGCTTGCGTTTCGATCCAGCGTACCGGCTCCGTGCCCACGTTCACAAAAGTGTGAATGCAGCCCACGCCGGTCCAGATCACATCGCCCGGACCCAGGTCGTAGGTAGCGCCGTCGGCGGTGGCTTGAACCCTCCCGCCGACAATGAGGTAGGACTCCTCGAAGGTATGATCGTGCGGATCGATTTTCGCGCCGGGCGCATATTGAATCAGGAAAAGGGACTGATGGATCGCGCCGAAGCTGCGGTCGACGAACATCTTGATGGCGACGCCGGTGGTCGGATTGAAGCCTTCCATTTGCGACGGCCCGGCGGGGCGGGGCAACTGCGATTCGTCGAAATAGCCGGTACGAGCTTCAGCGCCTTCTCCCGATTTTGTCGCGCCGTCTCCCGCCGCGGCCCCGAAAAAAGTATCGCGTCCATAATCGGCGGGACGCGGCTGCGGAGCTTGCATCTCCAGCCATCGGAGGGTCCCCGGGCCCGAGCTGCGCCAGGAATGCCGCGCGCCGGTGGGGATCAAGCCGAAGTGGCCGGGGCCCAGCGTGTGAGATTTGCCGCCCGTCTCCACGGTTGCAGCGCCTTCCAGAATGTAAAAGCTCTCTTCAAAGGAATGCAGGTGCGGCCGGATGACGCCGCCGGGGTCCAGGAAACACACGCCCACGCCCATGTGCACCGAGCCCATCCCGCGATCGACATAGGTGGCGCGCCGGAAGCCGGAGCTGTGGGGTTCGTACAGACGCGGCACTCCGGCCGAAGCTGGATCGATCCTGGAAACGAAATGCATACTCTGTGCAGCTTATCAAATTTAGACGAGCATTCTAGACTAGCTCCTTGGATGGTAGTGGTGTCTTAGAGCGGGGAGATCGTTGCTCGCGCGCTCGCTACCTTGTCCCCGAACTATCCGAACATCTCTGAGTAGATTTTTTTAGCCGCTTCGTGCCATGCAACCGCAATTGGGTCATTTTCGGTTCCTCCAGCTGGGGGCTCTGGAGGCTTAGGCATCGCGAAGGCAGGGATATTAATCCGTCCATTTGCGGCTTCGTACCACGTTGCCTGTATTCGCAAATAGTAAGCTACAAGCTTGACCTGAATCCACGGGATCGTGACGGCTGTATGCCAATCAACTATGGCGGACCCAGTGTGCTGTTCAAGTTGCCCGAGTATAACTTTAAGATCCCATACGCTTGGTTCAAAATTGAAGTTGTTGGCATACACTGTTGCGAATTTGTTCTGCCGATCCAGTTTTTCATTCACCCCCCTGAACAACTCGGTTAGAACTTTTTCGGCCCCCTCGGTAGACGCCGCTAGCTTGCTATCTTTTTCTTCCATGACGGGGATGCTCCCTTACGCTTGATGTCAATCGGGACAACGTTTCGATTTGTTGCTGCTCCCATTGGTGGCTTCGCGCCAATTCGAATCTTAGGAACTTGTTCCTGAATCGGAACATCAGGCTGAGAGGCATACTGATGCACCGGCAGCGGGATGCCTATCTTCTGCTGTGATCCCAGTTGTGCGGAAGTCATCTTCCGATAAATCGCTCCCGAATAGACCCCTTCTGGGGTCGCTGCCTCGGGCAGTCCGTGCGACCCCAAAAGAGCATGCACCTCGGTCGCCCGTCGATTTAATTCAGCCCATTCTTGAGGGCCAGCGTTTAGGGCATTGTATCCCTCATTGGCAGTCGGGGTTGGTGTCTGATCGAATACCCCGTCCTTCTCTTCCGCCTCAAAACTCGGGACTGTTAGAGCTTCAGTCGTTAGTCCATCTATGGTACGCGGCGTCCCGCTCACCCAATCAGTCAACTCACTGAAAGGAACAAAGCGGACAATAAGCGCCACATCAAAGGCCGCCGCGATCTTCTTGAGGGTTGTGGTCGTCTGCTTTCCGTAATTCGGATTCTCCGCTCGGTAGACAGCGTTTTGGTTGGAACCTATCTTTTCAGCTAGGGACTGTTGGCTCCAGCCCTCCTTCTCTCTCAAGGCACGTGTCTGGAAAGCCAGAGTTTTGCTGATATGCGACTCGACGAACCTAGCGCGTACAAGCCTTCCCCTCCTCAACCTCTGGAGCACGCCATGTCTAGAATTCAAATTTGTGGACAGTTGCCCTTCCCTGATCAAGTTGATCGAGTCGCTTTTTCGCGGCTCTTTTGCCGGGTTTGTCATTCTTCATGCCCTTTCGCTTTCCATGAAGGAGTACATACGTGCGCTTGCGGTCCTGCGGGAAGAATCCGTATATTCGGTAGGTTTCGGTCTCAATCTTCCCGTTTCTCTCTACGGAGACTTCCTGGGGCCTTAATTCAGACACCCCTCCAGCACCGACCAAACCATCAAATTCCGGCCTTCGCCATAGCTTGCCAGTCAGCTTCCCTAAATAGTCCAGGAGATCGCGAATCTCATCTTTGACCTCTTCAGGTAGATTGTCAAACCAGACTTGGACAGGTCGTCCCTCTTCGACCGACTCAAACCCAAGGAACTGCCAACGCCACTCTATCCTTTCATCCATAGGATACCACAAAAATGATGTTAGACACGCGGAATCTTTTGCAAACTTATTGACACCACATCAAATTTGATGTTATCGTAAATACGCCACTGAAAACAAAAGGCCAACCGAACCGGTCGCTAAACCGGAACGGCTGGCCTTCTACCTTCGGCGGGTTGGCAGAGAGGTCGAACGCAGCCGGTTTACAACCGGTAGGCGGTGTTCAGAGCACCGTCCGGGGGTCCGAATCCCTTACCCGCCGCCATTTTAGTCTCCCCGGAGATGGCGCTAACCACCACTAGGGAGAGAAGCGTACAGCCGAAGCCGCACGAATCCGCAAATTCAGTATCCGGCTTCTGGCTGTGAATCGCAAGGAGATTCATAGTGACCTGCCATTCATGCAAGGTCGAAGCCGTTAATTAAAGCCGGAAAACACAAGAGCGGAGTTCAGCGCTGGACGTGCCAGCGCTTCCAGGACCCGCAACAGAAGCCCTTCGGCGCGGACGTACGCCTCCCGAAAGAGACGGTGTGCCGAATCATCCTCCACTGCCTGGTGGAAGGCAACAGCGTGCGCGGTACGGCCCGCCTGTGCGACGTGGAGCCTCGGACCGTGCTCAACATGCTTACACTCGCTGGTGAAGCGTGCGAGTGACTTTTCGAACAGCGCATCCATAACGTCCAGGTTGCCGATCTTGGCGAAGTTTGGACTTTCGTGGGCTGCAAGGAAAAGCGGCTGACGCCGGACCGATTCGAAAAGGACATGAGAGGCGATGCCTACACCTTCATGGGTCCGGAGCGCACCAGCAAGCTGGTGGTCGCATGGCGCCTCGGCAGGCGGGATCGAGTGAACACCGAGGACTTTGTTTCCAAGATCCGTTGGGCAACTGCGCGGGGCCGGCTCGATGTGAGCACGGACGCCTTCCAGCCCTACGAGGCGGCTATCGACGCTGGCCTGTATGATCGTGCGAATCACAGCCAGATAGTGAAGATATTCTCCAATAGCATGCAGCCGGTTCCCGAGAGGCTACAAACCTGCGATGTTCGTATCCGTGGCCAAAGACATAGTCAGCGGTAATCCAGGCCGTGGATTTCGAGGATTCGCCGTGATAGCCTCAGCAGCATGCGACCCTTCCTGTTCTGTACCGCCGTGACCGCTTTGGTTGGGATTGTGTGCGCGCAAGCGCCGGCCCCCGCATCCAACGCGCCGCCTCAATTCACCCTCGCCGGCGACCGCTTCAAGCCGCTCACCTGGGACGCAATGACCCCCGCGCAAAAGACCATGATCCAGCACCTGCTCTCCGGCGATCGCCGCGGGGTGGGCGGGCCGTTCAACATCCTGCTGCGCAGCCCGGAGATGGGCGATCTGGCCCAGCAGTTCGGCGCCAGCATGCGCTTCCACTCCTCGATGCCGCGCCGGCTGAACGAGTTCGCGATCATTCTCACCGCGCGCTTCTGGACCGCGCAGTATGAATGGAACGCGCACCGCCGCGCGGCGGCGCAGGCGGGCCTGAGCGAGGACATCATCCAAGCCGTGGCCGAGGGGAAACGCCCGGCGAAGATGGCGGCGGACGAAGAAACCGTGTACACCTTCTGCACCGAGCTTCTCAAGACTCACCAGGTGAGCGACGCGACCTTCCAGACCGCCGTGAAGGCGTTCGGCGAAAAGGGCGTGGTGGACATCATGGGAGTAATGGGCTGGTATCAATTCGTCTCCATGATGTTGAACGTCGATCGTTACCCGCTCGGCCCAGGCGTCCAGCCGGAGCTCAAGCCTCTGCCGTAGTAACAGCCTGGCCCTCCGACGCCTCTACTTTTCGTAAGGTGTTTCACCGAAATGCCGAGAGCGGACGCAAAGCGTCTTTCCTGTCCGAAATGTGGCTGGAGCAACGTCCGTTCGTCCGAGCCGGCGGGCTTCTGGGATGGGGCGGCGATGCTCCTTTTTCTTTCCCCGCTGCGATGCCGTAATTGCCGGCTGAGGTTTTACCGTCCCTGGTTCCTCGCCAGGCGCGCTCATCCGTTGGTAGCGGATCACCATCCTATTCCGGTCTCAGTGGTTGCTCCGGTTCCCATGCCGGCCGCGGTGGTCCCGCACGGAATCGTCCTGCTGCTCGACGACGATCCTGCTTTGCGAAAATTGCTCGGAAGACTTCTCCACAGAGAAGGCTACGAGGTTCGCGAAGCCTCCGGAGCGGGCGCCCCTGCCGCCGAATTACGCGGGACGGGGATCGATCTGGCGATCGTCAATCTTAGCGCCCGGGAGGAGGAGGAGAAGGCGGTTCGTGCGCTGAGGAGGGCTTACCCGGAGTTGGTGGTCGTGGTCCTGTCCGAGACGCTCGCTCTTGCGGAAGCATCGGGAAGACTGCTGATTCTGCCCAGACCGGCGCGTGCATTCGCGGTCGTAGAAAGCGTCCGGAGCCTGATGTCTCAGGATCGGCAGCCTGGGACTTACGCCCACGCCGGCCGGTAAAAGGTGGTGGCCGAATTCACGCATATGGTGGCCTTCAGCCGGGGGCGCAATTTCATAACTGATTGATCCTGAGGGGCTTCCGTTTTTGGAAGGTGGATTGCACCCTCCAGGGCGGAGATGGATCATGAAAAAAGGATTACTGGTTCTGGTGGCCGTTGCGATGGCGTTGGCGCCCATGAGCGCCTCGGCCGCAGTGGTGCGAGGCGGGTTTGTCGGGATGCGTCCCGTGATTTTCGGCGGATGGTACGCTCCCTACTGGGGGCCGTATTGGGGTCCATACATGGGTCCTTACTATGCCTATCCGAACTCGGGTCAAGTGAAATTGGACACCAAGGTGAAGGACGCTCTGGTGTTCATCGACGGGTCCTACGCGGGCACGACGCACGAGAATAAAACCCTGCACCTGCGCCCGGGCACCTACAACATCGAGATTCGGGAAGGGGGCCAAACGCCCTTCTCTGAGAAAGTCTACGTGGTAGCCGGGAAGACGCTGCACCTGCACCCGGAGTTGTAACGCTCACTGGGTTTTTTTGAAGAGGCTGCCTCGCCACAAGGGTGAAGGCGGCCTCAGCGGGTTCGACGGGGGTAGATTGTTTGGCGTCCCCAGGGGGATTCGAACCCCCGTTACCGCCGTGAAAGGGCGATGTCCTAGGCCGGGCTAGACGATGGGGACGCAGGGAAAAGTCTATAAAGTCTTCAGGTACGCCAATACGTCGGCGCGTTCCCGATCGGACAGCAGGTCCTCAAATCCTGGCATGCCCGCAGGGCTGCCCTTGTTGATCAAATCCATCACGTTGGCGTCGCTGACCTTTTTCTTATTGTTCAGGTTGGCCCTCTTGAACAATCCTTTCAGGCCCGGGCCCACTTTTGTTTCGTCGCTGTCGGTGTTGTGGCAAACATCGCAATTGGAGGAGAATGTATCCTTGCCCTTGGCGGCATCACCCGGCTTGGCCGCGCCGAAGGACGCCGTAACAAACAAAGCCGCGCCGGCGAGCAGCAGCCCGGCGCAGGCCGAAACGTTTCGATAGTTCCCAATCATAGGCACCCTCGTTTAGTTTACAATCACGGCATATGAGTATCCAAACCGGCGATCGCGCGCCGGAGATCCGCGCCGGAGCGTTTCAGCTCTCCAAGCTCCGCGGCAAGAGCGTGGTGATCTTCTTCTTCCCCAGGGCAGACACGCCCGGGTGCACCAAGGAATCCTGCGAATTCCGCGATTTCTCGAAGAAATTCGCGAAGCTGAACGCCGAGATCGTGGGCATCTCGCCGGACCAGAGCGAAGCGCAGGAGCGGTTTGCCTCCAAGTACGGCCTGCCCTTCACGTTGGTTCCAGACCCCGATCACGCCATCGCCGAAGCCTACGGCGTGTGGAAGGAAAAGAAAAATTACGGGCGCACGTACATGGGCATCGAGCGCACGACGGTGGTGGTGGATCCGCAGGGCAAGGTCGCGAAGATCTTCCCCAAGGTTAGGGTGGATGGGCACGCCGAGAAGGTGCTGGAGTCGCTGGCGTCGTAATCGACTGGCGCGGATTGACGCCGCGGATTAATGTTGCGCCAACGCAAGAAATCCGAGCTACGATAAAGGCATGGCTCAGAACAACTCGGGAAGCTTGGTTTGGTTTGTAGCGGGCGCGGCGATTGGCGCAACGATCACTCTGTTATACGCTCCTCAATCCGGCAAGGATACTCGCCGGCTGCTGACTAAGAAGGCGCGGCGCGGCAGCGAAGCGATCGCCGACGTGGGACGCGATGCCCTGGACAAGGGCCGCGACCTCTTTGAGAAGGGCCGGCGCGTGGCCGATGAAGCCGCGGAATTGTTCGAGCGCGGACGCCGCCTGGTCAAGGAATAGGATAGGAGCCGAAGCGGGGAGACCTAGCCTGGCCCACCCGGAACGCTGCTCGACAACACAGGTTCATCGAGGCGAGAGAGGCAACCGTGTCCCCGTTTTCCCCATCTGGGTTGACAGCAAGGCGCGATTTAGCGTACAGTAAAGCTTGATCCTGGCTGCTCCGGCAGCACGGCTCTGACACGTAGCCAGAACGCCCCGTCCGCTCAAAGCCGATTTCCGATCATCCCCCCGTCAGGTACATCACCCTAGCTGTTTGTCCCGCTCTCCGTTGGGAGCGCACGCGTAGGCCTTCGCGAACCATACGTGTGTCTGCTTGCCGGTGCGCCATCCGTTTTCGCACAACCAGTACCAAAGGAGAACAGCGTGACTTTTACCCCACATCAACAGAAAGAACTTTTGAAGCGAGGTTTCTCGCGGCGGAGTTTTGGCCGTTTGGCTAGCTTTCTCGCCGCCGGCTCGACCCTGCCGTTTTATAACGAGGCTGCCATGGCCCAGCTTTCGCAGGTTCGCGGAGCGCCGCCGGACGCGGTCATGATCAACGCCAACGAGAATCCGCTGGGCCCTTGCGCGGAAGCAGCCGAGGCGATGCGCAACATCATCGCCAAGGGTGGGCGCTACAACTACGGCGAAACCGACGATTTCAAATCGACCTTGGCCGAGCAGGAAGGACTAAAGGCGAATTACGTACAGGCGTTTGCGGGATCGAGCGCGCCGCTGCACCAATCCGTGCTGGCGTTCACCTCGCCTGCGAGGCCGTACGTGATGGCCGACCCGGGCTATGAATCCGGTGCGAACGCTGCGAAGGTGGTGGGGGCGAAGGTGATCAAAGTTCCGCTGACCAAGACCTACGCGCACGACGTGAAGGCCATGGCGGCGGCGGATCCCAACACGGGCCTGATCTACCTCTGCAATCCCAACAATCCTTCCGGGACCCTGACGCCGAAGGAAGACATCGCGTGGCTGGTAAAAAACAAGCCGGCCGGCTGCATCCTGATGATCGACGAAGCCTACACGCACATTTCAGGCGCGCCGTTCAGCACGGAGTTCGTGGCCAGGGACGAGGACGTCATCATCCTGCGCACGTTCTCGAAGATCTACGGGATGGCCGGTCTACGCGCGGGCGCGGCGCTGGCCAAGCCGGAGATCCTCGCCAAGATCGGACAGTGGAGCTCGGGGGCGATGCCCATCACCGGCATGATCGGCGCAAACACCAGCCTGAAGGTGAAGAACCTGGTGCCGGAGCGGCGCAAGATCATCGGGGACGTGCGCAACGATGTGTTCGCGTTCATGGACAAGAACAACTTCAAGTACGTGCCGTCGGTCTCGAACAAGTTCATGGCCGATACGGGCCGTCCCGCCAACGACGTGATCGTGGCGCTGCGGGTGGAGAAGGTCTATATCGGACGCTCCTGGCCGGTATGGCCCACACACGTCCGCGTGTCCATCGGAACGCAGGAGGAAATGAACAAGTTCAAGGCGGCGTACTTGAAGGTGATGAAGGCGTAAGGCCGCGAGCGGCCCGACAAAATGATTCGTCGCACGGGGAAGTATAGCTGGAAGCTGTTTTTCGGGGACTGCGGCGGCGGAGCGATCGCGGCTTTGATCGCTCTGCCGTATGGCCTTTCCATGGCCGCGCTGATGGGGCTCCCGCCCATTTTGGGGATCCTTACGTCGGTGCTGACTGCGCCCGTGATCGCGCTGATGGGGCGAAACCCGATGCTGATCGGGGGGACGGGGAGCGTCACGGTTCCGTTTATCGCGGCGGCCGTGCGGAGCCAGGGGATCGGCGGAGCGGCCAAGGTCTCGATCGTCGCGTCGGTGCTGATGATGGCGTTCTGCGTGCTCCGGCTGGGGCGGCACGTGAGCAAGGTGCCGCACGCGGTGGTGGCGGGATTTTCGGCCGGTATCGGCGGGATCATGGTGATCTCGCAACTGAACGTGATTTTCGGAGTGGCTGCGCCGGGCAACGGCAGCGCGATATCGCAGATGGTTGAGGTGCTGTCGCAACTGGGTCACGCGCGCCTTGCGCCATTCGTCCTGAGCGGACTGGTGATCGGGGCGGCGGCTGTGTGCGGACGATTCGCGCCGCGCATCCCCGCGCCGTTGGTGGGCGTCGTGTTGGCGGGAGCCGCGGCCGCGATTTTCCGGTTTCACGAGCCCGAGGTGGGATCGCTAAAGCTGGAGCTGCCACGTTTTGCGGGCTTCGCGTGGAACCCGCAAGACGTGCTGCAAGTGATTCCGTCGGGCTTGGCGCTGGCGTTCGTGACCGCGGTGAACCTGTTGATGACCTCGCGCGTGGTGGAGCACTTCCGCGGCCGCCATCTGCAAATGAAGCGCACCGACGCCGATGCGGAGCTGGGCGCCTATGGCATCGCCAATCTTTGCGCCGGAATCTTCGGCGCGCCCTTGAGCGTGGGGATTCCGGCGCGCAGTCTGGCGGCGGTCCGCTGTGGCGGCACCACGCGCATGTCCAACCTGCTGCACGCGTTGTTTCTGTTCTTGCTGGTAAAGCTGGGCTCGGGCTATCTGGCTCATATTCCACTGGCGGCGCTGGGCGGAGTGACGGCGTGGATGGGCTTCTGCCTGCTCGATTGGAGCGCGTGGCACCGGCTCACGAAAATGCGCCGGATCGACGCCGCAGCCTTTCTGGCGACAGGGGTGAGTGTGCTGATGGTGAATGCCGTGGCAGCGGTGCTGATCGGATGTTCGTTTTACTTAATTCAGTATCTAAGGGACCTCGCGCTGGGGGAACGCGCGGTGGGGGAACTCGCGCTGGGGAACTCGCGCTTGGGGGAACGCACGCTAGGGGATCGCGCGGTGGCGCTAGGGTCTCGCGCGCAGGCGCTCGATGTCGCCGGGGCTCAGGGGCAACTCACCCGCCAATAGCTGCTCCACGGTCAGTCCGGGTTTGAACACGCCCTCATGGCTGTGGTTCTTGGCTCCGGTGAGCATGTGCACGAGCTCGTGAGCGAGCACGCGGCCGAGCGCCCTGCCGAGAAGCAAATCGCCCTTTTTGAAATCGCCGCCGTGGAGGCCGGAGCGCACGAAGGCGCCCACCCGGTCGCAGGAGACTTCGCTGAAAGGCTGAATCCGGCCGTCGGTTTCATAGGTGGAGGCAAGCGGTCCCAGCTCGTCATAGAGAGGCGCCGGCGGCAACTCGCAGGCTCCATTGAAGCGCACGACGACCAGATCGGCGAAAGAAACGTTCTGGGCTTCCTCGCGGGATTTCCAATCCAGATGCACTCCGGCGTCCTTGAGGATCCCCTGGGTCTCCTGCTTCATGGCCGCGTCCGATTGCGGGGAATGAGGACCCTTGAAGTCGAGAATGATGGTGAGGTTGGTGGACTTTACGCCGCCGGCGAACACAGCGGGCAGCGCGGCGAACAGCAAAGCGGTCAATCGTCCAACCCGGGCACGGCGCATATTTCTCACCTTGGAGAACGGCGCCCTGGTACGCACCAGGACACCGGCTACAGTATATACAATCTATCGGCGGTTTGGGGAAAGGGCGAATTGGGTCATCTAAAATGTCACTGAAGGGACTCGGTTGGGTCATTTGAAAAAGTAACCGTAGCGCGCCATGCGTCCAGGGTTAGGGGAGAGCCCCGAAGGCCTGAACGATGGACATGAA
>Ga0182024_10004338_pt1 | contig 32779 bp, 33 predicted proteins | sample P32metaG_FD_120480 | JGI IMG/M metagenome (GOLD analysis project Ga0182024, IMG submission 120480) | Permafrost microbial communities from Stordalen Mire, Sweden - P3-2 metaG (Illumina Assembly) | ecosystem: Environmental > Terrestrial > Soil > Wetlands > Permafrost | place: Sweden: Stordalen...
AACCGCAAGACGGCCTCACAGGAAATGAATGCCAAGTATGTGCAAGAAGGTCAGTCGCAAGTTGTGGCTGATCTGGAGGCGATAGAAGCGATGGGAGTTATCCCGGTGCTGGGCGATTATCTGGAAGAAGGCAACGTCGCCCGCCATGCCACCGATCAGGTCGCACGGGATTTGCTCCAGCTGGCTTCGCAAGAGCGGCCCGCCGCAAGGTAACCGAATCGGCTACACCCGCTCTCCACGATTAACCGGCGCAACCAGCCTCGCGGTATATTGGGTTGAATGCCAAAAACTACCCCCAAGCCAAAACCACAAAAGGCCAGTTCAAACCGAACTCCTCGAATAGCTATTGCAATTATGGCGGCTGGCAAAGGTACGCGGCTCCAATCGAAACATCCCAAGGTGCTGCACGAAGTCGGCGGCAAGCCGCTGCTCGCCCACGTGATTGCCGCCGCCACCAAGGTCGTTCCAGCGAAGGACGTCTACGGTATCATCGGCCACGAAGCTGACCTCGTTCGCAAAGCCGTTGCGCACACGGGGATCGGCTTCGTGCTGCAGGAACCTCAACGTGGTACCGGCCATGCCCTGATGGTCGCGAGGGAAGTTGTGGGTCGTTACGATGTGGTGATCGTCCTTTCCGGCGACGCGCCTCTCATCACCTCAGAAACTATAGAAAAACTGCGCGATTTCCATCGTTCAAAGAAAGCCGCGATGACCCTGCTCACCGCCCAACTTCCCAACTCGACCGGGTATGGAAGGGTGATTCGCAAGAGTTCAGCAAGCGACGAAGTCAAAGCCATCGTCGAGGAGAAATCCGCAACTCCGGCCCAGCGCAAGATTCGCGAGATCAATTCCGGTTTCTATGCCTTCGATGTCAAGGCGTTGTTCGAAAACATCGATCAGCTCAGCGCGACCAATCCTCATGCCGAGTATTACCTCACCGACATGGCTGCTATTCTGGCGAAAACAAAGGCTCGTGTGGCGGCGGTTCAGACAGCGAATCCCCAAGAAATTCTAGGCAGTAATACTCGGGCCGAGCTCGTGGACATCGATCAACGCATGCGGGCCGCCAAGTGCCAGAGATTGATGGCCGAGGGCGTCACTATTTTTTATCCGCAGACTTGTGTGATCGACAACGACGTGGAAATCTCCGCGGACACTGTGATCGAACCGTTCGTGCAGCTTCGCGGCCACACCAAGATCGGTAGCGACTCCGTCGTGCGGTCATATTCCATCATCCGCAATTCTGAAATTGGCGATGGTGTCCTGATTCTCCCCGGCTGCATCCTGGACGGAGCCCACGTAGAGTCGAATGCAAGGCTTGGCCCCTATTCTCATCTTCGTCCGGGGAGTGAAATCGGCGAAGGGGCCCGGGTGGGAAACTTTGTGGAGACCAAGAAAATCAAGCTTGGCAAACGCTCGAAAGCCAATCATCTGACCTACCTGGGAGACGCTGAAATCGGCGAAGATGTGAACATCGGTGCGGGCACCATCACCTGCAACTACGATGGCACGGACAAGTTCAAGACCATCATTGAAGATGGCGTTTTCATTGGTAGCGATTCCACGCTGGTTGCACCGGTAACCATAAAGAAGGGCGCCTACGTCGCCGCTGCCTCGTGTATCACCAAAGATGTTGGGGAAGACTCCCTGGCCCTGGGACGTGCCCATCAGACCGTGAAGGAAGGCTGGGCCAGGGCGAAACGCGAGAAGCGAGCGAAAGCCTAGCAGGTTTCCAAGAGCCGAGATTATTTCGAAACTGCCGCAAACAGCTCCGAGTGGATCAGCGACTGGAACTGTTTGTCTTCGGCCTTAAAGTGCATTTGCAAATCAGAACTGTCCGAATTGACCGTAACTTCTTCCAACGCTGCCTTCTCAATAGGGCTAGCCGTCATCTTGCGGTAAAGCACACCCGCCTTCACCAGCGACGAAAGCGTGGCTGCGGTCACTGAATCTGAGGTCACGACGTCCAGGTCGAAGTTGACTCCATTGGTAAAGTTCATGGTGTAACGCGAACCAACCACGTGCTTCTTAAGCGTGTCGAAATCCGCCAACTTTCCGGCATCCCCCAAAGCCGAGAGCAGCATGTTCTGGGTTCCCTGCTGGTCGAGTATGCTCCACACCGTGCCTGAATCTACCGAGCCAATCATGTCAGCAATTGTGGGATTCGAATCTAGGGTCGGGCTATAGCCGTCGCGGGTGTCCATGGCGCCTTGCAGCGCGCTACTGTCTCCAAACAACAAGGTGTTGTCGTCGAGGAAAGTCATCTGCATGCCACCGGACATGGGGTAAACATCGGAATCGTGATACTTGGCAGGTTTGATTTTGTTCAGCTTGATCTTCTTGAGCACGGTCTTCATGGAGAAACTGCCCTGTGCCGCACCGACCATTTTTATCCCTTGCTTGCCTTTGCGATAGGCAGCGAAAGTGAGCTGGTCCACATCTTTATCCGGGTCAATTCCAACACCCTTGAGCGCCGCTTCGAACTCCTTGAGGCTGGGCGGCAAAACCTGTGCCTTCAGCGCCATGGCCGTGTCCGAACCCTTCAGCGCGCGATAGTCCACGGAAATGATCTGCTGAATGTCGGAAGGAATCGCCGTTCGGGCGGATGACCCTATGGGGCTGGCCCTCAATACTGCGGTGCATAGGATTATGAGGACAAAAAGACTGCTCTTCGCTTTCATGATTCGCCGCCTCTGGAATTAACCGTTTCGATTCTTGTACTTAAACATTTAAGATGCAGGTTGTGCGCATCCGGTAACCTGCGCCCTAAATTCATTGTATGCCAGCGTTCTACAGAAAGCGCCAAACCAAAGGGAACGCACTGTACCCGGGAAGGTACCCATTGTCAGACTCTTAAGGCCAATGTACTCGCTCGTGTCTTCGCTATGAACGACTGGTCTTTTAGCGACTCGAGATTAATCTCCACATTCGCCAGCGCGCCTTCGATCGCCGCCCGAGCCAGAGCCAACGCAGTGGTTAGATCGGACTTCATATTCGGATTCGTGATCGGCCTCAGCTTCTGGGCAATACCCGCTACTTCCCACGCCTGTTCGGCCACACGCAGCGGCACGCTGGTCGCTTGCTTCAGCGCCGCATCGATAATTCCGTCTGCCTCGGTCGATTCCTTGGCTTGTTTGTAGGCCTTCATCACCGCATTATAAGACTCAGCATCGGCGTCGATCGCCGCCTTTAACTCTTCTCTCAATTGAGATAACCGCGCAATGGCCTCGCTCAACTCACGCCCATATTGCACAAACGCCTTTTTCCCTCGTGACATGGAAGCCACCATGCCCGCGAGCCCCGCGGCCATGGCCGCGGTGGCCGCTGCAGCACTCCCTCCTCCTGGGGTCGCCGTTGGTGCCGCTAGCTGCTCTACAAAAGGCTCCACTCCAGCGCGTAACCCGCCCACCGCCATCTTTCCGGTCATCACCGCTGCTAAGCGGTTCTCCAAGATCAAGGACGAATCAAAATTTTCCACCTGCAAGAACCACTCCGCTGCCGATTCCAGGGCTTTCTTTGGAATCAGTCCAACAATTTCGCTGCTTAGCGGCGCAACTCCGTAACGGGCCGCTTCGGATTTCACGAGTTCGAATACTCGATGAACCGGTGTCTGCTCAAAGTCCGTCAGATTCATGGAAACCTGCGCCTGCCCGCGAACCAGAAATCCCGCGCCTTTCACAAACCGAAGGCCGCCACTCGAAAAGCGCACGGCTTTGGCAATCTTTTTCGCGATGTCGACATCCGCAGTGTTGAGAAAGACGTTGTAGGCAATCAGCGCTTTGCGCGCGCCCACAACGGTCGCGCCCGCCGTCGGATGTACTTGGGGATCGCCGAAGTCCGGCTTTCTTGCGGGATTTGTCGCGATCTCCGCTCGTATGCCCTCAAATTGTCCGCGCCGGATGTGTTCCAGCCCTTGCCGCGCAGGCGATGTCGCCGCCGCTTCGTACAAGTACACCGGGATTTGGTAGCGTTTCCAGATCTGGTCACCTACGTGCCGCGCCATCGCGACGCAATCTTCCAGGGTGACGCCTTCGATCGGAATGAAGGGCACCACGTCCGCGGCCCCCATGCGCGGATGTGCCCCTTGATGATGATTCAAGTCAATCAGCTCAGAGGCCTTGCCGACGCCGCGAATGACCGCCTCTTGAATTGCCTCACGCTCGCCGACAAGCGTGATTACGCAGCGATTGTGATCGCTGTCCATCTCGCGATCGAGCAGATACACGCCTTCGACCTTCATGCCCTCGACAATGGCATCGACTTTCGCCTGGTCGCGGCCCTCGGAGAAATTAGGAACGCATTCCACCAGAGTTGACATACGCGAGAAGAATAACCTACCGGCGTCCGGAAAAAAACCTCCCGATCCCCAGCCGCACTTGCACCGTATTGGTCCCCGGGTTGTGCACATCCAGCCCAGCGTTTGAAATATGCAGATAGCGCAGCTCGACGCTCCAATTATATTTTGGCCGCAGAATATGTGTGCCGAGCGCCGCCGTCGGCGTGAAGTTCAACTCATTCGTACCTGTGGGCACATCGTGATTGGTATGCAGAACTCCTCCGCTCAGTTCAAAATATGGAACGATCCGCCCTCGCGTGGCAAAATTCCACTTCAGAACAAGCGGATTGAATCCCACCCCATACGCCGTATTGACAGGCTGGAACACCATGAAAACTGGCACCGCATCCAAGGCATACTCGAACCGTCCTTTAAGAAATCCCGGGCCATGCGGACGGGTCAGGATCCAACCGTAACGCAGGCCGCCGTTCCAGACAGCGATGTCCTGCCTGCCTCCGGCCGCCGAGTGTCCGGCCCCCATCCATATCTGGAGCTCGTGTCCGCCGTCCTCGGGGCGGGCTTGCGCACAAGCGAATGAAGCCGAAAATAACGAGACACACAACAGCACGACCGCTGCGAACGATGTTCTCATAATTTGAAATGGATTCTCGGGAAACCTGTCACGATACAAGATATCTGCAAGGTTCACAACAAACGGGCGCTACAGCCCCAGCCCACCATCCACTGCGAGAATTTGCCCGGTAATAAAGTGTGGCGCGGTGGCGAAAAATAGGACCGCAGCAGCAATCTCTTTGTCGCTTCCGTTATGACGCATCGGAGTCTGCTTCGCCATCTTCTTCATGAATCCCGCAGCGGCTTTTTCTCCCAGATCAATCATTCCCGGCGCGACGCAATTTACTGCAATCTCGGGGGCCAGCGCCGTCGCCATCACCTTGGTCAACATGTGGACAGCGGCTTTCGATGAACAATAGTGTGCATGCGTAGGCCACGGCCGCAATCCTCCCAGCGAGCCCATGTTGATGATCTTCCCGTGCCGTTCGCGCAACAGTTTCAAAGCTTCCTGCGAAAACAGGAATGGCCCCCGCGTGTTCGAGGCGAAAATCGCGTCCCACTGTTTCAACGTTATTTTTTCGAATTCCGCGGTCTCGTAGTTGGCGGCGTTATTGACCAGAATGTCCAGCCCGCCCAGCTCCCTGGCGATCCCCTTAATCGCAGCCCGGACGCTTTTCTGATCGGTTACATCACAACGTACGGCCACAGCCCGCACGCCAAAGCTTGCCAGATCGATTACGGTGTGTTGCGCTTCGCGGCCCGAGTTTCGAAAGGTGATCGCCACATCCGCGCCGGCTTCGGCCATCGCCAAAGCGGTTGCTCGTCCCAGACGGCGTGCTCCGCCCGTAATCAGGGCCGACTTTCCCATAAGCGGCTTTCCACTCCCATCTTTCATCCTCTCGATTGTACTGTGCCCCGGCCCCAAAATACGAAGGCTAGCAAGCAGCAACTGGAAACGGTAGAATCGCTGTTATGCCCGACCCCCGCGAAGTCGTGATCTACTCTCGCAAGGGTTGTCACCTCTGCGAGATCGTCAAGGAGACGATCAACAAGTTGCACCGTCGCGGCGGCTTCTCCTGGCGCGAGATCGACGTCGACAGCGACGAAGAGCTGCGGCGCCGATTCACCGACGAAGTTCCAGTGGTCTTCATCGACGGCCGCAAAGCTTTCAAATACCGCATGGACGAACGCGAATTCCTCCGCAAACTCGCCAGCTGAAAGTCTCCATTACGATCGGAATATTTCTTGCCTATTGTCGCTAGGAACGGATGTGACTTCCGCTCCCTACCGACTCACTCCCGGTGTCGGTGCAATTCGGTTCTGGACAGGCATATCTGACCAGGTTGTGCTGCCGGTCGAGGCTGGAAATGAACATGGGGCGATTGTGTTGATCGCACCGTGGTTGATCGGCGGACAGGAGCGGCGGTTCACCGCGCTGGGGTGTCACATATCCCAGCCTCTCGCTGAAGCAGCGGTGACAAAACTGGGCCGTACAACGGAAAAATTCAAGGGAATAGTCGGCGCTAAAGGGCGCGATACAAGCCTCCATGGTGCGGTAGTGTTTATCGCAGAGAGGCAGGATGTCGGTCCGCATGGGCTGAGTCTAGCATTCGCCGCCAATGCCTCGCCTCGCCGCACCAACAAAGCTAAGAGCGGGGATTCCAAACCGGTTACGCGATTATTTCTGCTTTGGCTTCGCCGTTTTCGGCTCCTTCACGACGATGGTTTCGGCAATACGGTCATGCACGCAGCAGCGGTTGTGATGGATAAAGTATCGCAGGAAGCCGAAGCCGCCTTCGAGCATCGAGGCCCCATACCCTAGAGCGCGCTCGAAGGCTTGCCACAGCGTAACCGCTCGTGCACCAGAGAAACTATGCGGATGCGCAAAAGTCGCTTGCCAACAGTCTGCCCATTACTCCAATAAACGACGAGCCCAAAATAGAGAACAAGAAACACAAGGTTGTGTAAGTCGTGGAAGTCAAAATGAACGTTGACGTGTGGCTCCGTGCCTCTCCGCCGCGCCAGCAGATGTTGATAAATCGTTGCAAGCGGAATAAACAAAAGGCCCACAATAAGAAAGTCCAGGGCGAAGGCTGCGAGGCGCGAGCAAGCGGCGCTCCAGAGAGCAATTCGATACGGGCCGTTTGATGCGGATCGAATGCTTGTCGCCGTGTCTTTGGTTTCATGCGCAAACATTATAATCTGGCGTTGGTTCGGGGCGTTTCACGGCTGATTTACGCTACAATCCTCCCCGGCATGCTGCGCAACCACCTTTACGCCGACCCGCAAGGCTGTTTCGTCCATGATGTCGTTCTCGAAGCCTGCCGACGGACACCTCAGAAAACGGCCATCGTTGATCCCTCTTGCAATCGCCGCATCACCTACGCGGACTATGGAGAGCTGGTCGAATCGCTGGCGCGCGGATTCGTATCCGCTGGCTTGAAGCCCGGAGAAGTGGTCGCCATTTACCTTGCCAACTGCTGGGAGTTTTGCGCTGCGTACCATGCCATTACGCTCGCGGGCGGAATCCCCACACTGCTGAATCCTTCGTATCGTGAGCGCGAGGTGCGCTATCAATTGGAGAATTCCGCCACCGCGATGCTCATAACCGACGGCCCAAACATCCAGGGCGTCAACCTCGCAGGTCTTCCTAATCTGCGGCGCGTTTACGCAACTCGCGAGATGGCAAGCGGAACGTCGCCTTTCGCGAGCCTGCTGCAGCCGGTGTCCGCCACCCTCTTCAAGGCCGACAAAGCTTCGGATCAAACTCTCGCCGCTCTTCCCTACTCCAGCGGCACCACCGGGCTCCCCAAGGGAGTGATGCTGTCACATTTCAATCTGGTCGCCAATGTGTACCAACTCATCGCGCCAAATGGGGCGCAGCTTTCCGCCGATGACATAATCCTGTGCTTTCTTCCGCTCTACCACATCTATGGCCTGAACGTGGTGCTGAACCCTGCGCTCATGCTGGGTGCGACGCTCCTCATCATGCCGCGCTTCAACCTGCCACACCTTCTGGAGTTGCTAGTCTCCGAAGGTGTCAGCATGATGCCCGTTGTGCCACCCGCATTGAATGCACTCTGTCAGGCCGCTTCGACTGGACAGTTCCCCAAAGAACATCGCCTGCGCTGGGTGAAATGCGGGGCCGCACCGCTGGCACCCGAACTGGCTCGTCGCTTCACGGCTTCGACCGGGATTCTGGTCTGCCAGGGATATGGCATGACGGAAGCTTCTCCCGTCACTCACGTCGGCTATCTCGAACCGGGACTCTATCGTCCTGACTCCATCGGCCAGCCACTGGTTCAGACGAAATGCCGCGTTATGGGCGACCTCGAGGAATACGGTACCGAAGGCGAAGGCAAAGAAGTCGCGCCAGGACAACCGGGAGAATTAGTCATGCGGGGCCCGCAGTTCATGCTGGGCTATTGGAAGGAGCCGCAGGCAACGGCTGCCGTATTGCGTGACGGATGGTACTGGTCAGGCGACATCGTGATACGCGACGAGCAGAACTTTTTCTATGTTCTCGACCGCCGCAAAGAAATGATCAAGTATAAGGGCTTCCCGGTCGCGCCCGCAGAAGTGGAAGCCTTGCTGCTGGAGCACCCCGCAGTGCGTGATTGTGGCGTGGTCGGCCGCCCAGACGGTGCCGCCGGCGAAATCCCTGTCGCTTTCATCGTTCTTCGTGACGGCTTCTCCACTTCCAAAAAACTCGAAGAAGAACTCTGCGCTTTTGTGGCGGATCGTCTCGCGCACCACAAGCAACCGCGGGAGATTCGCTTCATGGATGCCGTACCGCGCACGCCTTCCGGAAAAATTCTACGCAGAGAATTACGAAACCTTTTCAGCTAATTGTGTCCCCTATGACACGCACCTGTCACTCCTGACACGCTACGCTGGTCGGAGGAATTTGGAGGGCGTTCGAGTCAACCCATCGTCAACCCATGAACCACGTGGGGACAGATGCCCTCATCTGTCCAGCCGAGCTAAGCTCGACGATGCTGTCCGGGCGGGACGCCCGTCGCTACATCGATCACATTGCTTAACTCAAACCATCATGGTGAGACGGGTCGGGTTTGGTGAATTCAGCAGCCACTCGGCCCATCCCCTCAGTTCGAACATCTCCCTTGCTTTGAAACTTCGACCTAGAACGAGTAAATCAGGTCGAACTGGAAGCGGTTGAGGTAAGGATCTTCCTCACCCGGAGTTATCTTGCTGCTGGCACGCACGGCGTTTTCCAGCAATGTATTCAACGTGTGGCCATGCCACCAAGTGAAGCCGGCAATGGTGTTCGTCCGCAGCTTCCACAGCGCGTATATCCGGTTCTGCAGGATGTTGGTCGGAGCTCTCTGGTCGCTTTCAGCAAACGCCGCGAGTACCGAATCCTGCTCCTGCCGCAACCATGCATACCCGAACTGTAGATCGTTCTTGTTCTTGGTTTGACCGACGCTGAAATCAGCTCCGTATTCGTTGGCCTGGCTGCCCAAGTTGGTCAAGACCGTACCCGTAGAACTCAGCGGGTGGTCAGCGGCTTTCAAGTTGTGTTCATACTCGACCAGCAGATTCAGCGGCAGACGGCTGGCCCCCGTCTTGACCTGGTTGTTAAGGATGAAATCCGCGTAGTCGAAGCCCGAGTAAAAAGAGGCCTTGCCGGCAGCGTTGGTGTAGATGGCATTGGTGATGCCGTTCGGCCCGAAGCCGCAAGTACCGGTTGGTGCCCCTGTGGGGTCTAGGCAACCGGGGCCTTCCGGCGTCAACTGCGACGAGCTCACATTCAGCAGCGCATTGGGATTGTTCCAGTTCAGGATCAGGAACGACGGCGTCATGGTCCACGGCCCAAACTGCAGCCTGCTCGATACCTGCCCGCCCAGCGCGTAGGAGTCTGACGCTGTGCTTGATTCGTTGTACAGCAGCTGGATCGCCTGTACGGTGAAGTTCTTCACCACCGGCGCGTGCAGGTCAAATGACAGTTTTTCGTCGAAGCCTTCGGGATTGATGTCCGGATCGCCCGTGACCGAAGTCCGCTGCCACTGATATGCCCACTTGCCGGCGGTCAGCGATAACGGCTTGAAATCGACCGGGTTGTAAGTGATGTATCCCTTGTCGAGTCCAATCGTTTTGCGCTCGAAGAAGTTCGACAAAGTTTCGTTGGCAGTTGTGGGATTGCTCAATGAACCGGTAGCGATGGCGAAGCCCCCAATGAAGTCTTCGCTCAACCGGCCCTCAATTCCAAAGCGCACACGGAGTTGGGCCCGGTTGCGGTCCGCCGTCCCATCCTGCTTGTAGGCTTCCCCACGTATGCGAATGTCGCCCACAAAGCGGAAGCGTCCCGCGAGGGCTTCCAACGCGGAGAATCTTTTGTCTTCCTCCTCGGTCTTGGTGTTCACCGCAGCCAGGGTCGTCTTGGCTTCCGCAGCGCTGGCTTGGGCCTGGTCCGCCACATGTTGGGCCTCGGTTGCGGACTGCTGCGCCTGCGTGGCCGCAGTCTGGACCTGGTCCACGTTGGCTTGCGCTTTTTGCGCAGCCGCGTTGGCCTGTTGCGAGGCGTCCAACACTTGCTGCAGTTGTGTCCGCAACTGATCGACTTGCTGGCCCTGCTGAGTGATCTGCTGCTGCTGCGCCTGGACCAGAGCCTTCAATTCCTCGATTTCCTGCAGTGTGGGATTGGGTACAGGTTTCTTGGAGGTCTTCGTCTTGGAAGGCGAAGACGATTGGGCGAACAGTGTCGCGGTCATAGCGAACACCAAGACCGCACCTTTAAACCACTTTGAACCGGTTTGCATTGTAATAGGCTCCTTAAGTTTGTGTAGTAATGAACTGGGTCAAACACTATTATCTCTATCTATTAACTAATATTAAGAAACTGCCCAGGCGGATCGCCGAACAAGCCAATTCTGCACCTTGAGGGAAATCACGCGAACCGGGGGAGATACGATCCTATCGGCCGCCGCGGCGATTCTATTGCGGCCGCCATCGAGAGCAACGACATCCGATCATGACGGTCGATTTCATACGACTTTCGCCTGTGTCTCACGAGCTTCAAAAACCTTCACGTCTTTAGGAATTACGAATACTGCCTCATCCTTCAGCAGATGAAGATTTCGGAAGCGGTCCTGCGACATCTCCACGTGGACAAGGGCGCCCCATTCCGTAATGGCCTCCACTTTGACAAGAGGGCCCGCGGAGTTGATGTGCTTGATCCTGGCCCGAAAGTGGTCGCCGCCGTTCGGTAGGCGCTCAATATCCAGCAAGTGGGGACGCACATAGACAACGTGTCCGGTTTCCCTCTCGTGGATGTATGTCTTCCCTTCATCAATTCGGCCGTGAAACAAATTCACATTGCCCAAAAAGTTGTAAACGAAGGGGGTTGCTGGGTGGTTATAAACCTCGTCAGGGGAACCGATTTGCTCGATCTGGCCTTCGTTCATTACGACCACGCGGTTGGCGAGCTCCAGAGCCTCTTCCTGATCGTGGGTCACGAACACGCTGGTGATGTGAATCTCATCATGTAGTTGTCTCAACCATCGCCGCAATTCCTGCCGGACTTTGGCGTCCAGCGCGCCAAATGGCTCATCGAGAAGCAACACACTGGGTTCTACCGCCAGGGCACGTGCCAGGGCTACGCGTTGGCGCTGTCCTCCGGAAAGCTGCGATGGATAGCGGTTCGCCAGCTTGTCCAGTTGGATCAGCTTTAACAACTCCTGAACTTTGGAACGCATTTTCACGGCCGACGGCCGCGTCTGCCGCGGCCTGACTTTCAGACCAAAAGCAATATTCTCAAACACGGTCATGTGCCGGAACAATGCGTAATGTTGAAACACGAACCCCACTCGCCGTTCCCGCGCAGTCCGATCGCCAATGTCCTTGCCGTCAAAACGCACATTTCCGGAATCTGCAAACTCCAACCCTGCGATGATTCGCAGAAGCGTCGTCTTCCCAGAGCCGGACGGCCCCAGCAAAGCCACGAGCTCGCCCGTCGGAATCTCCAGATTGACGTTCTGCAGGGCGGTAAAGTGGCCGAACTTCTTGGAGATATTTAGCGCTTCGATGCTCATGCGACTTCTAAGCTCCAGTTCTTCTCTTCGTCTGCGAATTGCCGCTTCGATTGCCATTCGACCAGGCTCTTGACCACCAGCGTGAGCAGAGCCAAAAGAGCCAGCAATGACGCGATTGCGAAGGCGGGGACGAATTGGTATTCGTTATAGAGAATTTCAATATGCAGGGGCATGGTGTTGGTCAACCCTCGAATATGCCCCGAGACCACGGAGACCGCGCCGAACTCGCCCATGGCGCGCGCATTGCAAATGATCACGCCATACAACAATCCCCACTTCACATTGGGCAGGGTCACGCGGAAAAACGTCTGCCAGCCACTTGCTCCCAGCGTCAACGCCGCTTCTTCCTCGTCGTTGCCCTGGGCCTGGATCAGTGGAATCAACTCGCGAGCTACAAAGGGAAAGGTCACAAAAATTGTCACGAGCACAATTCCAGGCACGGCAAAGATAATTTTGATGTCGTGCGCCCTCAGCCAGGGACCCAGCAGTCCCTGCAGCCCGAAAATCAGGACGTAAATGAGTCCGGAGACAACCGGTGACACGGAAAAAGGCAGATCTACCAGCGTAATCAAGAAGCTCTTGCCGACAAATTCGAATTTGGCAATCGCCCAGGCGGCAGCGATCCCAAACACCAGGTTCATCGGCACTGCAATGGCCGCAGTCAGCAATGTCAAACGGATGGCCGCTAATGCATCGGGTTCCCGGAACGCCTCGAAATAGACCTTGATTCCCTTCGCAAAAGCCGAAATAAAAACCACGGCCAGTGGCATGAAGAGGAACAGCCCGAGGAACAGCACCGCCACTACGATCAGCGTCCACCGCACCGCTGGCGATTCCAGCGTTGCTCGACTGCTCACTGACGCGGCAACCGCGCTTTGTCTCGTATTTAGCGTTATTGTTGCAGCCATATATCCGTCTTCATTATTGCCGTCTGCTCAGTCGTCCGCCTACGGAACGTACATTGGTTCCATGTGTATGCCGGGAGCAACCCAATCCGCCGAAGACTGTGCTCGATGGGCTTTGCTGCTCCACTTTTGCAACAGGTTGATCGCCAGCAATAGCACAAACGAAACCACCAGCATGACAACAGCAATCGCCGTCGCGCCCGCATAGTCATACTGATCCAGCTTTGTAATGATGAGCAGGGGGGTGATTTCAGTTCTCATCGGCATGTTCCCGGAAATGAAGACCACGGAGCCGTACTCGCCGATGGCGCGAGCAAATGCCATGGTAAAACCGGTCAACGCCGCGGGCCAAATCGCGGGGAGAACGACCCGGATAAATACCTGCAGCCGATTCGCACCCAAGCTGGCGGCTGCTTCCTCCATGTCCTTGTCGAGATCTTCGAGTACTGGCTGCACCGTCCGTACGACAAAAGGCAGCCCAATGAAGGTGAGGGCAATAACAATGCCCAACGGGGTGTACGCCGCTTTGATGCCGACTAACTCCAAATAGCGCCCTACCCAACCGTGGCTGGAATAGATGGCGGTCAGCGCGATGCCTGCGACCGCCGTTGGCAACGCGAACGGAAGATCGACTAACGAGTCCACCAGTCGTCTGCCGGGAAACGAATACCGCACCAACACCCATGCCACCAGAAGCCCAAAAACCAGATTGATGAGGGCAGCGATGAGCGAAGCGCCAAAGGTAATCCGGTAGGAAGCGAGCGCGCGTGGATCCGCAATGATGTGCCAGAAACGAGGCCAGGTCAGCGTGGCCGCCTTCAGGAACGTGGCGGACAGCGGAATCAGCACAATCAAACTCAGATAAGTCAGCGTGAACCCAAGGGTTATCCCAAACCCTGGGATGATGCTGCGTTTTTTGAGAGTAATCGCCATTCTATCTCGCGTGGATGCCTCAGTTGCCCGGATGGTAGATCTGGTCAAACACGCCGCCATCGGCAAAGTGCGTTTTCTGCGCTTTCTGCCAGCCACCGAAAACTTCGTCGATGGTAACCAGCTTGATCTTCGGGAAAGTCGAAGCATATTTTTTCGCCACGGCCTCGAGGCGTGGACGGTAATAATTCTTGGCCACGATTTCCTGGCCCTCGGGCGTGTAGAGATATTCGAGATATGCTTGGGCTACGGCGCGAGTTCCCTTCTTGTCGACGACCTTGTCCACAATCGACACTGGCGGTTCGGCCAGGATGCTCAACGATGGCCCCACGATTTCAACGTTGTTGGGCCCTAGCTCCTTGAGTGAAAGAAAAGCCTCGTTCTCCCACGCGATGAGCACATCGCCGATCTCACGCTGCACGAACGTTGTGGTAGCACCGCGCGCTCCGGAGTCCAGCACCGGGACGTTCTTGTAAAGCCGCTTCACAAAGTCCTGGGCCTTCGCTTCATTACCGCCGGGTTGCTTAAGGGCATAGGCCCACGCTGCAAGATAGTTCCAGCGGGCACCGCCGGACGTTTTGGGACTCGGGGTGATGACGGAAATTCCCGGCTTCACCAGGTCGTCCCAATCCTTGATGTGCTTCGGATTGCCTTTGCGAACCAAAAAGACGATCGTCGAGGTGTAGGGAGTGCTGTTTTGCGGCAGGCGCTTCTGCCATTCTTCCGGAAGCAACCCAGCGTTTTCGGAAATTGCGTCGATATCATATGCCAGCGCCAGGGTCACGACGTCAGCTTGCAGGCCATCAATGACCGCGCGCGCCTGCTTGCTCGATCCGCCGTGAGATTGCTGGATCTCAACAGTCTGGCCGGTCTTCGCCTTCCAGTACTTGGCAAAAGCGGAGTTGTAGTCTTGATAGAGTTCACGGGTGGGATCGTAGGAAACGTTGAGCAACGTTACTGATCCGCCCTGCGCTAGGCTCTGAATGGAAAGAACAACAATCAAAGCCAGCACGAATAAGTTCTTCTCACTCATTGCTCTCCCCTGTTCGGGTTTCCGTGAACCACCATGGGAAGAACGGTCCTCGACTCGTCTCTCTTTTTCCGTTTAATTTTTGCCTTTGATGCACGGCCGCCGCCCATGATGTCCGCCAGCGTGGTGTGCTCCAGGATTTTTGCGGCAGCGTCGCGGACCTCGAGAAATACTTTGTAGAGAGACCGGTGTTCGGCGTCACGATCAATCAGGCTGCGCAACTGCTCGGCATCGCCGAACGGCGCCAGCGGACCGTCGATCAGCCGGATGATTTCGCTCAAGTGGATCTCCGCCGGAGCCCGCCGCAACTGATATCCACCCTTGGCGCCGCGCACGCTTTCCACCATGCGGGCATTCTTAAGTTCGAGCAGGATCAGTTCCAGGAACTTTTCCGGAAGCACTTCTTCGTAGGCAATGTCGCGGATGCGGATGGCGCCCTGGTTGTAGTGGCGCGCCAGCATCATCATGGCTTGCAGTGCGTACAGTCCTTTTTGCGAGATCTTCATAGTGTTTTCAATTGTGCCACATAACCCTATCGATTTAATAGAGTTTATTGGCATAAGAGAGATTGCAATCTGTATGCCACTTCGGCCAAGAATTTGCTGATCTAATAAATCGTTTAATGTAAAGTAGTTGACGGTATATATTAATGTTGTAGTAGAGCCAATGATAGGGGCGATGTGAACTCAATTGCACATCTCGGCGGGTCTTTTGTCTTAAGAAATGTGCAAATAATTGGGTCCAGGATTTTTAAATAGAGGGAGGGCAATCGTTGGCTGCCCGGCGAGCGGTACCGATCTAATTCACGCGTAGCAGCTGCACGGTGATGTTGTCCGGGCCCCCGCGGTCTTTTGCGGTCTCACTCAATCGCCTGCATGCTTCCTGCAGATCCATGCGGACTAAGTCCTGCAATTCAGATTCGTTGACCATACTCCATAATCCATCGCTGCAAAGTATGAGCACATCGCCTTTCTCCAGCTCAATCGGCGACTCGGGCCCATCCGGTAAGATGTCTGTGCCGGATCCCAGTGCAGCGGTCAGGATGTGCCGCTGAGGGTGGGTCTCGGCTTCCTCCGAACTAATGACGCCGTTCTCGATCAGGCGCCCCACGTAAGAGTGATCGTGGGTCAGGCGGGAAATATTCGGGCCCCGCACCAGGTATAAACGGCTGTCTCCGATATGCGCATAATAGAGACTCTTGCCTACCAGAGCGATCGCAGTGCAAGTCGTTCCCATGCCAAGCAACTCGTCATGCGCAGCGGCGTAATCGTGAATAAGTTGGTGGGCCGCGCGTAACCCGTCAACAAGAAGCGATTGCGGATCACCGTCGATCGCGCTGGCGTAGCGTTCCTCAACGGTCTCGACCGCGATGCGGCTGGCTTCCTGGCCGCCCTCGTATCCGCCCATACCGTCGGCCACAATCGCCAATCTGCCTTTGCGCTTGAACTCCTCGTCGCTACTAGGCTCCCAATAGGAGTAACGGTCTTCATTGTTGCTTCTCTGGCAGCCGAGGTCCGTCAGGCTGGCCAGCTCAATTCCGGGTCGAATCTGCAATTCCACCTCTCGCGTTCTATTCGGCGGTTTGGATTATATAGCCTGCGGGCTTATCCGGCGGCGACTAAGGCACTTCCACGATGATCTCGAAGCCTCTGGCCAGCATGACATTTGTCACGATGAGATAGTGATGATCTCCACTGGTGCAATCCCTGCCCTTCGCCGATCATAGGCTCATTGCTGGACCAGAGACATCGGTCCGGAGGATGAGGCAAACAAATCATGATTGCAACTTTGAACCAAGTTCATTCCAGTCTGCACCAGACCAAGCAGCGCAAAGCGGGAGCCGTCGTGGCGCAGCTGCAGGGGGTAAGCAAGACCTACGGCACCGTGACGGCGTTGCGCAACGTTGATTTTTCCGTCAGGGCCGGAGAATTGGTGGCTCTACTAGGCCCCAATGGCGCTGGCAAAACCACTGCTGTCAAATTGTTTCTTGGCCTGGCCAAGCCAGTAACCGGCAGCGTGAATGTGTTTGGTGGGAATCCCGTAAACGCCGAAGTCCGCATGCGGACTGGCGCCATGCTGCATGTTGCCAAAGTCCCGGAGACTTTGCGGGTAAAAGAACACATTGATCTGTTCTCCTCTTACTATCCCAAACCCCTGCCTCTCGCGGAGACCCTCGCGGCTTCTGGAATCGAAGACATCAAGAATCGGAAATTCGGAGAGCTCTCGGGAGGTCAGAAGCAGCGCGTACTGTTTGCGCTGTCAATTTGCGGTGATCCCGATCTCTTGTTTCTTGATGAGCCCAGCGTTGGACTCGACGTGGAAGCACGTCGTCTCTTGTGGGAGGAAATCCGCAAACGGGTGGCACGCGGCAAAACCGTCCTGCTGACCACGCATTATTTGCAGGAAGCTGACGAACTTGCGGACCGGGTGGTGGTGATCAATCAAGGCGCAATCATTGCGGAAGGCACACCCGCCGAGATTAAAGCAAAAACCGCAGGCAAGAAAATCCGCTGTGTCACTCGGATTCCGATCGAGTTCGTTTGCGGGCTGCCGGGAGTCTTAAAAGTGTGCCAGGACCGTGAAGCCATGGAAATTCAAGTATCCCAGGCGGAGCCAGTTCTGCGCGAATTGCTACAGCAGGATTCGGAACTCTCCGGAATTGAGATCACCGGTGCGGGGCTGGAAGACGCATTCCTGGCCCTAACCCAAGACAACAACTCTGAAACCGAAATGGCAGGGAGGTAAGAAATGGCTACCGCTTCCACAGCACTGACGCCGGCAAGATTGGCCCAACCACTGGGCAAAACTTTCGTGATTTTCTTCAAAGAAGCAAAATACGAGTTTCTGAAATATCTCCGCCTGCCCATGTACGCGCTCTCGACCACTATGTTTCCGGTGATGTTCTACATTCTGTTCGGGCTGATGATGAATAGAGGCGCCAGGATGGCTGGCGTGGGCGTCAGCACTTACCTGATCGCAACCTATGGCACCTTCGGCGTGATGGGGGCTTCCCTCTTCGCCAATGGAATCGGCATCGCCATGGAACGGGGATTGGGATGGATGCAAGTGAAGCGCGCCAGCCCCATGCCCCCGTTTGCTTATTTCACGGCCAAGTTTGTAGTGAGCATGATCTTCAGCTTGATCATTGTGCTCATACTGATTTTGCTGGGAACTGTGTTCGGCGGTGTGCACATCCCGGCGGTGGCCGCTGCAAAGCTCATCGGCACCTTAATCCTTGGGGCAATTCCCTTCTGTGCCATGGGACTGGCCATCGGCTATTTCGCCGGCCCGAATTCGGCCCCGGCGATGGTCAACATGATCTATCTGCCATTATCGACTATTATTCCTCTCGATCACTCCACCTCCTCATGAAGACAACACAATCGCATTACAGATTTCGGTGGGACATGGTTGCTGCTCTCCTTCTGCTCGTGACTGCCCGCGCGGGCGCAGAGACAGGCCACAATGCCTGGCTGCGCTACGCTCCCGTTCATAGTCCGTCCGCCCTCCGGCACTACGATCGAGTGGTTGTCTTGGGAGAATCAGAGGTCCTTCGCACCGCCGAGACGGAATTGCTCCGAGGCCTGCACGGCATGTTGGGGCGGAGCCTTCATGTGGAGAAGCGAGTGTCGAGCGCGGCGGTTGTGCTGGGAACCGTGGCTTTTCTCCAGCGACAGTTCCCTTCTCTCTCGCCGGCTCCCGAGTTGCAGCCCGATGGATATTGGCTAAAGGCAACTGAACTCAACGGCCACCGGTTCCTGCTGGTAACGGCCAACAATGATCGCGGAGTTCTCTACGGAGTGTTTGCCTTGCTTCGCCGCGTGGCGCTGCAGCAGTCGCTCGATGATCTCGATTTTACTATTAGCGGGCCGCACAACCCCTCCGCTCCCATCCGCTGGACCAACGAGTGGGACAACCTGGATGGCAGCATTGAACGCGGCTATGGCGGCCGTTCCATTTTCTTCGACAACGGCAATGTCCTCCCGGATTTGAGTCGGGTGCAGGATTACGCCCGCCTGCTCGCTTCGGTTGGGATTAACGGCTGCGTCATCAACAACGTCAACGCGGACACGCGAGTGATATCCGGTGACTTCCTGCCGCAGTTGGCGCGGATTGCTGCTGCGTTTCGCCCGTGGGGAATCCGTCTCTCGGTTGCCGTGGATTTTGCCAGCCCACAAAAGCTTGGCGGCTTGGATACTTTTGACCCGCTCGATCCACACGTCGCGGCCTGGTGGCAACAGAAGGCCGATGAAATTTATCGGGCCATCCCTGACCTTGGCGGGTTCGTGATGAAGGCCGACTCGGAAGGCCGCCAAGGCCCTTCAGCATACGGCCGGACGCACACCTTGGCCGCCAATGTGATCGCGCACGCTCTGAAGCCGCATGACGGCGTTTTGATTTATCGCGCGTTCGTCTACAACCATCACCTTGACTTCAACGATCTCAAGGCTGATCGCGCGCGGGCCGCCTATGACAACTTCGCCCCACTGGACGGCCAGTTCGACGACAACGCGATCGTGCAAATCAAGTATGGCCCCATTGATTTTCAGGTGCGCGAGCCAGTCTCACCGTTGATCGGCACGCTGCAACACACCAACCAGGTACTGGAGTTGCAGATCACTCAGGAATATACCGGCCAGCAGCGTCACTTGTGTTTCCTGGCGCCGATGTGGGAAGAGATCCTCGATTTCGATTTACATGCCAATGGCACGAGCACCCCAGCGAAAGAGATTGTGTCCGGCCAAACTTTCCGGCGTCCTCTCGGCGGGTTTGTCGGAGTGGCCGACGTCGGCGACAACAACAACTGGCTTGGTTTCGATCTCGCGCAGTCCAATCTGTATGCCTTTGGCCGATTGGCCTGGGACCCAGGTCTTTCCGCGCGCGACATCATCGAGGAGTGGACTCGACTCACCTTTGGCGATGACCCCACGGTCGTCAAGACCATCGTGAACATGCAGATGGAATCGTGGGCGGTGTACGAAAAATACACGGGCGCTCCATTGGGTTTGCAGACGCTGACCAATATCGTGGGTTCGCATTACGAGCCGGGCCCGCAATCGGCCGACGGAAACGGATGGGGCCAATGGATCCGCGCCGACCACGCCGGAGTTGGAATGGACCGCACCGTTGCGACTGGCACGGGGTTCATCGGACAGTACGCGCCACCCGTGGCCAGCGATTACGAGTCGCTGCAAACCTGTCCCGACAATCTGCTCCTATTCTTCCATCACGTTCTGTACACGTACGTCCTTCATTCCGGAAAGACTGTCATTCAAACCATCTATGATTCGCACTACGATGGTGCGGAGGAGGCCCAGACGTTCCCTCTTCGCTGGAAAGAATTGCAAGGTCATATCGACGAGGAGCGTTATCAGGCAGTGCTCGCCCGGCTCGAAGGTCAAGCTGCACACGCCATGGTGTGGCGGGACGCAATCAACGATTTCTTCTTCCGTTTGTCTGGAATTCCGGATGCCAAGGGCCGGGTCGGGCAGCATCCTTAGATCGACGTAATGTTCCACTTGGAACAGTCCAAAATGGCAACGGTTTGATTCGTTTTGATTCAATGCGTTGGTGAGGTCCCAGGCGCAAGAGTTTGCACAGCTATGAAAGTGGACGCGACTGTTTCTTCTTTTGCATGCGCTCAGCAGCCGCAGTTAAGTCGGCTTCCACCCGGTCGCGTAGGCTCACTGGCTCGATCACGTCCGCGCGCGGGCCAAGACCCAGGACAAAGAAGCGGGCCTCGTCCGGGTGATCGAACTGGACGCGTAAGGTGATCCATCCTTCGGTGTCGGGACTCCCCACGGACTCGACGGGCGACACGTTCCACCACATTTTTACCCATTCGGCAGTGCGAGGCTCCAGGCGAAGCGTGACATGGCATTGCGGCCACGCATCCTGAAACTGCTTGGTGGATGACTTCCAGTTGGTGGCAAGATCGAAATCGAGCGGCCGCTGGCTGGGCAGATCAAGCAGCTTCGCCTTTTCGATTCGCGATACGCGAAAGGTGCGGAATCCCTTGGGCGTGCCGGCGACCAGATACCAGGTGCTGCCTTTGGCCACGAGACCGAGCGGGTCGATGATTCGTTCGCGATTTCCTTCCACGCTCCCTTCAAGGCAAGCATCCGTAGACTTGCCACCGGCCCGACGATATCGAATTGTCAGCTTGCGATCGCGCGAGACGGCATCTTGAACGATCGGAAGCATGGAGAGATTCTCGGTCGTGGCACGCCAGCCGGCTGCATCCACGTAGAGGCGTTGTCGAATCGAGGCTGCTTGTGCGCGCAGTGGCACCGGCAGCGCCGCCATCAGTTTGCCCAGCGCCCGCTCGGCGGCTGCGGCAAGGCGCACATCGCCGATGATCCGGGGTTGCGCCATCAGCAGCGCGCGCAGCTCGGTTTCATCGAGTCCGGGGACCTGCGTTCGCCAGCCTTCGTCCAGTTGCCAGCCTCCGCGTGAGCCCCGCAAGGCGAACACCGGCACACCGGCCGCGCTTAGCGACTCCATGTCCCGATGCAGAGTGCGGGCCGAGACCTCGAGCCGCTCCGCCAGTTCGCGTCCGGTGAGGCGGCCGCGTGCTTGCAGCAGCAAAAGGATGGATAAAAGGCGATCAGCTCTCATGAATGTTGCTTGCGGATCTCAGGCGCTGAAGCGCGTGCGCAAAGTTCAGAAGCTAATCGGCCCGACTGTAAGTCGGCCCTTCCCGGCTTCGCGCGGACGTTTAAAGTGCACCTAAATATTTACATTTTAATTATGACATAGGATGTCATATATGCCCGCATACTCTATCTTTCGAGATTTGGGGAGACTCAAATCAGAAACTCGCATAGCGGAGGAAGCCCTTGAACATAAAGATGACGGATCTGTTTTTGGCTGAGTTGGAACGGGAGGCCGGAGGAACGCGCAGCGCCCTCGAGCGCGTGCCTGAAGGACGTTATGACTGGAAGCCGCACGATAGATCAATGCTACTCGGCCATTTGGCGGCGCTGGTTGCGACAATGCCGTCGTGGATCGCCACGACAATCAAACACGATCAGTGGGACCTGAAGCCGGCCGATGGCCCAAGGACGCAACCGCAGCCCCGCACCAGAAGTGAATTGTTGCAGGCGTTCGACCAATCTCTCGCATCGGGGCGCGAAGCGCTTGCCAGCACGAGCGACGAGCATTTGTTGAAGCCGTGGCGGCTTCTCGTCGCCGGCCGTGTGGTAGCGGAGCAGCCGCGGCACATCATGCTGCGGGACAGTGTGTTCAATCATCTGGCACACCACCGCGGACAGCTGACCGTGTATCTGCGGCTCAATGAAGCGTCGGTGCCGGCGATCTACGGACCGTCGGCTGATGAAGGAAAGTTTGAATAGACGTGGAGTGGAATGGCGCGCCATCTAATCTAGTCAATCGATGGATCGAAGAGGATTACTTTTGTACGAAGGCGTCTTAATTGACATTTCTGGAGGAGAAGATCGTGACTCGAATCAAGTTTATTTATATTTGCATAGTCTGGACTTCAGCCTTCGTTTTTCGACCTGGGAACGCTCTCGGGCAATCGGCTCCGCAAGCGACGAATACCCCGATTGAGGAGAACGCACCAAGCAACCGTCGGGATGGCCAGCACGATTTTGACTTCATCATTGGTGCTTGGAACGCTCACCTATCGCGCCTCGTGCATCCGCTAACGGGCTCCACTACCTGGATCAAATTTGACGGCACTTCCGTCGTCCGAACAATTTGGGACGGTCGCGCTAATCTGGAGGAGTTCGAGGCCGATGGCCCAACAGGCCACATCGAAGGTCTGACCTTGCGTCTTTACAATCCCCAATCTCACCAGTGGAACCTTAATTGGGCCACCAGCAAGGATGGTACCTTAGGCCAGCCCACGATCGGCGAGTTCAAGAATGGACGCGGTGAGTTTTTCGACCAGGAACCATTTAAGGGCAGAGCCATTTTTGTTCGATATGACTGGTCGGACATCACTCCGAATTCGTGCCGCTTTGAACAGGCGTTCTCGGATGACGGAGGCAAGACTTGGGAGGCAAACTGGATCGCAACGTTCACGCGGGTCGCCAGGCAGTGATCTTGGAGTATCCGCTTCTACTACTATCGGGACGCACAGCTTCCCACTGCGCGATTCCCTTATCCGAAGCTGGCCCCCGCTCCGGATGGGGCGTTCACCAGCTTCCGCACCGGGCCGTTTGTTAATATGACAAAAAGCAGACGGGAAGACATTCGATGGATCGAGGAGGGACTATCTCGTACGACGTCATCTTGAAACGTTTTGAGCAGCCCGATGAGGTGCGCACGTTTGAAAAAGGGAAATTTGAATTAGTGCGAATCCACGGCATGACGATTGGACGCGCCACTTACGAACCCGGGTGGAAATGGTCGGTCCATGTGGGCGCCTCGCTTGGAGCAAAGAGCTGTGGGGTCGAACATGTTGGTATTGTGATCTCGGGACGTGCCACGGCCGCAATGGATAACGGCAATATTACGGAAATGAAACCGGGTGATATTTTCTACATTGCGCCCGGGCATGACAGTTGGGTGGTTGGCGATGAGCCCTATGTGTCACTTCATCTGATGGGCGCGAGTGATTATGCGCAACGCAAATAGAGCACTAGATGACCTCAGGCGCTGAAACGCGTACGTCGTTCAATGCTTAACGGCCCGACTGGAAGTCGGGCCCTTCCGGATTTCGCCCTTTCGCCGACTTCACAAGGAAAGCGCTTTTTCGCTGACGGCCATGCTAAATTGACATCCTTGGACGTAATTGCCCATGGCCAACAATAGATTGCAATACCTAACGGCGAACGACTGGGTTCTACTCAGTGCGAAAGCGAAAAGGTTAACTTTTGCCTTAGGGGAAGAGATCATTAAAGAAGGCGCTCCCAGCGATACCATCTATGTAATCCGCTCGGGAGAGGCTTCGGTCGAGTTGACGGGGACAGAGTCCAGAACGGTTGTGGCCACTCTGCAGCGAGAAGACATTTGCGGCGATATGGCTTTTCTGGAAAACTCAGCTACCACAGCCGCCGTAATCGCCAGGGACGAACTGGTTGAGGTTGACGCCATTCCGGCCGAGGACTTGCGAGAGCTTTTTGAGGCCTTCCCGGGACTGGGCGCTCGATTCTACCGCTCCCTGGCGGTGGTGCTTGCACGACGCTTGCGGGAAACGTCAAAGCAATTGACCCGGGAAAGAGCTTCCAGAAAAATATACCAACCCGGGGGCTAACCCTCTTCAAGAAACCATACGTGCCTTCGCTAAACACTCTAGTAACCCATCTCCCCAGGGTGGGCACCCCAGTAACCTTGCGCCGGTGACCGCGGGTCTCGACAATCAATTTAAAAACTAAATGCGAGTCTTTCTTATCTGCGCCGTTCTGTGTATTGGCGCGATTGATGGTGTCGCGCAAGACACCCCCAATAGCGCGCAGGAACTGGCTCGCGTAAGCCGCGAGTTGCAGGAGACGCGTTCCGAGCTCGCAGACTCACGCCGCCAGATTGAAGAGCTTCGCCAAGGTCTGGAAGAACTTCGCAATCAGGTACAAGCGAAAGCGCCTGCTCCAAATGAGACACCTGCTACGGCTGCACCATCAGTAGCGACAGCCGACCAGGACGTCAGTTTCCTGGCTTCAAAAGTCACCGAACTCCATCAAGATAAGGTTGAGAGTTTGAGCAAGTATCCGGTGAAGCTCTCTGGGTTAGTCCTGTTCAATTCGTATCTGAACAATGGGAATCTGGACACTGAAGACGTTCCTAGCCTTGCGTTTTTCAGAGTTCCGGGCCTGACAAATGGCAGCCTCGGGGCGACCATGAACCAAACGCTGCTTGGGCTTGATGTGACCGGCCCCAGGCTTTTCAGTGCGCGAAGTTCGGCGGATGTTTCCATTGACTTCGCCGGAGGTAGTCCTACGACAGCATTTGGCATTACGGCGGGAATAGTTCGATTGCGCACCGCAAATGTTCGTCTCGATTGGGAAAACACCACGCTGAATATAGGCCAGAACGGACTTTTCTTCTCACCTTTATCTCCAACCTCCTATGCGACGCTGAAGGAGCCTGCGCTGGCATGGTCTGGCAACTTGTGGGTATGGACGCCGCAGATTGAGATAGAGCGTCGATTTACTCTGGACGCTGTCTCTTCTCTGGTTCTGCAGGGTGGGTTGCTGGACCCGCTAACCGAAGAAGCTCCTGCTTTCCAAGGGAGGAGTGCGACAGCAGGCGAGTCGAGTCGAGTACCTGCCATCGCTGGCCGCATCGCGATTGATTGCTTGAAAGCTACGCATCATCCGTTCAGCCTTGGGTTTGGAGGTTATCGCGCTCGTCAGAAATACGATGCATTCCGGGAGAACGATAGCTGGACCTTGAATACCGATTTCAAAGCCCCACTGGGGAATCATTTAGAAGTTTCGGGCGAATGGTACCGGGGAGATGCGGTTGGTGGTCTCGGTGGCGGCATTTGGACCAGTTGGGTTTTTCCAAACTCCACGGACCCCCACAGTGCCATCCACCCTCTTCGTTCCACCGGCGGGTGGGCGCAGTTGAAAGTCTTACCGGCCACACGTTTCGAGATCAACGGGGCCCTTGGCCAGGACGAAAACTTTGGACAAGACCTTCGTTTCTTCCCGATTTCATTTACAGACTACGGATTCCCCGCTCTCAAGAAAAATCGCACTGAATTTGTGAACTTCATCTACAAACCAAACTCTGTCCTTCTTTTTGCGATTGAATATCGCCGCTTGTTTACCACTCCTGCAGTCGGTGAGAGCGCGTCTGGCGATCAGGTCAACGCAGCAGCAGGAGTGCGTTTCTGATGTTACGGTCATACCTGCCTGCGCTGGTAATTGCCTTGAGCAGCTTCCTTACTGCTCAGGACGCAACCGTTCGGGGAACTGTGGATCTGATCCACCACTCCAGAAGTGAATCGGGCAGTTCCGATGTGATTGTGTGGCTGACGCCCGTCCACTCAAATGAGATTGTTCCGCCAGGGCCTACGGTGCGGTTAGTGCAGAAGAACAAACGATTCACGCCACACGTGCTGGCCGTGACTGTGGGCACGGAAATCGAATTTCCGAACCAAGATCCCTTTTTCCATGACGTGTTTTCCATCTATCATGGCAAGCCTTTCGACTTAGGCCTCTATGAAAATGGCGCCGTCCGCAAGGTCCAGTTCACGCAGCCAGGGATCTCGTATATCTTTTGCAATATTCACCCCGAAATGAATGCAGCGGTCATCGTATTGCCTACGCCTCACTTTGCCATCACTGTTAATGATGGACGCTTTCGAATTAGCCATTTAACGCCGGGACCGTACAAGCTTGAAGTTTGGTATGAGTTTGCCTCAGAATCCGAATTGGCATCATTGTCGCGGGACCTGCAGATCACTTCGGGTGACAATGCACTACGCGGAATCACGCTACACTCTTCCGATGCCCCCAAAGAGCACCTCAATAAGTACGGCGAGCCGTATTCGCCGAGCAAGACGGACAAATACTAGCTCGCAGAACCATGCCTGCCGATCACAGCGGCTTGGGTTGAGTGCTGCGGGCGGCCGTGACGTTGGACGGTTCGTCGGAAAAAGATTTGCCTGGTTCAAAGGCAAGCTTCTCGTGCTTTGTCCCTACCTTGCGAATGGCGTCATGCCAGCCATCGTCCCATGTAATACGGGCCTCTCCGTCGACGATAATCCAGGTCCCGTGGGCCGCACCGATTGATTTTTCTGCCGTGCCGTCGGGTTCCAGGGTGATATAAAAAGTTCCTCCGTTGCCTTGGCCCACCTCCCACTTGCCCACGAAATGGTTCCGGCTTGGTATGAGCGGGCTCGCGGTAGGAGTGGAGGCGGGAGCGGGAACCTTGAATTCGATGCTGGCGATGTCGGCCACGGCGATGGTCTCCTTATGGCCGTCTTTGAAAACGATCACCATGGAATTTCGGTCGTCTGACGATGCGGAGTTCGGTTTCGGATTGGCACCGAAAGCTACCAAGGTTAACATTCCAAGAGCACAAGTCACTCCAATGATATTGCGCATGGATCCTCCTCACGAGCCCCAATAGTGCTAACCATGACATGGATCGGGCGTGGCGGCCCGACCGTCACTCCCAAGGTACGGAAGGGGCTGGAAGAAAGTTCCGTGGACTGGGGACGCCGTTGCAGCAGGATCTCGTCAGGCACTCAGACTAATCAATTGTAGGAAGCTTCCCCAACCGCTATTATGCCTGCGTTTCCGCTTTCTATGGGCGCGGTCACGTCTATCCTGGAACCGTAAATCGGGCAGACAACGAGGAGAAGTGGTATGGACGCATCGCAGGGTCTGATGTACGTGATCTACGGCGTGGTGGTCCTGTTCGTGATCGGCACGATCTTCAGCGGCTTCTTCCAGGTAAGAACAGCCGAAGCTGTCGTGATCCAGCGGATGGGGAAGTTCAATGGCGTGGCCAACGCGGGCATCAATTTCAAGTTGCCATGGCTCGACCAGATCGCGGGCCGCATCGACTTGCGGGTGCAACAGCTTGCTCTCGATGTGGAGACTAAAACCAAGGACAACGTGTTCGTGAAGATCCCGGTGTCGGTGCAATATCACGTCATCCCAGAGAAGGTCTACGAGGCTTTCTACAAGTTGGCGAATCCCAAGCAGCAGATTTCGTCGTATGTGTTCAATGTGATTCTAGGGCACGTGCCCAAGATGATCCTCGATGACGCGTTCTTGCAACAATCTGACATCGCAGTGGCTATTAAAGAAGGGCTGGACGATGTGATGAGGACCTACGGCTACGCCATCGACCAGGCTCTGGTGACCGACATTGAGCCAGACGAAAAAGTCAAAGCCGCGATGAACGAGATCAATGCGGCACAACGCGAGCAGGTGGCCGCAAGTGCGCGCGGCGAAGCGGAAAAAATACTGAAAGTGAAGCAGGCCGAAGCTGAGGCCGAGAGTAAGGCGCTTCAAGGTCAAGGTATCGCCAACCAGCGCAAGGCGATCATCGAGGGACTTAGACAGTCGGTGGAAGCTTTCTCGGCGGCGGTGGAGGGCACGACTCCCAAGGATGTGATGATGCTCGTGCTGGTGACTCAATATCTGGATACCATGAAAGAAATCGGGGCCCAGGACAAAAGCAATACGATCTTTGTGTCACATTCGCCGGCGGCAGTTGGTGATCTGTTCCGCCAGATGCAGGATGCCATCATGATTGGACAGAAAGGGGCCACCGTCGGTCAATAGCTTTGGCAACCCCAACCTTAAGGTTTAGCAACAAATTTTCTACATTTTTGTTTTTTATATATGTGCAACGCCTAAGGAGGGAACAAAATGTGCAGCGGATCTAGATGGCTTAGTTTGGTATTCCTGGCAGGCACTCTCGTTACACCACTGGTGACTATGGGATGTGCTCACCGAGTGTATGACCCTTATTACAGCGATTATCACACGTGGGATAGGCACGAAAACGTCTATTACCAGCAATGGATCGTGGAAACCCACAAAGATCCTCATCGTGACTTTCGCCATCTCGACAAGGATGAGCAGAAGCAATACTGGGACTGGCGGCACAGTCATGGCGACCATCACTAGTCAAAGCGGGCGGCGGGAAGGTCGCAATTCTTGCCGCCTGGAAGTTCCCTAGGATCCATCCCGTTCAAGTTAATCTCCGCAGCCGAGTACAATAAGGCTGACGTAGACTGAACACAATCATGTCCGCTACCACTTCCCGCACTACCCGGTCGCAAAGCGCCCGGTCGCAAACGGCTTCCGTAGAGATTCCCGCGGTGCCCTTGACCCTGGAGGGCTATAGCGTTCTGCACCAGATGTTTCGCTTTCGCTGGCCTGCATGGCGTCAACTGGACGCGACCGAGAAGATCGATATCGTCCGCGAGGCCGGCAGCCAGCTGGCCGCTATGGAACAGAGCTCCGCTGGCGGGTCCGCGCTCTATTCCCTGCTCGGTCACAAGGGCGACTTGATGCTGATTCACTTCCGCCAGTCTTTCGATGAATTGAACCAGGCGGAACTGCAGTTGGCACGGTTGCGGATGAGCGATTATCTGGAGCCGGCAACGTCTTACTTGTCAGTCATCGAATTGGGACTCTATGAATCAACGGTTAAGGTCTACAGTGACCTGGCAGAACGTGGGCTGGAACCGCATTCGGAAGAGTGGAACCGTGAGATCAAGACCACTATCGCTCGTCAGCAGGAGGCCATGCGGCCGCGGTTATTCCCTGAGATCCCTAAACACCGTTATGCCTGCTTCTATCCCATGGACCGGCGGCGCGGCGAAGACAAGAATTGGTATACCGTCCCCATTGAAGAGCGCGCCCGCCAGATGCATGAGCATGGTCTTGTCGGGCGGCGCTATGCAGGCGAAGTGAAACAGATCATCACCGGATCGATCGGCTTCGATGATTGGGAATGGGGCGTGGATCTCTTTGCGGACGATCCGCTCGTCTTCAAGAAACTTATTTACGAGATGCGATTCGATGAAGTGAGTGCGATATACGCACTCTTCGGACAGTTTTATGTGGGACTGCGCTGTCCCGCCGCAGGACTGGGGAAATGGTTGAACGGTGAGTTGCCTAAGAGCGAATTGACGAAGGAGTGAGTTCGGACCGAAGTGATGCGGACCTTAATGCGGCGGCCTCGATTATGCGGTTGCGCTGACTTCAAGTCATTCTTTCTGTTATCTTCCCAACATGGGCCGGTCGTTGAGTTTTTGCGGAGTCATTCTTGCGGCTGGTGAATCCACCCGCATGGGTAGTGACAAGGCGCTGCTGCTTTGGCCACCGACTTCCCGCGATCCGACTTCACCGGCTTTTTCGCGGCAAACGTTTCTTTCGGCGGCCATCGAGGCACTCAACGCCTATAACGACATGGTGATCGTGGTCGTCGGGAAAAATGAGCCGCATCTCGCTCCTGTGGTTTATGCTACCGGCGCTTCCCTGGTGCGAAACCCTGCCCCCGAGCAGGGGCAGTTCAGTTCGTTGCAGGTGGGGCTGCGCGAAGTGCTGAACCGTGGCCGCGATGCCGCCATGCTGACTCTGGTGGATCGCCCCCCGGTGAAAACCGCAACTCTGGAGTCGCTGCGATCCACTTTTGAAGCGGCGGGCGACGGGATCTGGGCGGTCGTGCCCGAGTGCGGCGGCAAACACGGACATCCCATTGTCGTCGGCCGGGAAATGATCGAGGCATTCTTGAAAGCTCCGCCCAATGCAACCGCACGTGATATCCAACATCAATATCGCGAACATATAGAATATGCTTCGGTCGATGACCCATTTATCGCGTCGAACGTAGATACGCCGCAAGACTACGAAGCGCTTCTGTCGCAGAATTCACCTCAGCCAAAGTGATCAATCGAAAGGGACCCCTGCACTCGTGACTGCAACGCCATCCACCAAAGCTGCCGAATTTATTGAATCCGTTCTTCGACTCCAGCCCAGGCTCGTGGTTTTTGATTGCGACGGAACATTGTGGGCGGGTGATGCGGGCGAGCGGTTTTTTGACTGGGAACTCAAGCGCAGGCTCGTTTCAGACGAGATCGTGCGCTGGGCACGCGCCCGGTATGCTGACTACAAGGCGGGCGTAGTCAGCGAAGACGACATGTGCGCCGAGATGGTGACGCTGCATCTTGGGCTCGTAGAATCGGAAGTACAGGCTGCGGCCAGGGAGTTCTTCGATGAAAACTTTGTCAGCCAGATTTTTTCTGAGATGCGTCAATTGGTGGACCGGTTGCATAAGAACGGGTGCGAGATATGGGCGGTTTCCTCGACGAACGAATGGGTGATTCAAGCGGGCATGCGCCATTTTGACATCCCCGAGAACAGGATTCTGGCTGCTGCCGTCAAGGTGGAAAATGGCGTTATCACCGACCGATTAACACGGGTGCCGAGTGGCGAGGGCAAACCGCGAGCCATTCGCGATGTCATCCGGCGCAATCCCGACGCGGCATTCGGCAACTCCCGCTGGGATGCCGCGATGCTAAAGATCGCGCGCCATGCCTTTGCCGTGAACCCGAATCTAGACTTAGAAGAAACGGCACGTGAGCAGGGCTGGAAGATTTATTTCCCTGATTCAGCTCCGCGGCCTTGAAATGCCGCTGCCAGCGCATCGATTGCCAGGTGGCTGGCGTGGACGGAGGTTTCTGGCAAGCCCCCAACCGCCAGTACCACTTTTTCCCTGTTTAGTCTCAACGCCTCCTCCACAGTTTTCCCTATCACCAGTTCCGTGAGCGCTGAGCCGCAGGCCATGGCGGGAACGCATCCTTTGGAACGGAAGCGGATTTCCGTTATACGCCCTTCGCTGATCCTTAGGGACAACTCGAGAATGTCACCACAAGCGGGATTCTCAACTCTGGCGTACATATCCGGGCTAGGGACTGTACCAGGGTTGCGTGGATTCTGAAAATGATCGAGCAGTTGGGGCGAGTACATTTCGATGCAATTGTAACGTGGCGGGATCCGGGGCAATGGCTTAGTTTGAAATTTCCACTATCCTAGAGGTCATCCTGAGCTTGCGAAGAGCCTGCCCTGAGCGAAGTCGAAGGGAACCTGGCGTGGAGCGGAGATGCACTCGTGGCGCGACGATTGTACAGATGCGCGCGCGATCCCTCGTCCGGCTGAACTGCGCCGGATCTTCGGGATGACCTCTGGCGGGGAATGAGTTCAGCTGAGCCATTAGGCGAAGGCCGCGATACTTTGGCTTAAGCCGCTGTAAGATGAAGGCTTCCATGGTCTGCGACCATACTCCAAGACGGGTCGTGTCATTGCAGCCGAGCGCGACGGTAATCCTGGCTGCGGTCGGAAAACTCGATCGTTCGATCGCTTGCACAAAATACTGCGTGGATGTGTCCCCCGAAGCCGCTTCCGGCGGACGCACCGTTGTCGCGGATTCCTGGACGGCACAGAGCGAACAGATCGCTGCAGCACGGCCAGACCTGGTCATCGCTGCGGTTCCCTATCAAGAGAGAGCCGTGTCGGAGATATTGAAGTCGGGTGCACATTTTCTCGGTCTGGCACCCGCGAGCCTGGCTGATATCTACATGGACATCGCAGCCACCTCTGGAATTATGGGCGTTGCGGAACGCGGTCAGCAGGTGATCGCCGATATGCAGCAGGAAATCCTGACGATGCACTCACGGAATAATGGCACGACTCGCCCCCGGGTTTTTTTTGCGAAGAATGGGGCAAGCCGCTGATTACGTCGCAACTTTGGGTGGCAGAGTTGGTCGAGGCTGCAGGGGGAGAGTTTATCGGATCGACGGGAGCAAAAATCTCTTCCGCACGGGTGCTGTCTGAGAATCCAGATATCATCGTAGCGGGATGGTGTGGTGCGGGCGACCGCGTGCCTCTGGAACAGATCATCCGTGACCGGGACTGTGGCGAGACGCAGGCCGCGAAACAAGGCCGGGTCTACTGTATCCGCGATGAGTTTCTCAATACGGCCGCGCCCACTTTGGTCTACGGATTGCGCGCTCTGGCGGCGGCCATTCATCCCGAAACTTTTCCACACCAACCGGGTCTAAGATGTGTTACTAGCGTACCCACGAATGTGTCGTAACATCAACGATGTGATTTAGGATTTCCCTATGTCAACTTCGATTGAGGACATTAAAAAAGAACTAGACCCCATTGGCCGCGATGCCAAGTCCGCCGGCGATTTTATGTCCCAGATGACGAAACTTCTGCATGATCGCATGCTGAAATACAACTGGGTGGGCTTTTATATGCTGGAACCTGGCAGTCACCCGCCCATGCTGGTGCTGGGTTCGTTTCAGGGCGCAATGACACCGCATACGCGCATTCCGCTGCACCAGGGCATTTGCGGCGCCGCGGCCTCGACCGGCAAGACCATCCGGGTTGATGATGTGAGCAGGGACTCGCGTTATCTAGCTTGTTCGATTGAAACGAAATCCGAAATTGTGGTGCCTGTGTTCGTGAAGGGCAAGGTTGCGGGCGAACTTGATATTGACAGTCACTTTCCTGCCGCGTTCGGGGACGAAGACCAGGCGTTGGTCGAATATTGTGCTGCTCTGGTC
>Ga0182024_10004339_pt1 | contig 32772 bp, 30 predicted proteins | sample P32metaG_FD_120480 | JGI IMG/M metagenome (GOLD analysis project Ga0182024, IMG submission 120480) | Permafrost microbial communities from Stordalen Mire, Sweden - P3-2 metaG (Illumina Assembly) | ecosystem: Environmental > Terrestrial > Soil > Wetlands > Permafrost | place: Sweden: Stordalen...
AACTCGAGCGCCTTGATGAGGTCGGGCTCATATAGATTGCGTCCATCGAAAATGACCGGCTCTTTCAGCATCGATCGGATGCGCTGGAAATTCGGATGCCGGAACTCGTTCCACTCGGTCAGAATAATCAGCGCATCGGCGCCGCTCAGCGCCTCGTAGTTCGTCTTATGATAGCTGATCCGGTCGCCGAAGATACGCCGCGCATTTTCGAGCGCCTCTGGATCGTGCGCGCGCACCGCCGCGCCCGCCTTCAGCAGCTCCTCGACGACCACCAGCGACGGCGCCTCGCGTATGTCATCGGTGCGCAGCTTGAACGCCAATCCCCATATCGCAAAAGTGCGCCCCTTCAGATCGTCGCCGAAGTGCTCCTTCACGCGCTCAACCAGATGCCGCTTCTGATGCATATTCACGTCCTCGGCGGCCTGCAGAAGGTTGAAGTTGAGGCCGTTCTCACCGGCAGTATGGATGAGCGCTTGAACATCCTTCGGAAAACATGAACCGCCGTATCCGACGCCCGGAAAGAGAAACGAAGATCCGATGCGGCGATCGGTGCCCAGCCCGCGCCGCACGTGGTTGATCTCAGCACCGACCGACTCGCACAGACTCGCGATGTCGTTGATGAAGGAAATCCTCAGCGCGAGCATCGCGTTGCACGCGTACTTGGTCATCTCGGCGGATTTCGGATCCATTACCAGAATGGGATTGTCGGTACGGGTGAACGGCGAGTGCAACTCGCGCAGAATCGCGGTGGCTTGATCGCTCAGGCTGCCGATCACGACGCGGTCCGGCCGCATGAAATCTTCGATCGCCGAACCCTCCTTCAGAAATTCGGGAACCGAACAAACATCTACCTTATGCTTGGCGTGGCGCGCGACGATCTCGCGCACCTTGTCATTGGTGCCGACCGGCACGGTGCTCTTCACACAAATGATGTGGTAACCGGTCACGGCTTTCGCGATGGTCTCGGCAGCCTTCATCACGCCGCTCAGATCGGCCGCGCCGTCCTTGCTCATCGGGGTGCCGACCGCGATGAATGAAATCATCGAGTTGGCGATCGCGTCGGTAGCATCGATGGTGAAGCTCAGGCGCGCCTCTTCCTTGTTGCGACGGACCAACTCCTCGAGGCCCGGCTCGTAGATCGGAACCTTGCCCTCGTTGAGCGCGGCGATGCGGGCCTTGTCGATATCGACGCAAATGACCTCGTTGCCGCTTTCGGCGTAGCAGGTGCCGCTGACGAGGCCGACGTATCCGGTCCCGACTACTGCGATATTCATGAGGACTCCTAAAACTCTTCTTTGATCAAATAGATCGGCTTGTGTTGCGATTCGTGATAGGTGCGCGCGACCATCTCGCCGATAAGTCCGAGGCTCACAAACTGCACACCCACCACGACCAGCAACACCGAGAGCAACAACGCGGGCCGGTCCGCGAGCTGATATCCGAGGAAAACTTTCTCGAACACCAGCAGCGCCAGCCACATCGCTCCGAGGATCCCGAACAACAATCCGATTGCGCCGAAAACCTGGATCGGACGCGTCGAATAGCCGGAAAGAAATTTCACCGTCATCAGATCGAGGAACGTCCTGACTATGCGCCCCGGCCCATACTTCGAAGTTCCGGTGCGACGCGGCCGGAAGTTCACCTGCAACTCCGCGATCTGCGCGCCCTGCTCGGCTGCGATCGCGGGCACGAAACGATGCATCTCGCCATACAGCGCAAGGTTGCGCGCGAGGTCGCCGCGATACGCCTTCAGCGTGCATCCGTAGTCGTGCAGTGAAGTGCCGGTGATACGCGAGATGAGACCGTTGGCCGCGACCGACGGCAGCCGCCGCGTCAATGTTTCATTTTGCCAGCGCTCGGTGCGCCATCCGCTCACCAGGTCGTAGCCTTCCTTGAGCTTGGCCACCAGGCGGGGGATATCGGCGGGATCGTTTTCGCCATCGCCATCGAGCGCGACGACGACATCGCCACGGGAGTTCGAAAAGCCGCATTGCAAGGCCGCGGTCTGCCCGGTGTTCTTCGCGAGTCTGATCACGCGAACATTGGGATCCGAATCCTTGATGCGGCGCAGCTCGTCCGCGCTCCCATCGGTGCTGCCATCATCGACGAAAACGATCTCGTGCGAGGCGCCCATACTGGCGAGGACCTGTTTCAGCTCTTCGTGGAGCGGGCCGAGATTGCCGCGCTCGTTGAAGAGCGGAATCACGATGGAGAGTTCCATCTGGTCGAATGTGAGTCCGTAAGCTCGATGAAGGCGCGATAGCGATGGTCGATTTCTTCCCAGCTGAGTTCGAGCAAACGGTCCATCGAGAAATTTTCCACGGTGTAGGATGCCATCACGGTGCCGTACACCACTGCGGTGCGCAAAATCGATTCCGTCAGCCGACCCTGGCGCGCGAGGAAGCCCATCAGGCCACCCGCGAAGGTGTCGCCGGCGCCGGTCGGATCGACGACTTCCTCGAGTGGGTACGCCGGAACCGCGAACATCCCTTGCTTGCTGAATTGCAGCACGCCATACTCGCCGCGCTTCACCAGCAGGCTCTTGGGCCCCATCTTCAGAATCGCGCGCCCCGCCTTGACTAAGTTATGCTCGCCGCTCAGCATCCGCGCTTCTTCATCATTAACGGTCAGGATGTCGAGGCGCTCCAGCAGCCGGGTTAGATGAGGCCGCGCATTCTGAATCCAGAAATCCATCGTATCGGCGGCGACCAGCTTCGGACTCTTGACCTGTTCGAGCACGCGATACTGAAGTTCGGGTGAGATGTTGGCGAGGAACAAATAATCGCAGCGCTGCTGATCGGGCAGCAGCGTAGGATTGAAACCATCGAAGACGTTGAGCGCAAGGCTGATGGTGTCGCGCTTGTTCATGTCCTCGTGATAGCGGCCGTGCCAATGGAAAGTCTTGCCGTTGGCGCGCTCGAGTCCGCGGATATCGATGCCGCGCTCGGACAGCATCCGCAGATGCTCCGGCTTGAAATCCTCGCCGATGACACCGACCATGCTGACCGGCGCGAAGAAGCGCGCGGCGACCGAAAAAAACGTCGCGGCACCGCCTAGCGCATCGTCTCTTTTGCCATTCGACGTCTCGACCGTGTCATACGCGACCGATCCGACAACCACGATACTCATGCGATAAGTGTGTGCTCCGAACTAGAGATATTTGCCGACAATCGGGCGCAGGTCGGTGATTCGCTTGGGCGGAATCACCGCGCGATCCGTGATGATGGAATCCTTGAGCGAGCTGCCGCATGCGCAAGTGCGATCGCGCTTCGCCACTGCGGCGGCCAGATTTTTCACCGCGCGTTGTGCAAGCTCGACGTTGGCGCGCATCACGGCGAGAATCTCCGCGATATCGACCGCCTTCACCGATTGATGCCAGCAGTCATAGTCCGTCACCAGCACCAGCGTCGCGTAACAAAGCTCCGCTTCTTTGGCGAGCCGCGCCTCCTGCATCGCGGTCATGCTGATGACGTCGACGCCCCAACTTCTATATAGGTTCGACTCGGCGCGACTGGAAAACTGCGGGCCCTCGATGCAGAGGTACGTGCCGCCCTCATGAATCGTCGCGCCGGCCTTGCGACTAGCCATCGCCAGATCGCGCGCGAGATCGGCGCACACCGGGTCAGCCATCGATACATGCGCAACGATACCGTCACCGAAAAACGTCGCGGGCCGCTTGTGGGTGTGATCCAGAAATTGATTCGGCACTACCAGGTCGCCGGGCTTGATCGCCTCTTTCATACTGCCCGCAGTGCTGACCGAGAGCAGATGGTCGACGCCGAGCATCTTCATCGCATAGATGTTGGCGCGATAATTCAGCTCGCTGGGCAGAATCCGATGCCCTTTGCCGTGGCGCGCGAGGAACACCACCTCGAGCTCGCCGATGTTGCCCGTGATGAAGGGGTCCGACGGGGCGCCAAAAGGAGTGCTGAGCTCGACCTGCTTAACATTCTCGAGCCCGGGCATCTGATAGAAACCGCTACCGCCGATTACACCTAGAATTTTCTTGGCCATGAATTTTTAATGCGGTGGCGCCGCTTGCTCCGCGTACAGTTGGCCGCACGCGGCAGCGATATCGAGCCCCCGGCTCTCGCGAATCGTCGCGGTCAGGTTACCCTTGCGAAGGATCGCTTGAAAGGCCTCGACCGCCGCTCTCGAACTGGTTGCGAAACCCGAGGCGTCGAAGGCATTGAAGAAAATCAGGTTCACCTTGCCCCGCACTGGCGCGAGCAGCTTGACGAGCCGCTTGGCATCGTCGATGGAATCGTTCACGCCGCGCAGCATTACGTATTCGAAGGTGATGCGCTCGCGCTGCTTCAGCGGCAGGCGCTTGCAAGCATCGAGCAGCACCTCGAGTGGATAGCGCTTGTTGATGGGCGCGAGGCGATCACGAAGTTCATTCGTCGTCGCGTGCAACGAGACGGCGATGTGCACCGGAATCTCAGTGACGAGCCGCTCCATCATCGGAACGATGCCGACCGTCGACACCGTTATGCGTCGCGGCGAAATCCCCATGCCCCACTCTGACGTCATGATAGTGAGGGCTTTGATGAGTCGAGGATAATTGGCAAGCGGCTCGCCCATCCCCATGAAAACGTAGTTGGTCAGATGCTCATCGGCATCGAGTTCCTTGCGCGCGAGGAAAACCTGGCTGACGATTTCGCCGACCGTGAGATTGCGATGCAACCCCATCCGCGCGGTCGCGCAGAACTCGCACGCCATCGCGCATCCGGCCTGACTCGACATACAAAGTGTGATGCGTTGGTTGAGCTTTTCGCCGGCGGGTGTCGCCTCCAACTCGCGCGATGGAATGATGACGCTTTCAATCGCTTCGCCATCGGCAAGCCGCACCAAGAGCTTGCGAGTGTCGTCCGATGAGCGAGCAACCGTCGCCATCGCGCCGGAACCAATCTTAAAGTGATGCTTTAGGTCCTCCCGAAAAGGCTTCGGCAGATCGAGCATCGCATCGAAGGATTCGATGCCGCGGCCATAGATCCATCCGGCGAGCTGCTTGGCGCGAAAGGATCGCTCCCCGGCCTCGGCGACGACTCGCTCCAATTCTTCGAGGCCGAAATCGCGCAGGTCAGCTCGCGCTGTGCGATCCACATGCGGAGACGCCTCGTCAGGTTCATCCAGATGGCTCACTGCCACACCATTTTATAGCAAAAGCGACCGTAACGTTATGCGGGAATCGATTTCTTCGACTATTCGGCGCCGATGTGGGCGCCCTTTTCCGCAACCGAACGACGCATCAGCAGGACAAAGAAAACTAGCAGAATGCCGACCGCGAAGCAGAAGGAAAAAACATCGAAGTAAGCAAGCGACAATGCCTGCTGGGTTCGCGATTGGTCGAGAATTCCCAGCGCCATCTGATGCGAGAGGACCGCATCGCCGTTGTGCTGGAGGAAAAATGCCTGACCATGAGTCAGAAGATTATTCACGGGCTGGCTCAACGAATCGAGGCTTTCGTTGAGTCGCAGGCTATGAAACTGGAGACGCCGTTCCTGGATGATCTGCGAGACCGAGGTTCCCACGCTGCCGCCCTCGTTGCGCAGCAGCGCGAGCAGGCCCACCGCGCCGCCGCGGACTTCCTTTGGCAGGTAGATGAACGCGGCCACGTTGAGCGGCGCAAACAGCATCGACAATCCGGCGATGATCACCACTCGCGGCCACACCACCTGCCACGGACCGATGTATAGATTGAGATGAGCCAACCATAGGTTCCCCAGCGCCATCGTGACCAGCCCCGCTCCCATCAGATAGCGAGCATCGACTCCGCGCGAGAGAGCCGCGCCGACAATTATCAACATCATGATGGCGAAGATGCCCGCTGGCGACAGGACCAACCCCGAGGTCGTCGCGTCGTAGCCGAACAACGATTGCAGCAATTCCGGCAGCGAGACCGTGTTGGCATACAACACCCCGTATGCGCAGAAGATAATGATGCAGCAAGCGCGGAAGTTGCGGTCCTTCAAGGTGCGGAACGCGATCAAGGGATTACGTACGTGCAGTTCGCGATAGATCAATAATCCGAGGCACACCACAAACAAGGTCAACAAGGTCTGCACCCGCAGAAACGGATCGCCGAGCCAGTCCCACTGCTGCCCCTTGCTCAGCATGATTTCCCAGCAGACCATCGTGACGCTGAGCAGACACAAACCGAGCGTATCGAACGCCTGCCCTCGATTCTTTTCCCTCTCCGCTTTCAGGTATTCCGGATCCTCAACCAGCGTTCGGCACATGAAGAAGGCGATCGCGCCGATCGGCACATTCAGATAAAAGATCCAGCGCCATCCGTAGTTGTCGGTGATGTACCCGCCGAGCGTCGGCCCGATTACCGGTGCGAGCAACGCCGCCAGGCCAAAGACGGTCATTGCCGCGCCCTGTTTCTCCTGCGGAAACGCATCGAGGAGCACCGCCTGACTCGAAGGTTGCAATCCTCCGCCCGCCACGCCCTGAAGCGCGCGCGACGCGATTATGAACCCGAGGCTCCCCGCCAAACCGCATAGCGCGGACGCGAAGGTGAACAGGGCGATCGAGGCGAGGAAATAATTGCGCCGGCCCAGCCGCGTCGCGAGCCATCCGGACATCGGCAAGATGATCGCGTTAGCGGCAAGGTAGCTGGTGATGACCCATTCGCTGTCGATTTCCGCGGCCGACAATCCCCCCGCGATGTAACGCAGGGCCACGTTGGCGATAGTGGTGTCGAGCACCTCCATGAAGGTCGGGATCACCACCGCCAGGGCGATCAGCCATGGGCTGACGACTCTTCGCCGGGGCAGCGTTAATGAGAGCGCAGCGGCACTCATCGCGCCGCTGCCGGTGCAGGTTCATTCGTGAGCCCCAAGAGCGGCGGCTGAAGGACCTTGCCCGCGTTGGGACCCGAAGGCGGCTCGTCGATGTAAACGTAGGGAGTTACCGACAGGCCGATGAAAAGCGGCTTCGCATCCGGATTGTAATCGATCAGATCGATTCGCACCGGCAGACGTTGCACCACCTTGACGTAGTTGCCGGTGGCATTTTCGGCCGGCAGCAGCGCGAGCGTCGATCCGGTTCCCATCGTGAATCCGGAGATGCGTCCCTCGAAGCGCTGACGGCGACCATACATGTCCACATCGAGGTCGGCGCGCTGCCCGATGCGCAGCCTGGCGAGCTGGGTCTCCTTGAAATTGGCGTCGATCCAAATATCGGTCAGCGACCGCAACGCCATCAGCTGTTGTCCCGCGAGGAGCTCATCGCCGGGATTCACATTGCGTCGGGTCACGACGCCGTCGATGTCGGCGACCACATCGCAGTAGCTGAGGTTCAGTTGCGCCTGACGCAAATTGGCGCGCGCCTCGGTCAGCTTGGCGCCTGCCTGGACCACATCGGGAGCGGCCTTGAGGACTTGCGCGATGATAGTATCGATGTTGCCAGTTGGATCGCGCTTGTAGAAATCAGCAAGCATCTGGTCGGGCGATTGTGCAAACGTCGGCGAGATACCGATTTGCGCGGCGGTCTGCTGAAGGCGCGCCTGTGCAGCTTTGACCTCAGAGAAGGTCTGGTCGAGGTTCGGGGGAACCTGCGCGAGGTCCTCGCCCTTCGTCGGTGGAGGAAGCCCGAGGTTAGCGCGAATCCGGTAGACATCCTGCTGGGCCTTTTCCTGCTGTGCCTCCGCGACCGAGTAGGACTCCTGGAACGCATCGAACTCGTTGCGCGAGATGACTTGCGTTTCGAAGAGCGCCCGCGCGCGCTCGAAGTCCGCACGAGTCTTGATCACGGTGGCATTCGCGGCCTGCAGCGCGGCGACCGAAGCATGTAGCTCGGCGACCTGATTTTTTAGGTCCTCGATCGCGTGCGTGAGATCGTACCGCTGGCTGTGGGCCAACCCTGCGAGGCTCTCATCCTTGGCCTGCGCAGCTAATAAATCGGACTGCGCGACTCCTACCTCGGCCTGCGCGATATCGACCTTGACCTGATACGGCTCCTTATCGAGCTGCACCAGCAAATCGCCTTTGTGCACCCGATTGTTATCATCGACAAATACGCGCATGACGTGACCGGGGACGCGCGGCGCCACAAAGGTAACGTGTCCGTTGACATAGGCGTCGTCGGTGGAAACCGTCTTGAAGGCGGTTATGACTCTGGGGATGGCGACCCACAAGACTGCGACAATCGCCAACGCGCCGACCAGGTACATCCAGGGCGGCCTTTTAGTGGCCGCTTTTTCTGCAGTAGCTTCCGTTCCCGGTTCAGTGGATATAGACGCCGTCGATTGCTGCGGAGCTTCGCGTTCTGGTTCCGATGAGCTGTGTTCCGGCATGGAATTACTCGACCGAGTTTTGAGTCGCCACGACGCCGGCGCGACACTATGAAGGATTGATTATGCTGTCAGGCTTACACCAAATCGAGGCTGCTGAAGAAAAACGGAATCTCCTGCGCGGCGGTCTCGGGAGCGTCGGAGCCGTGGACGGCATTGCGCTCGATGTTCTCGCCGAAATCTGCCCTAAGTGTGCCGGCGTTGGCCTTCTTCGGATCAGTCGCGCCCATCAATTCACGCCAACGGATGATCGCTTTGTCACCCTCAAGCACCATCACGATGACAGGTCCCGATGTCACATACGCGCACAGGTCGTTGTAGAACGGTCGCGCTTTGTGGACCTCGTAGAAGCGCTCGGCCTGCGCGAGCGACATGTGCATCAGGCGCAAGCCACGAATCTTTAGCCCTGATTGTTCGATTCTCTTAATGATGTCGCCGGCGAGCCCCCGTCCGACGGCATCCGGTTTTATGATCGCAAAGGTGCGTTCCATGGTGGTTTAGCGTTTCTCCAGGAGGTTTTTCATCGTGATGCCCATTTCGGCGGGGCTCATCGCAACTGTGATACCGGCCGCTTTCAGCGCCGCGATCTTATCCGCCGCAGTGCCGCGTCCGCCCGAGATGATCGCGCCCGCATGCCCCATCCGGCGTCCCTTCGGCGCCGTCTGTCCGGCGATAAATGCTACCACCGGCTTCTTGACGTTTTGTTTCACGTACTCAGCCGCTTCTTCTTCCGCCGTCCCGCCGATCTCCCCGATCATTACGATAGCCTTCGTCTTCGGATCCTCATTGAACAGCCGTAGCGAATCGATGTGCGAGGTGCCGACGATCGGATCGCCTCCGATGCCGATGCAGCTCGATTGTCCAATCCCCAGTTGGGTGAGCTGATACACCGCCTCATACGTGAGGGTGCCCGAGCGCGATACGACGCCGACCTCGCCCGGCTTATGGATATATCCCGGCATGATGCCGATTTTGCATTCGCCCGGCGTGATGATTCCGGGGCAGTTCGGCCCGATGAGGCGGCTCTTGCTGTCGCGGATGTATCGCCGCACCTTCACCATGTCGATCACGGGCACGCCCTCGGTGATGCAAATGACCAGCTCGACGCCGGCCGCTACCGCCTCCAGGATTCCGTCGGCTGCGAATGCCGGCGGGACGTAGCTCACGCTCGCATTACATCCGGTAGCTTTTCGCGCCTGCTCGACCGTATCGAAAATCGGGATCCCTTCGAAGGTGGTGCCACCCTTACCTGGCACCACACCCGCAACCATTTGGGTGCCGTATTCCTTGCACGCGCGCGTATGAATCTGGCCGGTCGCGCCGGTAATCCCCTGCGTGACGACCCTGGTGTTCTTGTCGACGAGAATACTCATTGTGCTTTCCTGACTCCGATCGCCTCGGTCACCTTGCGCGCCGCATCGGCGAGGTCAGCCGCGCCGATCACCTTGATGCCCGACTCGGCGAGGATCTTTTTGCCCTCGACCACGTTGGTGCCTTCCATCCTGACCACCAGCGGCACGCTCAAATTGACCTGCTTGGCGGCCTCGACCACGCCCTGCGCGAGCACATCGCATCTCATGATGCCGCCGAAGATGTTGATGAGCACGCCTTTGACGCGCTGGTCCGAGAGGATGATGCGAAACGCGGCCGCGACTTTTTCCGTGCTCGCGCCGCCGCCGACATCGAGGAAGTTCGCCGGCTCCGCGCCGTACTGCTTCACGATATCCATCGTCGCCATCGCGAGCCCCGCACCGTTCACCATGCATCCGATGTTGCCGTCGAGATGCACATAGCTGAGGTCGAACTTCGCCGCCTCGGTCTCCGCGGGATCCTCCTCATTCGGATCGCGCAGCTCGCGGATCTCCGGATGACGAAAGAGTCCGTTGTCATCGAAGGACATTTTCGCGTCGAGGCAGATGACGCGGCCATCTTTCGTGACGACAAGAGGATTGATCTCGATGAGCGACGCATCGGTCTCGACGAATGCCTTGTAGAGCGCGCTCAACAGCACGACGAACTGGCCGACCTGCTTGTCCTTCAGCCCCAGCCCGAACGCGATCTTACGCCCGAGAAATGCCGACACGCCGAGCAGCGGATCAATCGGCTCGGTCATGATGCGGTCGGGCGTCTTGGCCGCGACCTCTTCGATTTCCATCCCGCCCTCGGTGCTGGCGATGACGGCGACCGACTGCGCCTTGCGATCGACCACGAGGCCGAGGTACAGCTCGCGCGCGACGTCGCTGGCCTCCTCGATATACATATGACGCACGATGCGGCCGTCGGGTCCGGTCTGATGCGTGACGATTTTATTGCCGAGCCACTTCGTCGCGAACGCGCGCGCCTCCTCGGCGCTGGAGACAATCTTGACGCCGCCGGCCTTGCCGCGACCTCCGGCATGAATTTGCACCTTCATAACCGCCCTGGGCTGGCCGAGCGCGGTGAATGCCTTTGCAGCCTCGTCGGGAGTGGTGACGCTTGCTTCATGGGCTACCGGCACCGGCGCACCGAAGCGTCTTAGAACCTGTTTCGCCTGGAACTCATGAATGTTCATTCAGATGCCTTTGTTGTATGTGCGATGTCCCCACCAGCCCCATCGGGATTGATGCGAACGAAATTGAACCTCGCGATTATATGTAGAACGGCAGGGAATTAGGAGAGCAGCAAGGAGGGTGAAGCGGAAGGGAAGATCGGCCGCCAAAGGCGCGCCCCATGAATTCCACTGTCTTTCCGGATGATACTCAGGGTGGTATCGCCATCGTCGAGACCGACAAATACGCCAACGATCTGCGGCGTAGGTCCGCAGGATCGGCTGCCTAGTTCGAGCGCTTCCGAGGTCGAAGTTTCTTTCCGATGTTGAGTGCCCGCGCCATGCCGTAGTGTATCTCGTATCGTTCGCCAACTTTAATTTTCGGTGCGATATTGGAGTAGGTGCGTTCGCGGAAGCACCAACGAAAAAAGGAGCTTCCGTCTTCCGCCTCCTCCACAAAGCAGATGATGTTGAGATCATACAGGAACTGCAGAAAGCTCGCGGCGCTGCCCATGAAGGAAGGAACATCTACCCTTCGATCTTTCAAGTGCTGAATGGTCTCGATAAAAGCGGCTTCGTATTCCTCGAAGGTAAACTTCGTCCTTCCGTGAAGAAATTCAAAGAACTTCAGAAAAGTCTCATATTCATCGTTCGAATAATAGAATAGTAAATGGTCCTTTACTTCACCGAGCAGGTAGTCAGCAATCTTGTCGCGAAACGCGGAAGAATCGGCATCGGCGAATGAGAATTGCTTCTTTTCTTGAGGGCCAAATTCAGAAACGTTTTCCTTAAGTATATGAAGCATAGTAACGAAATCGCGCGGCCGAGATAGCGAAAGCCGGAGGAAACCTACGAAAGAACTTGGCGCGTCAAACCGTTCTATCACGTTGGGTGAGTCGAAAGGAAAATAGTGATCCCAAGTCTTTCCCGGGGCAAGCAGTTCCGGTTGGCCAACGCTTAGGAGCTGATTCGCCACCTCAAACAACCTCGACGACCGATGGCTCTTATAGGTGGTTCGCCAGTCGAGGAGAACGGAGTTGTCTCGGATTTTGGTGTTCTGATTCTGCAGGCCAAGCTTCACGAAAATATCGGGCCTTATGAGAAGGACCGCGCGTATTCGTCCCGGAGAATCCTTGATGCTGGCGAAGAAATCATTGTTAAGAGACCAAACCGCATTGGCTAGGCCTTTGATGCATTGAAGATACTCGTCAAACGGAACCGCTGCAGGTCGAATATCGATACCGTCGATAAATAGCAGATGGTTACGCGCAAGGCGCAGCGAACGCAGCGCACTTTCGAACTGCCGCTGGATATAAAGCAGGTTAGTTTGGAAACGTGACTCGGAGAAAGACACTTCGTCCGAAAGTTCGCCGCCAATCTTCGCATACTTGGCAAGGAGCTCGGCAGCAATCTTGGATTTTTCAATAAATTGCAACGCGTAGATAATTTCTGGCGAGAATGCGTGGAGGTAGTATTCGTCGATAGCTGCTTCCAACTGCTTGAACCGACCGTACCTTGAAATCACGTTCAAGCGACTTTCGTTTTCGCGAATTTGCTGCGCGAGCAGGAGACAGACAATTACCTTCCATATGTTCGTATAATCAGAGAGATCCAAGTGATGCTCGCGTTTTAGAGCTACAAATTTCTGGTATTCTGTTTCGCGGATATAACGCAGTGCCGCATGATTGTCCCGATACGCCGTGTTACCCATATAAATCGCGTAAGCTGTCTTGCCCGTGCCCTTTTCGCCAATCAAAAACGTAGTGCTTGGTTTGCAGATTTGGTCGAGTGATTCTGTCTTCACAAAAAGGCGAGTCAACAATTCCTTGTTCTCGCGCCGTTTGTAGTTCTCCGCGTCACTAAAGCCCAGCGGCAAGTCCACTATTTTCAGCATCGGCATGATCCTTTGAGCGTGAGGGCGAGCGTATACCCGCGCCTTAAATGATGTCCACTCGACTTTCCAAACAGTATTTTCATGAATGCCCCGGTTCGTCTCGGTCCGAACGAGCGGACGAAGATGCAGAGACAGCAGAAACCGCCCATCTTTACCTGCCATCCAGTCAAGTTCGCCGAGGGTCGAATTGTGCTATCATCATGTCGTGGCGCCCATCGTGGGGCGCCAATCGCGTTTTATGAGACAGATGAAACCGCACACATGCGAAATTGCATAAACGAACCCACCAAGTGCTTGATTTTAAAGGATTGTCAATTTTCCAGACTCGGAGACGAAACCACTTCGATGCAACTCCGAGAAGTGTCCTGAGCGCTTCACGAAGAACCTCGGATGGCAGGATTCGCATGTTGAAACGGCAAAAACAAACCCACTTTGTCCGCTGTTCTATTGGACTTTCCCGAATCTCAATTCACATCGAGAGGGCGATGGGACCTCCAGAGAAGCGCAAAACAAAGCCACTAGGGTACGGCACGATCCGCACGAATGACAAAGCAAACCCACTTTATCGAGCAGAATCAGGGCTTTTCTGGAACACAGCAAGGACCAAGCAATTCAGCGGCCTAAGACCCCTCGCGGGCGGGCCGGTATGAGAAATCGCAAAAACAAACCCACTCAATACGAATAAGCCACGACCTTTAGCGACATCGCGTTGGATATTATTGACATAATGTCAGTAGGCGGTGCCGGGCGCACATGGATCATTGGCGGTCGCTATCGATCAGGAGAGCGTGGAGGTCGGCAGGTCGAGGTTCTTCAGCGGCGCGCTAGTGCGCTTGCTTCAGAATGACACACTGACAACCCGCGCTGATAATCAGATAGCACGCGGCCGCGCCGAGCATGCTTCTGCCATAACAAAAAGGAGCGCCCAATCTGGGCGCTCCCTGTAAACCGATCAGTCGAAGCGCGGCTGCTACCGCATGAACAAATCGCGCAGCCACTTCACCGTCGCTTTGCGTCCCACCCATGCGATCGCTGTCGTCAATGGAATGTCCTTGGGACATACCTCGACGCAGTTCTGCGCGTTGCCGCAGTCCTCGATGCCGCCGTCGCCCATCACTCCTTCGAGCCGATCGTCTTCGTGCATCGCGCCGGTCGGATGCTGGCTCATCAGGTAGACCTGACCCATCACCGCCGGTCCCATGAACTTCGAATGCGAGTTCACTTGCGGGCATGCTTCGAGGCAACACCCGCAGGTCATGCATCGCGAGAAGAGATATGCAAACTGCTGCGTCTCATCGCTGATGCGAGGGCCGGGGCCGAGGTCGTAGCTGCCGTCGATCGGAATCCATGAATGCGCGCGCTGCAGATGCTCGAACATCTTGGAGCGGTCGACCCACAAATCGCGGATGACCGGGAACTTCGTCATCGGCTCGAGCGTTGTAGGACTCGGGAGGTTGGTCGCCAGCGCGGTGCATCCCTGACGCACGCGACCGTTAATCACCATCGTGCACGCGCCGCATACTTCTTCGAGGCAGTTGGCATGGAAGACCGGCGCCGAGACGCGCTTGCCTTGGCGCGTGACCGGATTGCGCCGGATCTCCATCAGCATCGAGATGACGTTGTGATCGACCTTGAAGGGGATCTCGAACTCCTGCCAGTAGCTTTCCGACTGCGGAGAATCCTGCCGCTTGATGTTTAAGACGATGGTGCGTTCCGCCACTGCTTTCTCCTGGATGCTTTCAGCTACGCTGCCTTGGCTTTCTCGTGCGATGTGTCGACGTCGTAACGGCGCGCGCGCAATGGAATGAGACTGGTGTCGACCGCCTCCCACGAGAAGCGCGGCCCATCGGAGGACCAATTCGCCATCGTGGTCTTGAGGAAGTTCTTATCGTCGCGCTCGGGGAACTCAGGCTTGTAGTGCGCGCCACGCGATTCATTGCGGTTGAGTGCGCCGAGCGTTATCGGTCGCGCGAGTTCCAGCATGTTCCACAACTGGCGCACGAACAGCACTTCCTGATTGGCCCACTTGCCCGTATCCGCGAGGCCGATTCTCCCGAAGCGATCCTTCAGCTCCTGCAGCTTCCCATCGGTCTCTTTCAGCTTGTCGTTCTTGCGCACGACGGTGACGTTCGCGGTCATGATGTCGCCGAGCTCGCGCCAGAGCCCGAACGCATTCTCGGTGCCCTTCATTTTGAAAATCTTGTCGAACTCCTCGCGCTGACGCGTCGCCTCCTGATCGTAAATGCGCGAGGTCGGCGGCGCCGGATGCGCTTTCGCATGATCGATCATTACCGGCGCGGCGACCATGCCCGCATAGATGCACGACAGCAAGGAGTTCGCGCCCAGCCGATTGGCGCCGTGGTACTGGTAGTCGCACTCGCCGCCCGCGAACAGCCCCTTGATGTTGGTCTGCTGGTTGTAGTCACACCACAACCCGCCCATCGAGTAGTGCATAGCGGGGAAAATCTTCATCGGCACCTTGCGCGGATCCTGGCCGACGAACTTCTCGTAGATTTCCAACACGCCCGCCACCTTCGCATTGAGGATCGCCGGATCAATGTGGCTGACATCGAGATAGACCAGCGGCTGTCCATCGACGCCGAGGCCCATATCGTAGATGACCTTGAAAATCGCGCGGGTGGCGATATCGCGCGGCACCAGGTTCCCGTACGCGGGATACATCTCCTCGAGGAAGTACCACGGCTTGCCGTCCCGATAAGTCCAGACGCGGCCGCCCTCGCCACGAATCGATTCCGAGATGAGGCGATTCTTGTCCTCGCCCGGCACTGCGGTCGGATGCACCTGGATGAACTCGCCATTCGCATAGGTCGCGCCCTGCTGATAGCACGCGCTGTCGGCCGACCCGGTGTTGACGAGCGACTGCGTCGAGCGCCCGAAGACGAGGCCCGGGCCGCCGGTCGCGACCATCGTAGTGTCGCCGGGGAAGGCGCGAATCTCGAGCGAGCGGTTGTCAATCGCGACGATGCCTTTGCAATCGCCCGACTCATCGAGGACCAGGCTCGTCATCTCCCATCCTTCGAATTTACGGATGAGGCCCGCGACCTCATAGCGGCGAACCTGCTCATCCAATGCATATAGAAGTTGCTGGCCGGTGGTCGCGCCCGCGAACGCGGTGCGATGATGCTTGGTGCCGCCGAAGCGACGGAAGTCCAGAAGCCCCTCGGGCGTGCGATTGAACATCACACCCATGCGATCGAACAGGTAGATGATGCCGGGCGCGGCCTCACACATCCCTTTGACCGGAGGCTGGTTGGCGAGGAAATCGCCGCCGTAGATCGTGTCGTCGAAATGAACCATCGGCGAGTCGCCCTCGCCCTTGGTGTTGACGGCGCCGTTGATGCCGCCTTGCGCGCACACCGAATGCGATCTCTTCACCGGCACAATCGAAAATAGATCGATCTTCTCGCCTTGCTCGGCCAGCTTCATCGCGGTCATCAGACCCGCGAGGCCGCCGCCAACGATGATGTGATGTCCAGGCATCTTCTCAATTCTCCCTACGGCGACAATTCTCCCTACGGCGGGAATCTCCTACGCCGGAGCCCTGAAAGAAATTAGCGTCACCACCGCCATCACCGAGAAGGCGAGGAACAACACGACGCATACGCGATTGACCAGCGTCTGCGCGCGCGGCCCCACTGTGATTCCCCATGTGATGCAGAAGGTGAAAATTCCGTTAGTCAGATGATACAGGCACGCGATCGTCCCGATGATGTACGCGGTCAGGTAGACGGGATCCATCATGAAGGCGTGCATGCGCGCATAGTTGGTTTCGACGCCGGAGAGATAGAACCATCCGCGCGTGGTGAAAAAATGAAACAGGATGAACGCCAGTGCGAGGATGCCGGTGATGCGCTGCAGCGTGTACTGCGTGTTGCGCTCGTAGCCGTAAGCGCCAACATTGGGCGCCGCCGTCACCGTGATCACGAGGCCATAGATCGCGTGGTAGCTGATTGGAATCCATAGCGCGACGGCTTCGATGACGACCTCGAATGGCAGGGTGCGGGTGAACTCGCTCTCCTTCCACCAGGTCGCGGCGCCATGCGTCACATAGGAATTCTCGAAGATGTGGAAAAACAGGAATGCGCCGATCGGAATGATTCCAGTCAGCGAATGAACTCGCCGCAGAATCCAATGGCGCTGGTCCTCCGCGCTCATCCGCGAGGCGGGACCGATTGCGATCGCTTCTTCAGCCATGATTTCTCCGATCCAGAACCTTAAGCAGACCTTAAGCCGCGAGAACTTTGTCCATCGCATCGACCAGCTCGCGCACGTGCGCAACCGAGCTGTCGAAGGCCTTTTTTTCTGCATCAGTCAGCGCGATCTCGATGACGCGCTCGACGCCGCCTGCGCCAATCACAACCGGAACGCCCGCGAACAGTCCCTTCACGCCGTACTCGCCTTCGAGGTAGGCGGCGCACGGCAGCACTTGCTTGCGATCGAGGATGAACGCCTCGACCATCTGGTAAACCGCGGTCCCGGCCGCATAGTACGACGACGTCTTCATCAGGTTGACGATCTCGGCGCCGCCGTTGCGGGTGCGCTTCTCAATTTCCTCGAGCCGCTCCGCATTGATGTACTTCTCGACCGGCACTCCGCCAGCGCGCGTATAGCCGCGCACCGGCACCATGTCGTCGCCGTGGCCGCCGAGCACCATCGCCTCGATGCTCTGGGTGGACACTTTCAGCTCCATCGCGAGGAAACTCCGGTAGCGCGCCGAATCGAGCACGCCCGCTTGCCCTACGATCAGATTCTTCGCGAGACCCGTCACGCGCTTGAGCTGCGCCACCATCGCATCGAGGGGATTGGTGACCGCGATCACGAACGCCTTCGGCGCATGCTCCTTGATTGCCTTGCCGACGGTGTTCATGACGCCCGCGTTAATCTTCAGCAGATCGTCGCGGCTCATGCCGGGTTTGCGCGGCGATCCTGAAGTGACCACGATGCAGTCCGCGCCTTCGATGGCACGGATGTCGGTGGCGCCGGTAACGTTCACATCGACGTTGAGGACAGGAGCCGATTCGAGCATGTCGAGCGCCTTGCCCTGCGGCAGTCCGTCGATAATGTCATACAGCACGATGTCGCCGAGCGAGCGCAGGAAGCATAGATGCGCGCAGGTCGCGCCGACATTTCCGGCGCCGATGAATGCGATTTTCTTTCTGGCCAACTTACTACTCCCGAACGCGCGGACGGCCACGCTCTAAAGCCTAGCTTATACTCAAAAGTTTGTTAATCAGGCAATCTTAACTATGAATATCAAGTGCCGAGTATTGACGAGTATTGAGATGATGCCCGCCGGTCGCCCCGACCATCAGACTCGAACTTACTTAGCAGTCATTTTAGGTGAAGTGAACAGGCTACACCGATTCATTTTTCCATCCACCAATGCTGAGGTGGCAGGCTTCATCGAAGCAATGGTACATTCGGCGTCTCTACAAGACTCACGAAGATTCACGCGGCCGTCCTGACGGTCCCATCCGCACGGAGGATTCCGATGAAACTCTATTACTCACCAGGCGCATGCTCGCTCTCACCGCATATCGTCGCAACCGAGGCTGGCCTTCCAGTCGAAATGGTAAAGGTCGACCTCGCAAAACACAAAACCGAATCCGGCGAGGACTTTTACGCCGTCAATCCCAAGGGCTATGTGCCGACGCTCCGCCTCGATGACGGCAGCGTCCTCACCGAGGGCCCCGCGATCGTGCAGTATCTCGCGGATAAGAATCCGTCGAGCGGTCTCGCACCCGCCAATGGCACCGTCGATCGCTACCGACTCCAGGAGTGGCTCAACTTCATCGGCACCGAACTGCACAAAAACTTCGGCCCGCTCTTCAATCCCGCGACGCCCGACGCGGTCAAGGAACTCTCCAAGGCCAACATCACAAAGCGGCTCGCGTATCTGAACGATCAGCTCGCGAACAAGCAGTATCTGATGGGGAACAATTTCACGGTCGCCGATGCGTATGCATTCACGATCGTGAACTGGACGAATTTCATCAAAATGGATCTGAAGCCGTATCCGAACCTCGCCGCCTACATGGGACGCGTCGGCGCGCGCCCCAAGGTGCAGGAAACACTGAAGGCTGAAGGCCTGATGAAGTAGCGATGAAGTAGCTATCGTGCGGATCGGGCGGTCTCGGCCGCCCGATCTTTTCCGATGCAACTTCGCACACCATCCGCAGCTTTTTCCGCGCATTTCACGAACTCGCGCGGTGATGTAAACCGATCTCGTGCCCGAGAACATTCAGCCCGCTTCGCCTCCGATGGGACCGCCGAACTTGCGCGCGATGCTGCCCGATTTGGTGATCGACGGCGCGCTGCCTGCGATCGCCTACCAGGTCCTCTCGCGCCATGGCGTCGCCGCGGTGCCTGCGTTGACGGCGGGCGCGATCTTTCCCGCCGCCAACATCATGCGAAAATTCGCCGCGACACGCCGCATCGACCTCATCGGCGCGATCGTGCTGGTGTTCATCGCGATTGGCGTGATCGGCTCGCTCATTTCCGGCAGCGTGATTTTCATCCTCGTGAAGGAATCCTTCATCACCGGGATGGTCGGATTGCTCTTTCTGTCGTCTTTCCTCTGGCACCGCCCGATCTTTTTCTACCTCGGGCGCCAGTTCGCGGCCGGCGAGGATCCCGAACGCTTAGCGTGGTGGAACGGCTTGTGGGAGCACGCGCGCTTTCGTCGCATAATGCGCATCATGACCACGGTATGGGGCGTCAGCTACCTCCTCGAAGCCATCGTCCGCGTGGTGTTTGCGCTCACGCTGACGCCCGGCAGCGTCGTCGTCCTGTCGCCGATCATGGGCATCGGCACCACCGTAATTTTGATTCTTTGGACCCGCACTTATGCCCGCCAGGTCCAGGAGCGCGCGGCACGCGAAACGGCGCTCGCAACAGCAACACCCGCGGCATGAGGATGAACATGAGCGAAGACGGTTTGATTACGATTCCCAGCGGATTTTTGGTCAAAGAAACCATCGACCGTCTTGAGTCCCTCGCAAAGTCGCACGGCTTGACGATATTCGCGCGCGTCGATCACGCGGGCGGTGCGGCGCAGGTCGGAATGCCGCTGCGTCCCACCGAGCTTTTGATTTTCGGAAACCCCAAGGGCGGAACGCCGGTGATGCAAGATCATCAGACCGCCGGCCTCGATCTGCCGCTAAAGGCTCTCGCCTGGGAAGATGCGAATGGAAAAGTTTGGCTCACGCATGACGACCCGGCGTGGATCGCCAAGCGTCACGGCCTCGGCGAGAAGAGCGCGGCGGCAATCGCTGCCATCGAAGCTGGAATGACTCTCTTGACCAAGGCAGCGACGCGTTCATAACCGATGCCGCCTGGCCGCATGCCTTCCGCTTCGTTCGAGCGCGCGGCCGATTTCGTCTGGCGCAATGCGCGATTGCTCGAGCGTGCGATATTCGCGCACGCGTTCCTCGACGGCCCCGCCGATGCGGTTGCGGCGGCTGTCCTCGCCTATCGCAATGTTGATGGCGGATTCGGCCATGCAATGGAACCCGACGTGCGCGCACCCGACAGCATGCCGCTTCATTGCGAGATCGCGTTGCGTGCCCTGTGCGACGCGGGTATCCGCGACCCTCAAATCGCAAAAGTCCGGTGCTCCCCTGCAGAATAACATTGGTAGGCTAAAAATCACCTGTTAGTATGCTTATGGAACCGCGCCGCTTGGCGGGTGATTGTTTTTCCCCCCTTACAGCAAGTCGATGCGTTCCATTCTTTTCAGGCGACCGGAAAGCCACGATCTTGATTGTCTTCACGCCCAGACTCGCGGCGCTACGGAGCGCCGAACCGAGCTCCTCTGTTTGTTGGAGAGTTAATACCATCGTCAGCGTCTTCAAATTCGAAATGTTCTTAGTGCTTCCTTCTCTCGGATACACGCGCGCGCAACTCAGGCTCTGGTTGATAGAAATAGGCTTTTCTCGCTTCATTTTTTCTCCTTCTCTCTGACCTCGACCGCGTCGCGATTCTCTACCTTCGATGTTGTTGCAGCGGATGTGCGGATGAAAGACTCCAGTCAAAACGCCGCTAGCTAAAATTGCTGCGGATAGCCCCTGCTTTCCCTGCGGGTGGCGCGCCCACGTCAGAGCGCCTATATGACGTCGAATTTCCGGAGAACTGCCAAAATCAACTGTAGAACGCGGCACGAAACGAACCCCACGATGAACCACGCCGTCGCAAACACAACTGGGTCTTTACTATCTCGCAAAGCTGCGTACGGCATGAACAACAACATGCCGATGCCCCACAGTGTGTCGGTGAAGAATTTCTTTAGCTTGTCCAACGTGGTGCTCGACTCGAGGGAGGCAGCGATCTGAATTCGAAGGTGTCGGCTGTCAACCGCGGCATCGATCTCCCCCAAGCATCGCTCCGCAGTCGTAGCTCGCGCCCTCCCGCCCTTCGCGTACGGTTTGTAGAAAGCATCGGCCTAGATCGCGAGGTCATCCTCTCTAGACATTTGACAGGCGTCCGATGCGCGCAAAGATGATAATCGGCCCGGCATCGGAGACGATCATTTTGTGCCGTTGCGCTTAACCTCGGTGGCCAACTCGTCCAGTTCTTCGATGCTGATGCGAACAGCCGGAACATCGTAACGACCCATCAGTTCGAGAAGCTCTCCGCGCGCGCGCCCCAATATGTGCGCCGCCTGTGCCTCCGAAAGCCGATCGAGACGCAAGAGCTCCATCACCAACGCCTCGCGCACACGGTGGGGCACTTCTGAGTCTTCCCAGCCGAACCCGCCAACAACTTCCGGCGGCAGGCTTACGCGAAAATTCTTGTCAGCCAAGGCAGGCATGATACTCCGAACGAGGAAGCTGTCACTATCGCGCTTCCGTTGTGCGAGTGGCGCGGGCATGGACCCTCGAAGCGTTATTCTGCGTGGGCGCCTACGGCGCATCTGAGGATGCGAAGTCGGCGAGCATCCACTCGCAGACGAAAAACCATCCGGTGAGCAGCAGCGTGCCGAAGCCGACCGCGACCGGATAAATAATCGTCGGGTTCGTCATCACCAATGGCAGCAGCGCGACTGCGAGCGCCGGGGGTACATGCAGATCAAGCGCGCGCAAAACGATGATGCCCCATCCCATCGAGGCGGCGGCCGTGAGCGGGTTCACGCCGAGGAATTTCCAGAACACGAAGCCGCCGAACGCGGTCAGAAAGCATGCGACCGGCAGCATCAGCGGACGCTTCGCCCATGGACAAATGTCGGGATGCACAAACATCTCGAATCCGATCACCACCAGCGGCGGGAACAGGATGAAGCGCCATCCGGTGAGCTTCACCGCCAACACGGCCACGACGACGAATGCGATCAGCGCCGCGATTTTCTCCCATCGCGCGCGCACCGGCGCCGCAACCTCATGCGTGATGTCCTCTGCAACCTCTTCGGCGCTCTCAGCCGCGACCACCGCATCATCGCTCGCCGCATATCGTTTCCATGGAATCGAAAGCGCCGCGAGCAACACCGTCCCGAACATGATTCCCGGTGGATACCACCAACTCGTGACGCCGAGCACCAGCGGCAGCAGCCCGGCTGAAATCGCGGGCGCGACTGGCGAGCGCAATCCCAGAATCACGACGATCGCGCCGATCACGTTGAGCAGCACGGAGAGAAAGCCATACGGAAGCGCGCGCGTAATCGCGATGCCGATGGCGCCCGTGATGACCGGGGTGACCGCGAGAAGAATCGGCGTGTTGGCCCAGGTTCCGCGCGGGCGCGTGAAGACATCGTGTGACAGCGCGCCTAGTTCCGGGAACAGCACGTAAAACGCGCCGGTCGCATTCGCCACCACGGCAATGATGGCGATGTAAACGAGCGAGATGATCTCGGCGGCAATGCGGCGGCTGCGCGAAAGCTCCATCTTCAGGGCAGCGTCAACTCGCCGCGCATAACCTCAGCGCAGTGGCCGCCCACGCGAACATTATGAACGCGAGTGCCATCGAGGCTCGCGCGCACGAAGATCCGGCTCGGCCGTTTCATCTCGACGCCCTGCAAAATGAGCACCTGCTCCTCGGGCTTGGCGATACCGTGGCGAACCATCCACGCTGCGGTGCATCCGGAGGCCGAGCCCGTCGCGGGATCCTCGCCGCCGTAGAACAGCATGCGCGCGCGCAGGCCAGCCTCTCCATTGGTATCGCGCGTGACGAAGAAGAATAGCCCCGCATCAGTGGTCGCGAGATACTCATCGGCCTTTTTCAGGTTGACCTCCAAATTGCTCAGCGCCGCGAGCGACCGCAGCGGTACAATCGCAAACGCGAATCCGGTCGAGACAGTCTGGATTGGAAGCGAGGTATCGATTCCCGGGATCGGAATGCCGGTTACTTTCGCGATTTCATTCGCATCGTGAATCTTACCGAACTCGGGATCGCGCTGCGTCATCTCACCGAAGAGGCCGTCCGGCGTGGTTTTGAAGCTGACCGGAATCTTCCCAACCTTCAGATCGAGCGCGACCTCGGTGACGCCTCGCGCATTCGCGATCACGAAGGCGGTGCCCAGCGTGGGATGCCCCGCGAAAGGCATTTCCGCGGCGATGGTGAAGATTCGCACCTTGACGCCGTCGGCGCGCTCGGTCGCCTCATCGCGAGGAATGATGAAGGTGGTTTCCGAGAGGCGCGTCTCGCGCGCGATCGCCTGCATCTCCGCGTCGCCCATCCCGCGCGCGTCGGTGAAGACGGCGAGCTGATTTCCTTCCAGCGCGCGCGAGCTGAACACGTCGACGGTGACGAATGAAAATTTGCGCATCCGATCTATCTATAGAAGATCGCGCGCGCGTGGAACCTAAATATGGAGTTCTTCGAAGACGAGGCGATTGCTCTCGTAGCGGGTACGCGCGAGTGCCGAGGCGTCGAGCCCCGCGGGAAATTTTCCATTCGCGATGAGCCCTGCCAGCGCCTGGCCCGCACCGTATGATTGCATCACGCCGCGCCCGCTGAACGAATGCGCCTCGTAGACCGACGGCGCCGCGAGCCCGACGATGGCGCTGCGATCCGGCGAGACCTCGTACAAGCCGGCCCAGCCGGTGACGTGACGCAGGCGCTCGCAGCACGACATTCGCGCATACATGCGCGGCCAGATTTCCTTGAGGAAGAATTCCTCGCCGTCGTAGTTGAAATGATAACCGGGTGACTCGGGCGGAGAATATCCGGCAAGGATGTGCGGCCCCTCGTTGTGGAAATAAAGCCCAGTCGTGTCGACGATCATTCCATATGGCGCAAGGTTCGTCTCGCGATTGTCAACCAGACAGATTTGCCGCCTGATAGGCTCGCTGTAGTCCTTGAGGCCGAGCAGGCGCAGCACGTTGCGCGACCATGCGCCGCCCGCGATCACGATGGCATCGGCCTCGAGCTTTTCGAGATGCCCCGATTCCGCTTCACCGGGGCCATCCTGCGTCATCATGCGCATGAGGGCGGCGTCGGTCATCGGCTCGTCGGCGTGCCAGGTGTCGAGGCGCACGCCATCGGCGCGGTTGTCGATCGCGTAGATGTAGATGCCGTCGCGAAACTGCGCGCCCATCGAACGCGCGCGATCGCGATAGTGATTTTTGAGCAGGTTCGGATTGATGAGGCCGTCGCGCGGCGAAAACGTCGCGCCCTCGATGCCTTCGAGGCGATCGATCTCCGGCGCGCGCTGATGGACCTCGGGCGCCGTCAGCGTTTCGATCGGATGTCCGAGGCTGCGTTGCAAATCGACATGCGCGAGCGCCTTCGGCCAGGTATCGGCATCGTAGAGCCATAGGTAACCCTTCTGACGGAAGCCAACTTCGGTCGCGATGCTTTCGTAGTACTGGATCGACGCGCGGCACAAAATGATGTTGACCGCTTCCCACCACGTCGCGCGCACCCCGCCGGCATTTTTCTCGCTTGAACTGAGCCGCCCCGAAAGGTCGATGTCGATTGCGAGCGTGCGCTTGCCGCGCTCAGCGAGCGCCATCGTAACGGAGCTGCCGACGATGCCGGCGCCGATCACGATCACATCGTATCGAGGTTGCGCAGCCACATCCTTATTGTATTCTCACGCGGGCGTCTGCCAAGTTTAGAAACGGCGGCATTCATCGAGAAGCCGCACAACCTATGTGTACACTCGCAATTTATTTTCAGATGACCGATGACTATCCGGTCGTGATCGCGGCCAACCGCGACGAGTACCTGGAGCGGCCCGCCGCGAAGCCGACCACACTATGCGAACGGCCGCACGTCGTCGGAGGCAAGGATCTCCGCGCCGGCGGTACCTGGCTCGGCGTCAACGAGCATGGCCTCGTCGCGGGGCTGCTCAATCGCCGCACCGAGGCGACGCCGAATCCGGCAGCGCGCTCGCGTGGCCTGCTCTGTCTCGACGCGCTTCGATGCCGCACCGCGCGCGAGGCGGCGGACTTCGCTGCCGGTCAGCGCGCGCAGGACTACAACCCATTCAATCTGCTGATTGCGTCGCGCGACGCCACCTTCGTCGCCTACAACCGCATCGACCGTATAGAGGTGGTGCCGCTCAAGCCGGGTTTCCATCTGCTTACCAATCTCGACGTCGACGATTTCGAATGCCCGCGCATCAGCGCCTCGTATGCGAAGTTTGCGGAGCTCGGCAAGGATGTCGGCTTCCGGCGCGATCCGCTGCTGAGGCGCGTGCAGCTTCAGCGCCTGCTAGCCGATCACAACACGCAGCTCGATCCGCGCTCGGGCAGGCCCAATTCGATCTGCATGCATCTGGACGGCTATGGGACCCGCTCGTCGAGTCAGATTTTCGTTGGCCACGATAATGACGATATCGAACATTACTTCGCGCCGGGGCCGCCATGCCGAACTGCGTACGAGCCGGCCGACGTCCCGGATCAGTCGGAGAATTCGTCGTTGCTGAAATAGCCCGCGACTCCGGATACGATGAAACATCCGATCGCGATCGCCGCGCAGGCGAGAAAAATCGAAGCGAGAAACGGCGGCTCGATCACGAAAAACAATATCGTGCCGGAAATCAGCGCGAGCACCATGGCAATGATGGCAACGACGATGGAGACCATGCGCAGTTGCCTCATCGCAAATATGCCCTTGACCGATCCTGCCTTGACCGATACGAACCGATGCGTGTACGCGATGGTGTCATTCGCACGTGACCAAACAAATGTATAGACGCATTCTTATAATCGCTTGCCTGATTGTGGCGATCGCCGCCGCGCTTGCAAGCGCTCCCTATGCACACGCGCAACAGCAACAGTCCTCGGGCCTCTCGTGGCAACAGCGATTTCTCGGAATCCTGCCGCTGGTGAAACCTGACGCCAAAGATCCCGTCGTCGTAACCGTCAATGGCGCGACGATCACTGTCGCAGAGGTCAAGGACTACGCGAAGACCGAGCAGCGGCTCATCAACGCCAACACCACGGAGGAGACGCGCGCGGTTTTCAAGGATGCGATGGAGAATCTGATCAGCCGCCAATTGCTGATCCAGGAAGCGGAGCGGCGCAAGATCAAGATTCCCGACGCTGAACTGGCGCAGCGCGCGCGTGAATTCGAGGTCCAGGGCCTCGGCGGCGAGACGATGGCTTCGACCGGCAACGCGCCCGATCAAATCCTGCTCGACCAGGTTCGCGGGTCGATGGAAATCGAAAAAATGCTCGACGAGGAATTTCAGAAACACAAGGTTGCGCCGAGCGAGCAGGATATCCAGCGCTATTACGATGAGCATAAGGATCTCTTCGTGCAGGATCCCGGCGAGGTCCGCCTGTCGCATGTCGCGCTCAAGCTGCCGCCGAACGCGACCGATGCACAGAAGGCTGACGGCATGAAGCGGATTACCAAGCTGCGCGATGAGGCCGTCAAGACGAAGGACTTCGCGACGTTTGCGCAAAAGAATTCCGAAGACACCGCGACCGCATCGAAGGGCGGCGACCTCGGATACTTCACCAAGGGCCAGTTGCCGCCGGTGGTGGACCAGCTCGCGTTCTCGACGCCGGTGGGCCATGTGTCGAACATCCTGGAATCGAACCTGGGATTCAGTTTCCTCAAGGTGACCGATCGGCGCGGCGCGAGCTACGCGCCGCTCAGTTCGGTGAAAGCGAAAATCGCGATGGTGCTGCTGGACTACAACCAGGAATACATCGTGAAGGGCATGCTGAAAGGTCTCGCGAAGGACGCGAAGATCAAATTCAGCAAATTGCCGGGCGAGGATGAGCAATCGTCCTCAGCGCCCCCCTCATAAGTCAGCGGCTGCCTGCGTAGCGAGTCGGATCGGCAATGCCGGCGGCGCGAAAACCTTCGGTGCGCTCGGCGCATTTGGTGCACGCCCCGCAGTGAAGCGATCCGCGCGGATTCGCGCATGATAGCGTGAGCTCCAGCGGCAGCGCCCTGCCCTTCTTGATCACATCGGATTTCTCGAGATCATCGAACGGGGTCAGGATGCGCAATGGAAGTTCCATCCCCAGTTTTACCGCGCGCTCGACGGCTCGAAAGAATTCCGGCCGCGCGTCAGGAAATGGATTGCTCTGCAGCGGCGCCATCGCGATCTCGCCGATACGATTGCGCGCGCAAAACATCGCGGCCTTCGTGAGCAGGCTGAGGTTGCGTCCGGGAATGTAGTTGGACGCGAGCGACGCGCGATAGCCCGGCACCTTGCCGCTCACGCTCCAGTGATCGCGCGTGATGTCGATGGTGGGAAAATCGAGGATGGCGACCGGCTCGATCTTGTCGCGCGAATGATCACGATTAAGGACTGCGATGAACTTGCGCAGGACTGCGAGCTCGACGCGCTCCCATCGCAAACCAGCGCAGACGTATACCGGAAATACATGGCGTCCTTTGCGCGCCAGCTCCGCCAGCAGCACCGAACTGTCGAGGCCTCCGCTGGCGAGTACTGCGATCCGCGCGCGGACGGGTTTGATTGCGAAATTTTTCAGGCGGCGTTCGATTTCAGTTTGCGAGCGAGGCGCGAATCGCCTTCACCATCGCGAGGTTGTCCGAATGCCCGGTCTTGGACGCCGTGATGTGGCCCTCGATGGGCCGCCCAAGCAGATAGAGATCGCCGATCAGATCGAGCACCTTGTGCAGCGCGAATTCTTTCGGGAATCGCAATTTGGTGTTCACGATCTTTTGATCATCGACGAGAATCGCATTGTCCAGACGCCCGCCCATCGCGAGGCCGACCTGGTTCATCTGGGAGAACTCGCGCACCAGGCCGAAGGTCCGCGCCGGCGCCACCTCGTTGACATAAGCATCGGTGGAGGTGAGTTCGAAGTGAACCTTTTGCACGCCAATCGGCGCCGGATAGTCCAGGGTGTAGTCGATGATCAGATGGTCGGCGGGCTCGATCGTCATGTACTCGTCGCCCTTGCTGCGAATCGTGATGGGACTCGTGATGCGAATCGGCTGCACCGTCGCATCCTGATCCTTGGTTCCGGCCTCTGCGATCTGGCGGCAGAACTCGGCTGCGGATCCATCGAGCGCGGGAATCTCGTCGTCGGTCTTCACCAGCAGATTGGTGATGCCGAAACCGTGCAGCGCCGACATCAAATGCTCAACCGTACGCACCGACCGCGTGCCTGAGGCGAGGGTCGTGTTGTAGCCGGTATCGGTAACGTTTTCAGGCTGCACCGGAATCTGCGTTTCATCGGATAACGACGCGAACACGATTCCGAAGCCGACCGGCGCAGGATGAAGGATCACGCCCGTGCGCAGTCCGGTGTGCAAACCCTGGCCGCCGAAAACGATCGACCGCGCAATGGTGCGTTGCCGTCGCGCTCCATCCACCATCGGCGCCATTGCAGAGGTTCCATTTGCCGAGCCGGATTCCGCGACGCTGCCCGCGGCGCGGCCGAAGTTGCCGCCATCGAGCACGCGCGCGATCGCAGCGAGCAAGCCGGTGACGGAGAACGGTTTCTGGATAAAGTCCGCGGCGCCCAGCTTAGTCGCCGCCACCGCGTTTTGAATATTCGCATGGCCGGAGATCATGATGACCGGAACCGAAGGACGCTCGGACTTGATGCGGCGCAAGAGCTCGATGCCGTCGATGTCGGGCATCCATACGTCGAGCAGCACCACCGCGGGATGCTCGCGCTCGATGAGATCCATCACCTCGAGCGCGTGGCCCGTATCGAAGACGCGAAATCCTTCGTCGCTCAAAATTCCGCGCAGTGACGACCGGATGCGATCCTCATCATCCACCACTAGTACGGTCTCATTCACTGTCAGCACTCTCCAAAGTTGAACAATCGTTCAGCTCGCGGCCTTGGTGAATTGAAGTTCTTTCACCGGAAACTCCAGTATGAATCTACTACCCGCAGGCGCATTGTCCGCCACCCGCACGAATCCATGGTGATCCGTCACGATAGCAGAAACTATCGCCAGACCCAGCCCGGTCCCACCGTTCTTGGTCGAGAAATAGGGCTCGAATATCTTCGCCCGCAGAGCAGGACTGATTCCCGGGCCGTTGTCGCGAACCTCCAGCACCACCACTCCGCTCGCCGAATCCAGCGAGGTGCGCAGCTCGATGCGAGGTCCATGGCCGTTGCGCGCAACGCCGGCGGTAGCGAACACCGCATTGTCGAGCAGGTTGATGAGCGCGCGCTTGAGCGACTCGCGATCGATCAGAATGCGGGGCAGCGCGGGCTCCAACTCGACGACGAACTCCACTCCGGCATGGGCAGTCTGAAAGCTAGCGACGGTCTCGGTAGCGAGCGCGTTGAGATCGCCGGGGAGCGGATTCAGATGAGGCATCCGCGCGAAGGCGGAAAACTCGTTGACCAGGCGCTTGAGATCCTCGACCTCGCCGATGATAGTGCGAGTGCATTCCTCGAGTAGCGCGTCATCGTTGGGCAACAGCTCTTCGTTCAGGCGCGCCAGCTTCGGCCCGAGTTGGCGCCGCAGCCGCTCGGCCGAGAGCTGAATGGGAGTAAGAGGATTTTTGATCTCGTGCGCGATGCGCCGCGCGACCTCGCGCCACGCCTCCATCCTCTCAACCTTCGCGATCTGGCTGACGTCCTCGAAGAACAGCACGGAGCCGAGATTCGAACCAGCGTCGTCGCTAAGCGGCGAGGCGGTGATCATGATTTCGGTTTCCGCACCCTCGGTTTCGACTTTGATCGAAGAACGATTTTCCCGCCGCGCTGGAAACGCCGACAGAAGTTCATCCAGCGCATGCGCGAGCGGCGGGCGCAGGACCTCGCGGTAGTTGCGCCCGATCACGTCATCGATGCGCACTCCGAGCAGGCGCTCGGCATGCGGATTGATCGCCGTCAAGCGACCCTCGGGATTGAGGCCGACCACGCCCGCCGAAACATTCTTGAGCAGCGTTTCGGTGTAGCGCCGGCGGCGCTCCAGTTCCGCACGCGAGACGCGCAAGTCGGTGGTCATCTGATTAAAAGAATCGACCAACTGACCAATTTCGTCGTCGCCGACCGGATCGATGGTGTAGTCGAGATCGCCGGCCGCGATGGCGTGGGTACCCGCCGCCAACTCACTGATGGGACCGGTGATGCCGCGCGCGAGATACATCCCGAACCAGCTCGCGAGTAGCACCACGACCAATCCGATCAGCACCAGCGCGAGGATGTAGCTGTTGAGGATCGGCTGCTTGAGAATCCGCAGCTGGAAATAATCCTCGGCTGTCCGTGAGATGTTCGCGGCGCCCTTGGCGAGGCTTTTCGGCAGAAAATAGTCGACCACCACCGCGCCGACGACGTTGTCGCTATCGGGACCGGAAAAAATCGGCGCGCTGCCGCGGATGATATCGGCACTGCCGAAGGGATCGGTCCGCGTCATCGCCTGCCCCTTCAGGGTCTGATCGAGGATTTGCGAATCGGGCGACACGCCGATGCCGGTCGGAGTTTTAGGACTCAGCGAAAGCAGCAGCAGCTTGCGATCCTTCGAGAACACCTCGATGGTGCCGAGGTTGTATTCCTGCTGGCGTTTCTCGATGAACTGTTTCAGGTCGGCGCGGCGATCCGGCGCCATCAAACCATACCCGGCAGCTTGCTCGGCGATCGCGCGCGCAAAGTGCGCGGCGTTGTTCGCGGAGTTGAGATAGTAGGTCTTCGCGATCTCGAGCGAGTCGCTCATCACGCGCTCGTACTCGGGATTAAACCAGCTATCGACGTCGGCATGGAGAAACGCGCCCGAGACATAGAGCAGAAACGCGCTCGGGACCATCGCGACGGCGATAAATCCAAACACCAGGCGAATCTGGAATTTCGATCCGATGAGACCGCGCCGCCGCTCGAACATCACCTTGGCGAGATTTCTTCCCACTAAGTAGAGCAACAGGCCGAGCAGCAGAAAACTGACATTGAACAAACTGATGACGGCGAGATTGGAGCCGAGCGACGTGTGCTTGGTGAGCGGAGGGAGCTCGGTCTGCGCGAACACGAACGCGACCAGAGTGATCGCGGCGATTCCGACCGCGATCAGCTCGCGCCGGCGCCGCTTCATCTCGACGCGCCGCTGAGCGATTTCCCGAACGTCCTCGGCCATGTTTCAGCGCCTCAACAGCGCAAGGATCAGGCTCACCACGATGCTTATCACAATGCACGTCACGACCGGAAAGTAGATCGTGGCGTTCCCGCGCCGGACATAGATGTCGCCCGGCAAGTGCCCGAGGAACGGCACGTTCGAAAAGAACCACAGCATCGCGCCGAGAGCGGCGACGACGAGCCCCAACACCATCAAGGATTTAGCGAGGTCCGCCATAATGTAGCGAATGAGATTCTAGCCTATGGCGAGGCGCCGCCAAAGTTGCACTTGGCAGGCTGTTCCCACGCCTGCTACGCCGGCCGCGAGGGTATCACGGCGAATCGAGACTTGAGCCTCAAGAACGGAGTCTCCAGCAAACGGTAGGAAGCGGCGGCGACGGCGACGGTCAATCCCAGCGCGCAAAGCGCGACCATGGATCTGCTCTCCCGCCAGCCGCTGGCGAAGGGAACCCGAGCCATAAGCTTCACCATCAGCTCGAGCGCCGCCAAATGCCATATGTACAAACCGTAGGAAATCTTGCCAAGGTAAATACCGGCGCGGGTAACCAGGCTCGTTGCGCTCACTCTCACGCCCAGAAACGCCGTAATGATCGCGATGCATCCAAAGGTGACGGCTGGATAGCCGAAGAACAGGGTGAGCGCGGAATTAGGGGTCCAGTACGGATTGCAGGTGGCGGAAACCAGCCATAGCGTCGCGACCCCGAGCATCAGAAGCGTGACCCTCGCAACCGCAGGCGGTCGAAACTGCTTTCCCATCGTCCATATGCCGAGCAGAATTCCTCCCGCGAAAGGATCGAGGCGAGTAAGCGTGTTGGTCCAGACCAACGGAGCCGGCGCGCTGGTGAGCCAACAGATCGTTCGCGCACCAACACTGATGGCAATCATCGCGAGCGCCACCATTGCAATGCTCCGAGGCGGCTTGCCACGAATCGTCAGAGGCCACAGCACGTAGAACTGTTCTTCGACTGAGATGCTCCACAGATGCGACAAGATGAAATCAGGCGTCCATCCCCAGAGCGCGTTAGCGATATTTCCGGACAACAGCGCCAGCAAAATCGCCCATTTCGTGGTCGAGTAAAATTCGCTCCCTATTCCCACAGTTGAAACCTTAAAGATGAGGACGAAAAGCAGAAACGCAAAGTACAGCGGCCAAATCCGCAGGATGCGACGAATATAAAATCGGCGTACATCCAGCGTGCCGCTCACCGCCTGTTCCCGCATCAGAAGTTGCGTTATCAGGAACGCGCTAAGTGCGAAGAACAAGTCGACCCCGTATCCGCCGCTCCACGTCAAGATGGAAACGGCCCGGCCGCGCAAAAACTGATGTGGCTGAAGAAAGAAGCGCATGGGGGCGCTACCGAAAGCGTGCTCCAGAAACACCGCGAGGAAGGCGAAGAACCTGAGCACATCGAGTTCGGGCAGGTAGAAGCGCGGCGCGGAAGCTTGCTCGGGGACGCCGGAGGAAAATCGGGCGTCCACGAAATCTTCCGCGGATGCCCGATCTAGTTTTACCGAGCTACGCGTGAGCATGCGCAGCTTTCTGCGCTTCGCGCTTGGCCGCCTGCTCCTTGAT